>Ga0315274_10003011_pt1 | contig 25082 bp, 26 predicted proteins | sample YL17G02_20_MG_FD_203700 | JGI IMG/M metagenome (GOLD analysis project Ga0315274, IMG submission 203700) | Sediment microbial communities from Yellowstone Lake, YNP, Wyoming, USA - YL17G02_20 | ecosystem: Environmental > Aquatic > Freshwater > Lake > Sediment | place: USA: Wyoming | collected...
TTAGAGTCATTTACGCTGGTAGCAACATAATATACCTCAAAACCATTGAGGCTTCTTACGCGGTTTGCGTTAGAATGTATGCTGATAAAAAGGTCTGCAGCAGAATTATTGGCTATCTCTACTCTCCTGGAAAGAGGAATAAATCTATCTATAGACCTGGTCATTACCACCTCGACACCTTCTGACTTTAAAAGCCTGCTTAATCTCTTGGCTATATCAAGGTTGACATCCTTTTCTCTTAGTCCGGTCCTGCCGATTGCTCCCGGGTCATTACCTCCGTGGCCGGCATCAATAACTACTTTGCGTATTTTATATAAAGGGAGGGTAATTTTGCCCGGTGGATAAAAATCTCTAAACAGCGTATCCATAACCTGCTCTTTAAATCTGTAAGGCACGACTATTGTTCCCTGATAAAGGTCCACAGGATGCTTGAGGTATTGAGGCATGCCGTCAACCAGTACCAATGTATCTCCTGCCATCAGATTTATGCGATGAGAATTTTTGTTTAAGACAACCGTCTTGGTGAAGGTATCGTATTGCCAATCTATATTCTTTAAATCGCATAGGGAAACAAGAGAATAATAAGCTTCTCCGTTTATATTATAAGTGGGTAAAACCTCTCTCTGGGGAACAGTAGCACAGCCAATAAAAGTCAAAAGGTAAAAGGTAAGAGGTAAGAGGATAATCCAAAAATAAAGTTTTTTTAACTTTGGCATTGTAGGATTTTTTAATGTTTTACCTAGAGATTCCGTTTTACATTAAAACGGAATCCACCAATAATTTCATTAATGAAATTATTGGTGGAGGTGGGCGGAATCGAACCGCCGTCCCTAAGCAATCAGATAAAAGTCGCTACATGTTTAGTCTATCTTTTAAGCTTAATCTTGAGCACTCCGGTAAACAGGATTACTCAAGCCGCAGCCTTTAGTGTCTTGCCCTAGCCTTAAAGGCTAATCTGCCAGGGCCAGCCTACTAGCCGCACTTTTTCGTCACGTAGGCAAGACGAAGAGTGGCTTCGGACTTAATTAAGCCCGAAGGCTGGTATGAACATTGGCCTTGCGACCATTGTTCCTAAACGTGACACTTGCGTGTTTGCGTTTATATTTTGCCAGGATTGTTAACGCGGCTATCCTCGCTTCCGCGACATGCTACTCTTACCCGACTTACTTAAGTCGAGCCCTTTTCACCCCCAATTTTTACGTATTTTTACTTGCTTTAAAAATTGATCCTGATCCCCGCCTTGGCGGGGAGAAGGACATTACTTTCTTCTACTTTTTAAAACCCGTCTCATTTCAAGTTCTGTTTCTCGACGCTTGATATCCTCTCTCTTGTCGTAGAGCCTTTTGCCTTTGCAGAGAGCAAGTTCTATTTTTGCAAAACCACGCTCGTTAAAATAAATCCTTAAAGGGATGAGCGTAAGTCCCCTCTGGGTTAATTGACCAGTTATTTTTCTTATCTGGTTTCTATGAAGAAGCAGCCTGCGGAGCCTTGTAGGTTCAACATTCAAGTAACTGGCTTCTTCGTAAGGACTTATATGCGTATTGTATAATATAATTTCATTGCCCTCAACACGGGCAAAGCTATCATTTAAATTTATCTTAGCTGCCCTTAGCGACTTTACCTCACTACCTTTTAGCTCTATACCGCACTCAACAGTCTCTAAAATTGCGTAATCCCTGTGTGCCTTGCGGTTAGTAGCAATAATTTTATTCATTTTAACATGAAAAACATAAAATATAAACTTAAAAATAGCGGCAAGGTAACCAGGCTTATGATATGACCAAGGAATATTCCCTGGCTGATAAGCAAATCTTCTTTTTTATAATGCCTGACGATTACAGAGAGAGTCGTTGCCGGGGGCATTGCCAGCTGGATAATAACCAATAACCCTATCAATTCCGGGAGTTTTAATTTTATAATTAACCATAGGCCAAAAACAGGCAGAACTATCAATTTCGCCAATACCATGAAAAAAATCGCCTTTCTATCAACGTGCGCCAAATTTATCTGCGCAAGGTTTCCGCCCACAACTAGCATCGCTAAGGGAAGGGTACAATCGCCGAGCATACGCAAAGGCCTAAGAACCACACCCGGTATAAATCTATTTAAACCGAAGAATATAATTATCAGGCTGAATATCGTGGCTATTACCGGCGGACTGAATATACTTGCCAGTTCAAATTTTCTATTTTTATGAAAAGACAGCATATGCACGCCAGCCGAAAACATTAACAGATTAAATCCCATCAGAAATAAAAATATATATATAAACATAATACCCACTTTATCCGAAGGCAGCAACGCAGCAACCAGAGCCAGGGGCAAATACCCTGAATTCTGAAAGGTAACCAGACTTAAAAACTGTAATCTATGCTGTGGCCCTTTTATAAAACCGATGAATAGCAAACCGCATAGCAAGCCCGCTAGAGCAATAGCAATACTTATCAAAGGGAAAAACCACCAATTAGCATAGAGAGTAAAATTAAAACCTTTCACCAATTGACAGAATATCAAAATAGGCAAGGTAATCTCGATAACCAGCCGGCTTAAAGAATTCAGTCCTTCAGCCCCCAGGAAATCCTTCTTTACCAAAAAATACCCTATCGCCGCCAACAAAAAAATCTGTGCGACTGCCAAACCAGTAATCCTAAAAGACTCTAAAAACATTCATTCTCCTTTGCTTAAGGGCATTCTATTATAACAACAAAATACCCAAGCCGCAATTATTTTGTATTTGTATTTGACCACGCCCTTCCTAGCAAGTATAATAAATTATTCAAGGAAGAGCGGGGTTGACAGAATTATGACGGTAAGATATACTTAAAGAAAATTGCGGAAGTGGCGGAACTGGCATACGCGTACGCTTCAGGAGCGTATGGGGCAACCCTTGAGGGTTCAACTCCCTCCTTCCGCACTTTATTTGGATTTATCCCAATTAATAAAACACTTTTTATAGCTGGAAAAAGCTGGTTTCTTGGAAAAATCCCAGCGCACCAGGCCAAGATAATCTACCCCGTTATCCCAATGCCCCTTACAGTCGCGAAAGAATGCCCAGAATACTTTTCCAACATGGGCGTCTTTAATTAAGGCGGTAAATACATCTTTAACCCATTTTGCCTGCTGTGTTTCAGAAGGGTTTTTGCCCATCCACCAATTTTTCACCTTCTCTCCCCTTTTTACACCCGGGCAACCTATCTCAGTAATCCAGATTTTTTTATGAGTGTCTCCGTTTCTGGACATTATCCTATAAGCCAATTTTGGATAAGCAACCACTGCCTTTATCGCATCCTTATTTAAAGGGTTTTCAAAGATATGTATATTCAAGATATCAAAGAAATCCTTTGCGCCATTATCATAAAGATGATTTATACTACTTAAGCCGTTGGCTAAGCCGCCGTTTAAGACTTTACAATCAGGATCAGCTTTCTTTGCTGCGATATATACATCCTTTAAAAGAGCGCAATAACTCTTCAGCCCATCCTGCGCAGACCAATAAGTAGAAGAGTCAGGTTCATTCCAGACCTCCCAATATTTTACCCTGTCTTTATAACGCTCTATGACCTTAACTACGTAGTTAACAAAAATCTGATTGTCTTGAGGAGGACAATTCCATTTCCCGCAAGCAGAAACCCAATCAGTGCTATAATGAAACAGCCCGAGTATATTTATGTTATTTTTGCTGAGTATTTCCACAATGTAATCATATTTTTCGAATTCGAACCTTCCTTCTTCGGGCTCAATATCACTCCAGAGAAAATCCATCCTCACAAACCCCACTCCTGCTTCTTTCATTAGTGCCGCAACTTTATCTAAGTCTTCTTTACGGGAATATTTATGGTTATTCCAGGGATGGCTCCAATGCAAAAATTCCAGTACGCCAAAAGGGTTCTGCATATTAAAATCCTTTGCTGCTACTTTTGTATAAAAAATACTGCTCAGAAATAAAATACTGGTTATAAAAATTAATTTATTTTTCTGCGTTTTCTTCAATATTTATATAATCCTTAAAATTGATACCCTCTCCTAACTCCTGCTTTACCACTCGAATCCTGTCCGGGACATAAGGATGGGTTTTAAAATAAGACCTTGGCATAAGGGGTTTTCTTCTGTTTATCTCCTGTAATTTTTGCAAAAATTTAATCATGCTATGAGGGTCGTATCCGGCTAATTTTGCATAACGCGTACCCAGCTGGTCAGCGAGCAATTCATCCTCTCTGGCATACCCTAACAATAATTCGGTAAAGGCAGCATCCGCAGCATTACCTACGACCCCTGCGCCCGGAGCCTGAGCAACCAGTATCCTTAATATAGAATACCCCTGAAGCGCCTGGAGTTTTTTGATGCTGTGACGGGCAACGATATGACCGACCTCGTGAGCTAAAACGCAGGCCAGCTCATCATCGTTATCAACCTTATCAATTAATCCTTTAGTTATATACACAAAACCGCCTGGCAAAGATACGGCGTTTACCTCTTCGTCATCTAGCACCTTAAAACTATAGTCTATCTCTTTCCTGTCTGAGACGCTGGCTATTTTTTTACCGATATCCTCTACGCGTTTCTGTATCAAAGGGTCGTCCACCAGCTTATATTCTTTTTCAGCCTCTCTTGAAATGGCCTTTCCTATCTGCACCTCTTTGTCCGTGCTATAGTAAAAGGTTTCTTCTTTGCCGGTTACTATATTATATTCCGTGGAACATCCGGATAAAAAAATACAGGAAGCCAAGAGAGGGAAACCACAAAACATAAATATGAATATATCAACCCCCAATTCTTTAAGCATGCGGTATAGTCTTCTCAAAGGCAGGCCCACTACATTATAGAAACAACCCTCTATGCGCCGGATAAAAAATGCACCCCTGCCCTGAATATCAAAACTGCCTGCCTTATCTAAAGGAGAAACGTAGTTAAAATAACTGTTTATCTCTTTATCTGTCAGTTTATCCATATAGACCTTGGTCTTCTCATAAGAAAGCAATATTTTGCCTCTATCCTTATCAATTATGGCCAGTCCCGTATATAGCTGCTGCGGTTTTCTGGAGAGCTTTTTGAGCATCACCTTAGCCTCTTTTAAATCTTTGGGCTTACCAAATATTTTTTTCTCCTGCACCACGATAGTATCTGCGCCTATAATAATGCCGCCTTTGACTTTTTTAGCTACATCCTTAGCTTTTTCTAAGGCATTTCTTTTGACCAGGGTTGCATAAGTTAAATCAGTCACCTTTCTTTTTTCTTTAATTTTGCTGGGTAAAACTTTAAACTTTAATCCGAATATCTTTAAAAGCTCTCTTCTCGCAACGGAATCGGAAGCTAAATAGATATTTTTCATTTCAATCTAAAGCGGCGCTTTCTCCGGCAAGATAACCCGTAGAGAATGCAGCCTGGAGGTTAAACCCTCCTGTATCCGCATCTACGTCTATTATCTCGCCGGCAAAATACAGCCCTTTTATGCGGCGAGATTCCATAGTGCGCGGGTTTATATCCTTTAAAGAAATGCCGCCCCTGGTCACCATAGCTTCTTCTATGGGCCTTGGCTTTGTAATATCTAAGCGCAAGCCCTTAAACAACGCAATCAAGACTTCACGCTCTAACTGGGTAACTTGACTTACTTTTTTACAAGGATCGATCTTAGTCATATCCAGAAAGACGTCGATTAATCTTTGCGGTAATAAATTCTTCAGTGTATTTCTTATGGTCTTTTTAGAATTTAATTGAAATTCTCTTAAGAGCCTTCCATTTAGTTGTTCTTTGGATAAGGCTGGTTTTAAATCTATATCTACATAAACGTGCTTATTCTCGTTTAACCAACCAATAATCTGGCCGCTTAAGGCTAAAAGCAAAGGCCCGGATATACCGAAACTCGTAAACAATAATTCTCCTATCTCAGAGATTATTTGCCTTCTGCCGTCACTAGCCTTAAGACGGATATTTTTCAGAGTCAACCCTTCTAATAATTCAGGGTACCTCTGCCTCGTTTCCAATGGTACAAGGCCGGAACGCAAGGGAACGATGGAGTGGCCTAATCTTCTGGCTATTTCCAATCCTTCTCCGGTTGAGCCGGTAAAACCGTAAGAAACGCCGCCTGTCGCTAAAATAGTTTTATCGCAGGGAATAAATCTTCCGTCAGTAAGCGACAATCCTTTTATTTTATTATCCTGTATAAATATATCCTTCAAGCATGATTTATAGATAATCCCTACCTTATTTTTAACCAACTCTTTCTTTAATACCTCAAGGACGCTATTTGAACTATTGTTGAGGGGGAATACCCGCAGTTGCCTTTCTATCTTAAGCCTTAGTCCTCTTTTTTCAAAAAAATTTATTAAATCCTGATTAAAGAATTTCTTAAAGGCATCTCTCAGGAACTGGCCATTTTTGGAAAATCGTGTCAGAAATGTAACTAAATCACAAAAATTTGTAAGATTGCAACGGCCTTTGCCGCTTAGGAGGAGTTTTTTACCGAGGATAGGATTTTTTTCTATAAGGGTTATGCTTTGTTGAAGCTGGCTAGCCCTTATCGCTGCCATCATCCCGGCAGGCCCACCGCCGACTATAACTATTTTCTTTGTTTCCACAAAAAAGCCGTTTTTTCCCGCACCTCTTTTAATCATAGGCGGGATCCCGCTAAGGCGGGAAAAGCCCGAAATCTTCTATTTTCAATATGGATTCCAGTTTTAGGCCAGCCTTAGCTAAATTATCTTTTGCGCCTTCATCTCTATCTACAATCACTATCGCTCGATCAATCTCAACACCAATTTTATCTAAGGCTTCCTTGGCTTCTATTAAGGATTTACCGGTTGTAGCCACATCATCAACCAAAATGACCCTGTTTCCTTCTCTTAATGCCGGTCCTTCAATCTGGCGCTGTGTGCCGTGCTCTTTAACAGCTTTGCGGACAATAAATGTCTTTATGGGGATATTTTCGATGTGGCTTAAGCAGGCAATAGCTCCTACAATCGGATCTGCACCTAAAGTAGGCCCACCAACCGCATCGATATCCTGGCCTTTTATAAGTCCCAAAATGATGTTTGCTACTAGATAAGCGCCTTCCGGCGTTAAGGTAATTATACGGCCATCAAGGTAATAATTGCTTGTCTTGCCAGAAGATAAAATAAATTTACCTGTCTTTAAGGCTTCTTTCTTCAGTAGAGTTAATAATTTTATCTTTAGAACTTCTAGCACTTCCTTTGGCATAGTAGGTTTATTTTACTATCTTAAATATTCTCTGTCAACCATATTAGTATGGGGTCAGAATTATTTTCTACCAATTATTTCTCAGTGGCCGAAAAACTGAAAAGGGAAAATAATTCTGACCCCATTTATTTTGACAAACCTTAATTTAATTGCTATCATATGGGTATGCTGCGTCGCATTATAAACGGTTTAGTGGATATCGTATATCCCAAGACCTGCCTTGCTTGCAAAAATAGACTCAAGGCCTCATCCATTGATAATCTTATCTGCGTGCAATGCTGGGATAAGATTAAAAAGAATATGCCTCCTTTCTGCCACTCCTGCGGCAGGCATCTGGAGAGGTCGAACTTTGTAAAAAATATCTGCCCCGCGTGTTTGAAGATTAAACTGCATTTTGACAGAGCCTTTAGCCCCTGTGTTTACACAGACATAATTAAGGAATTAATTCATGAGTTTAAGTACAATAATAAAGATTATTTGGGATTGCCCTTAAGCAGGCTGATGATTGAATTTATCAAAGAGTATAATTTACCTATTGGATATATGGACTTTATAGTCCCCATCCCCTTGCATAAAACAAGGCTGCGCGAAAGAGAATTTAACCAGGCGGAAATCCTAAGCAGGCATATTGCGGAGACGTTTAAAAAAGAAATGTTAAGCGATGCGCTCCAGCGTCACCGCCACACAAAGAGACAGGCAGATTTAGAGATAAACGAACGCCTCTTAAATGTTCAAGGCAGCTTTTCAGTCACCAGCGGCGCGCATATAAAAGGGAAAAATATTCTCCTGGTCGATGATGTATTGACCACAGGGGCTACTTCTTCCGAAGCGGCTTCTGCCTTAAAAAATGCGGGAGTAAACATCGTATTCGTTTTAACATTAGCTAATTAAACCTATGAAAATCCTAAGAAACTATTTCCTGAAAGAATTCATCGGACCACTCTTTTTAACATTAGGCGTGCTTAGTTTTGTAATGGTCCTGGTGGGCAACCTAAAAAAAATAGCCGACCTTGTAATCAATAGAGGCGTAGACATATATAGCGTCTTAAAACTTTTTCTGCTTATGACGCCCTATATAGTTACCTATGCCCTGCCTATCTCTGTATTGGTTGCAGTGCTTATATCTTTAGGAAGGCTATCGAGCGATAATGAGATCGTGGCAATCAGGACAAGCGGAATAAATTTATTCAGTCTGATACTGCCGCTAGTTATTACAGGAATGGTTTTGAGCCTGATCTTGGTTATATTCAATGACCGTGCCGCTTCATATGCGCATTATGCCTATAGAAAAACCTTGATTGAGGTAGGCATAAAAAACCCTACCGCTGCTTTTGAAGAGGGCGTGTTCATTAACTCCTTTCAGAAATACATCCTCTTTATCTACCGCGTAGACCAGAAAAAAAATAAACTTAGCAATGTGCGTATATATGAACCGCAAGGCGAGAATAAACCCACCCGTACTATTATCGCAAAGGCAGGTGAGTTTATAGCTGTGCCGGAAAAGCATACAGTTAAACTAAAACTTGTGGATGGGACATCCGATGAACCAGACCCAGAAAACCCTACTAATTTCTACAAATTGAATTTCAAAACTTATTTTATGAATTTGAATCTATCCGAGGTGCGAGACAAAGGCAGAATCGAAAAAAAACCTAAAGATATGACTATGCAGGAATTAAGAAGTGAAATTGACAAACTAAGAAAAGAGGGCGTTGACCCTACCCCCCTGGTTACCGAAATAAACGAAAAAATAACCCTGGCCTTCTCCTGCTTTGTATTTATGCTTTTGGGTTCAGCGTTGGGGATAATTACCCGCCGCCGAGAAAAATCAATCAATCTCGGCATTGCCATAATAATCATAGTTGTATATTATCCGCTATTTATCGGCTGCGAGGCACTAGCGATACAGGGTTATCTTAATCCGGGGTTTGCCATGTGGATTCCGAATATTATCTTTGGGTTAACCGGAGTGGTTCTAACCTATAGATTATGCGTATCTTAGACCGCTATATATTAAAATCCGTATTAGTCATCTTCTTTTCATGCATCTTTATCTTTCTCTTTCTCTATATTATTATTGATATACTATCTCATCTGGAAGACGTATTAAGACAGCAGGTTGGTTTATCGCTCTTGATACAGTATTATCTATCGTACTTACCCATTATGTTTGTCCAGGTAGCACCCTTTGCCTGTCTCTTGAGTATATTATATACTTTTGGTAAACTCAATTACGACAATGAAATTATTGCAATGCGTTCGTCCGGCCTTAACATATTTCAGATAACCAAAACGGCAATCATATTCGGGTTCATAATCAGCCTCTTCATATTCTGGGTTAATGACAGATTTGTTCCGCAATCTTTATCGTTTACACAAAAAATAAAAGCCCAAATGGAAGAAGGAACAAAGACGATAAAGGAGAAAAAACAGGAAATTATCAATAATCTTTCGATGTACGGCCTTAAAAACAGGCTCTTCTTTGTAAATAAATTTTACCTTACTACAAATACTATGGAGGGTATAACCATCTTAGAGCATGACGAACAGCAAAACGTAACTAAAAAGATAGTGGCAAACAAGGGTGTTTATCAAGATAGGGTCTGGAGATTTTACCAATGCATCACCTATAACTTTGACCGTAATGGACAGATTTTGAAAGAACCAAAATATTCAGAAGAGGAGATAATGACTATAGCGGAATCGCCACATGATTTCTTAAGCCAAAGGCAGCGCCCTGACTTTATGACCATAGCCCAAATAGATGATTATATCTGGAAACTATCCAAAAGCGGAGCTTTTACAGTGATAAGGAATCTCAAGATAGACCTTTATCAAAGGTTTACCTCACCCTTTACAAGCCTGATTATTATTCTCCTGGGTATACCTTTCTCGTTAATGATGCGAAAACGTGCTACTGGACTCTCTTCTATAGGTTTATCAATTATGGTGGGATTTTTATATTATATAGTTGATGCGGTAAGCATTGCCCTCGGCAAAGGGGGAATTCTTATGCCGACTCTGGCCGTATCCTTAAGCCATATACTTGCCCTTGTCTCCAGCCTATACCTGATTGTTTCCCTTCCTTAAGTGAAGCCACCCCGCCTATGGCGGGGTTTGGCTGAACTTACCCAACACTAATTTTAAGTAGAGGACTTAACCAAAAAATTAGTGCTGGGTTAATTCGCCCCGCCGTAGGCGGGGCTCATTAAATGTATATACGGGGAATGCGGCTACCTAAGCCGCAGACGATTTCATAGGGAATAGTCCCTGAAAGCCTGGCTAATTCTTCTGTAGTAATCCTATTCTTTCCCTGATAGCCAATGAGCACAACTTCATCGCCAACTTTAACTGTTGAGTCTCCTGCATCTACCATGAGCTGATCCATACAGATCTTTCCACTTATCTTAAAACGCCCCCCTCTTATTAAAACCGGCGCACGATTGGATAGGCTGCGGGGGTATCCATCGCCATAACCGATAGGTAAAGTTACGATCCTAGCCGCCTTCTTTGTGACATAGTCATGCCCATAGCTTATCCCGCTTCCGGCAGGCACCTTCTTAACATACATAACTTTGGTTTTTAGGCTCAACACGGGTTTTAAGTTTATATTTTCCCGCATCTGGCGGGATCCCGCTTTAGCGGGAAAATCTTCTTTGGGATAAAGTCCGTAGATTACTAGGCCTGGCCTGACCATATTAAAATGACTGTTTTTATAGCCGATAATACCCATGCTATTTGCTGCATGGATTAAGGGAATATTTATGCCTTCTTTTTTTAACTGATGGGTTAAACGATTAAATAAAGCTATCTGATGTAATGTAAAATCTTTATTCATATCAGCCAAGGGAAAATGCGTGAATATTCCTTCGATATTTAGGTATTTAAACTTATGGATTCTTTTTACCAGCCCTGATGCCTCCTCGGGCAAAACCCCTATTCTGCCCATACCTGTATCAACCTTGATATGCACATTTATAGGCTTACCAAATGCACGGGCCCTGCCATTTAAAACAGATGCCAAATCATTATCGCAGATGGTTGGCGTAAGCCTGTATCTAAATACCGGCTTGGTATCTGCTTTAAGTATTAAACCCATGACGAGAATTGGCAAATTTATATTTGCCTCCCTTAATTTTATACCTTCATCGATAGAAGCAACTCCCAGCCAATCCGCCTTGCAAGAGACTAATCTTTTAGCCACGGGGATCAACCCATGGCCATAGGCATCGGCTTTAACAGTAACCATAATCTTAACTTTGGGTTCAAGTATCTTTTTTACTTGCTTAAAATTATAGGCAAGGTTATCTAAGTTAATCTCAGCCCAGGTTGGACGGTATCCAATAGCGTAGTCTTTATTCATATCTTAGCTAAGTTAAAACTCAAAAGGAAAAAGGCAAAATTACAAGTAAAAATTTAAAAGTTTTTACTTTTGGCTTATACTTTTTGCTTTTGGCTTTTTACTTTTGCCTTTGTTTTATCTGGCATTCTTTTGGATAAAGATATATGGGTTTGATATCAAAAGAATGCTTAAATTTATTATCTTTAAGCCTCTCTAAAGCGAGCATAATAATATTGTGCGCTTTCGGATACCAGTAATCCCTCTCTAAAATAGTTGCCCTCTTTATATTCATAAGTATCTTTTCTCTGTATAAGCCGATCGCATCTCCCAGCAATACAGCATCCCCTTTGATTTTCCTAAAAAGTTCTTCTTCGTTCAGGAGCATATAGGGCTTGATTCTTTTCAGGTGCCCATTTTTATTTTCATAAACACTGCAATAGAAGAGATTCCTTTTAGCATCAATAATGGGCACAATAGAGGCATCAGTAACCCTTACATCGCTAGCCAATATATCTAAAGTCGATATCCCTATCACGGGACTTTTTACTGCCCAGCTCATTGCCTTTATGGTAGCAAGGCCCACGCGTATGCCCGTAAAAGAACCCGGACCTAAACCACAGGAAAAATAGTCGATATCTTCTACGCGCCAACCCAATGTATCCAGCGCTCTTTTGATGGTCACGCTGAGCAAAGAAGATAGCCTCCTGCCCACTTCTAAAGTGTATTCATATACCTTTCCGTCATCATAGATACCCAGACTCAAAAGCTTGGTAGTAGTATCAATGCCTAATATCTTCACCCTGCTCTTCCTCTCTATCTGTACCCCACCCCTTAGGAAGGGCGGGGTTCACCCCGCTCTTCCTCTCTATCTGTACCCCACCCCTTAGGAAGGGCGGGGTTTCATAGATTTTAGCTAATAATTCCTTATAACGCCTGCCAGGTGCCTTGAATACAAGCAATCTCTGCTTATCGCCTTTAATGGATAATTTTATCTTTAGGCATTCACTAGGCAAAAGATATCTTAACCTATCTGCCCATTCAATTACCGTAACACCTTTATCGTAAATGCACTCTTCGTAGCCTAAAGCCATTATATCTTGGAGAGATTTTAGTCTATAAAGGTCAAAATGACACAGCGGTAGCCGACCCTGCGTATAGAGGCGCATGAGAATAAAGGAAGGGCTGATAATCTTGCTTCTTTCAATACCTAGGCCTTGGGCAATACCTTTGGCCAAGACTGTCTTACCCGTTCCCAGCTCTCCAAATAAACAAATTATATCTCCCTGTCTTAAATTCCCAGCTATTGCCTTACCTATCTTTAGTGTATCATTTACTGATTTAGAAATTATTTCCACCCCGTTAGAAACCCTCTTCTTGCCCCATTAGAATATTATTTCTAACGGGGTCCATCTAAAAGTGCTGAAACCCTCCAGGCCTAATAATTTTTTCTTTATTCCTTCTATCCACCAGACTTAAGACATATTTTTGACTAGTAATCTCTCCTATGGGTTTAAAAATACCGGTGTTTTTCTTCAATAGTTTTTTTGCCTCTTTGTGCGATAAGGTAAAAAGCAATTCAAAATCTTCTCCCATAAAAAGGGCCTCTTTGAGACTGCGCGCCTGTCTGTCCAGGGGAATTAAATCTTCGTAGATTACTGCCCCTACCTTACTCTGCCTTAAAATATGCCCTAAATCCTGGCTTAACCCATCTGAAATATCGATCATCGCATTTACTTTAAAATTTTTCACTAAGAAACGCGACTCTTTTAAACGGGGTATAAATCTAAGGTGCTTACCCCGGATAGAACCCCCAAGCTCTCCGCTAACAAAGATTATGTCTCCTGTCTTGGCGCCGCTTCTTAAGACCAGATTTTTCTTTTCTACCATTCCCAGCATGCTTACGTCGATAGTCAGCAGGTTAGAGCTGCTTAAATCCCCGCCTACAATATTTATCTTGTATCGCCTGGATAAATTAATCATTCCATCTAAAATTTTATCTATCCTTTTAAGAGGAGTGCCCTTTGGCATTCCGAGTGATACCAGGCAATAACGCGGGATACCGCCGCAGGCAGCGATATCGCTAATCGATATAGCCAGGGCCTTTCTGCCTATAAGCTCTGGCTTATCCTGAGATAAAAAATCCACATCTTCGACTATCATGTCGCAAGTAAGGAGGAGATAGCTATCTTTATTGAATTTTACAACCGCGCAATCATCCCCCGGGCCTTTTATCACCGATGAGTCTGTCTTTATTGACCTTCTTATTCTCTCGATTAAACCGAATTCTCCTAATTTACTTATCAGCATAGCTCTTTACCAAATATCTTAGCAATATTTCTATTATATGGAGGCTTAATAATGCCCTTGTCAGTAATAATAGCTGTAATTAAATTGTACGGCGTTATATCAAAAGCCGGATTAAATACTTTTATATCTTTTGGTGCAATGGGCCTTTTAAAGAATAAGTCAGTAACTTCTCCTCTCGGTCGTTCCTCGATAGGGATTCCTTTCCCGCTTTTTATCTTCTGGTCAAAGCTAGATTCTGGCGCTGCAACATAAAAAGGGATCTTATGGTATCTACTTAAGACTGCCAAATTATAAGTGCCGATTTTATTGGCAGTATCTCCGTTTGCCGCAATTCTATCTGCACCAACAATTACTTTATCTATTTTTCCCTGTTTCATTAATGCTGCTGCCATACTATCACAGATAAGCGTTACATCTATGCCTTTTCTCTTTAATTCCCATGTTGTCAGGCGAGCACCTTGCAGCATCGGCCTCGTCTCACAGGCAAATACCTTTATATTCTTTCCTTCTTCGCAAGCTCTATATATAACACCTAAGGCAGTGCCATAATCAATAGTAGCTAAGATGCCCGTATTACAAATGGTCAATATCGTATCGCTATTCTTAATCAGCCTTGCCCCATAATAACCTATCCTTCGGCAAGTTACTCCATCTTCTTTAATTATCTTTTGTACTTCTTTAAAAATCAATCTTTTAATCTTAGGGAGTGGTTTATTTTTATTTCTTAGGGCCACGCTACATATCCTCTCTAAACCCCAGAAAAGATTCCTTGCAGTAGGTCGGGAAGAAGCGATATATTTTGCAATCCTGTCTAATTCTCTGCTAAACTCAGCAAAATTCTTTGCCTTTGAATCTTTAATGCCGAGATATACGCCCAATGCTGCTGCCACGCCTAATGCCGGTGCACCGCGTATCTTCATAAGTTTAATTGCCAGCCAAAGTGATTTCAGGTCTTTCAGATAAAGATATTCTAAGTTCGCAGGTAATTTTGTTTGTTCAATAATCTTGACTGAACCTTTTTGCCATTGTATGGTTTTAATATTCATTTTATAAACCCATTATCTTTGCCAAGATGCTCTTCTTAACTTTGATAGCCGAGGCAGGACAGGCCTCCTGGCAACAAAAACAGAATATACATTTGGAATAATCAAAGACAATGCGGTTATTCTTCATACTTATAATCTTATTCGGGCAGGCCTGAATGCAGGCAGCGCATCTCGTACAATTATCATGCTCAACGCAGGGGTAATATTTAATAAGTTTTTTGGCTAGATTAATAATCGGACGTGGAATCTTCTTCTTTATCGAGGTTGTGGGCAACAAGAATGACCTATTAATTACTTCTTCTAATTTCTCACCTCTAATCTCAATAGAATTAATATCCGCTATTCCCAATCCCCTCTCCGCTGCTTCTTTTGTAGTCAATATATCCAAAGGTTCTAACCCCATAATTAAAGCCATCACGCTATCAATAGCCACACAATCAGTGCCTGCAAGTAATAAGTTCAAATTGCGCAATTTACCGCTAGTTGCCGGACCATCGCCTTCCATTGCCACAATACCGTCTACGATAGTTAAATTAGGTTTTGCCTCCTGAAAGATATCCACCAAGATTTTTGCAAAATCACTCACATTAAAATAGTTCTTGTGTAGTTCTGTTTTATATGTCCCTGAAACAAGTCCGAAAAGATTCTTTATCGCACCTGTAAGAACGGTAAGGTCATGCGTTTTAAACTTGGGAATACTCACAAGGTAATCGCAATTATCCAGCCAGGTCGTCAAAGGGAACTTCCCTCTCCAGCGCCTTTTATCAAATTCCACGAGCGTAACCCCCTCTTCCTGGCAAACTCTTTTTATTCCGGAACGCGTATAAACTTCATCCACGTTATCAATCTGGTTACCCCAGACACTCGGACCATCACCAACAAATATCTTACAGTCAATATCTTTTAAAACTTTAATTACTGCACGCACAACCTCGGGATGCGTATCTACACCGGATTCCGGTTCCTTAGCCATTAAAAGATTGGGCTTCACCAATACCTTAGTTTCTGGCTTGACAAAATTCGCTATCCCACCGATTAAATTTATTGCCTTCTTAGTCGCCTCAAGGACCAGCAAAGGATCATAACTCTTGCAATTTACTATAGAAACTTTGGCATTCATTTCAAATGAAAAAACTCCTTGGCATTATCGGTAGTTGATTGTGCAACCTTATCCAGGTTAATTCCTTTAATCCTGGCTATCTCTTCAGCCAGTAGCTTAACCTGCGTCGGGTCGTTCCTCCTGCCGCGAAAGCCTTCCGGAGACAAAAAGGGAGCATCCGTTTCCAGCATAAGCCTGTCTAATGGCGCGGCCTTGACAAAATTTCTTAAATTCTCTGCCTTCCTGTAAGTGATATTGCAGGTAAAAGAAATGAAAAGGCCTAAATCCAGGCACTCTTTTAAAAAGTCCCCATCGCCAGAAAAGCAATGTACCACTGCCTTGATAGGCATTGCCTCTTTTAAAATCTTTAAGGTATCTGCTTGGGCCTGGCGGGTATGTACCACTAACGGTAGGTTAAAATCTTTTGCTAACTTAATTAATGAGGTGAATAATGGCCTTTGGTTCTCCGCCTTAGAATAATTCTTGTAATAATCCAGGCCTATCTCGCCAATAGCCACAACTTTCTCTTTCTTTGCCAAGTCTCTTATGGCCGCCTCTTCTTCTTTTCCAAACCTGTCAGCCTCGTGCGGATGAACGCCAACAGTAGCATAAATGAAATCGTATTTTCGGGATAACTCTAAAGAATCTAGCGAACCTTTAAGACTGGAACCAATATTAATTATATAGCCTATGCCCTGTTTCTTTGCCCGTCTGATAACTTCGTCTCTATCTTGATTGAACTCAGGAAAGTCAAGATGGCAGTGGGTATCTATGAACATAGCTGTTAGATATTAAGCTTCTATTCGAGGAAATAAAGGCTTACCTTTTTTGATTTCTTTCTCGCCTAATTGCGTTCTTATTAAAGCGGCTGTCTGAGGCATAAAGGGTAAAATCGCATGCTCAACATTTCTTATCACATCTACCAATATCAGTATAAATCCTTTAAGCTCATCTGTTCTGTTCTCTTTAACTAGATTCCAGGGCTTGCTATCTTCGATATATTTATTGGCCATATTGATAAGTTCCCATATACTCTCTAAAGCCATACTAAAATTGTGCTCGTCTTCCAGCGCTACCTTTAAGTTAGCTGCCATTCTTAAGCCTAAATGCTGTATTTTTACCGCAATAGCATTGGTTTGAACATCTTTTGCTATCGCTTTACCTTCGGGAATCTTGCCAGAAAAATATTTCTCAATCATAGTCAGCGTACGATAGACTAAATTGCCCAAATCATTAGCTAAGTCACCGTTGAAACGTTTGATTATGGCCTCTTCCGAAAAATTACCGTCTAAACCGAAAGGTACGTCACGCAGAAGAAAATATCTATAGACGTCTACGCCGAATTTATTGACCATTTCTATCGGAGAGACTACATTACCTTTTGATTTAGACATTTTACTATCATCGATTAGCCACCAACCGTGCGCAAACACAGTTTGAGGCATTTCTATTTTTTCGTCTATAGCGTGCAACATAATTGGCCAGTATATTGCATGCTGCCTCAAGATGTCTTTGCCAATCAGATGTAAATCTGCCGGCCACCACTGAGAATGGTAATTGCCTCTATCATCAAATGAACCTACCGCACTGATATAGTTTATCAACGCATCAAACCAGACATAGGTAACATGTGTCTGACTAAAAGGCACAGGGATTCCCCAGTTCAGGCGTTCTTTTGGCCGCGAAATGCACAGGTCAGTTAATTTATTTAATTCCAGGAATCTTAAGACTTCTTCGTAACGCGACGGAGGCTTTATAAAATCAGGATGAGCTTTTATATATCCAACCAACCAATCCTGGTGCTCGGACAATTTAAAGAAATAATTTGTCTCGCTGATTCTCTCTAAAGGCCTCTTGCAATCAGGACAGTTCTGGTCTTGTGCCTGCGTCTGGGTCCAGAAAGTTTCACAAGGCGTACAATACCAGCCTTCATATTTTGCCGAATAAATCTGTTTTTTTGCGTAGAGTATTTCTAAAACTTTCTGAACAGTTCTGGTGTGTCTTTCTTCGGTAGTCCTGATAAAATCATTGTAAGAGATATTCAATACTTTCCAGAGATTCTTGAATTGCAGGACAGTCTTGTCAGCAAATTCCTGCGGATTTAATTTTGCTGCCTCGGCTGTCCTCTGTATCTTTTGGCCGTGTTCGTCTGTCCCAGTCAGAAACCAGACATTTTCCTCACCTAAGACCTGTCGCATATACCGTGCTAATGTATCTGCCGCAATATTGGTATAGGAGTGCCCTATGTGCGGTGAGGCATTTACATAATACAGAGGCGTAGTTATATAAAATTTCTTCTCCATATCATTTCTCTTTGTAACTGACTTCTATCTGAGCCCCGTCTTCCAACTCAACAGTAGCCGTACGTTTAAACACGTTTATGCTTATAACCTTGCCTTTGCCTTGCTGCGTATGTATGCGTTCGCCTTCGCGGGGCAGCCCTTTGGATAAAAACTTATAGGTCTCATATTCAAAAGAAAGGCAACACATTAATCTTCCGCACAGGCCGGATATCTTAGGCGGATTTAAAGGCAGGCCTTCTTCCTTGGCCATTTTGATGGTAACGGGCTCAAAATCTTTCAAGAATTTTGCGCAACAGAGTTCTCTCCCGCACGGTCCGAAACCGCCGAAAAACCTCGCCTCATCCCTGACGCCTATCTGCCTTAATTCAATACGGGCTTTAAAAATTTTAGCCAGGTCTTTCACTAAATTTCTAAAATCAATCCTGCCGTTAGCAGTAAAATAAAAGATGATTTTAGTCCGGTCAAAAGAATACTCTGCCTGCACAAGCTTCATATCCAGCTTGTGTTCTGCTATCTTCTTGATGCAGGTGTTAAACGCTTCCTTTGCCTTACCCCTATTATCCTCAATCTGTTTTAAGTCAGCTTCCCTTGCCAGGCGAACTATTCTTTTTGTTGGTTCCTTTAAAGCGCTATCCGACGGGGCTTGGGCCTCGGAAACAATCTGTCCATAATCCAGGCCCCTGTCATGCTCAACGATAACATAATCTCCCTCTTTAACCTCCAAGTTACTGGCGTTGTAAAAATTAACTTGGCCTGAATCTCTTAAGCGCACCAGGATCATCCCCTCCATAATTCCGCTCCTAAGTTATGTAGTAACAATTTAATATTTATATTCTGCTCTAAATACAACATGGAGTCTGATATGCAATTTAATATTTCATTTAATTCCAAGAAGGAAAAGCGGCTCATAGACCTCAACAATTCTTCCTCGCGGTCAAAATTAATTATTTCTGAATACGGCATACCTATCTTAATTAAATAAATGTCCCTAAACCAGGTCGCCAATATATTCAGGCAACTACGCAGGCCCTCTCTATTCTGTATTGGCAGGCTTTCTAAACTGGGTTTTCGCGAAAGGACAAACTTATCGATAATCATGTTCTTTTCTCTCAATATGTCTGTATCCTTCAATCTTAAGGCACGGCCAAACCTGCCTTCAGAAAAATAAGCTAAGAAGTGGGCTGCATTATTATCAAGGCGGTAATCTTTTTTGAGAATTTCTTCAAGCCCTGCTCTTTTCATGGGCAAAAACTTCAAAATCTTACAACGTGAAATTATAGTCTTAAACAACAATGATGGTTTAGCGCTAATCAGGATTATCAAACTGTCTGGCGGTGGCTCTTCCAATATCTTCAGCATTGCATTTGAGGCCTCCGCAGTCAGGTTATGCGCATTATCGATAATAAATACCTTTTTCTTGCCTTCGTATGGCTTAAAATTGATTTCCCTCTGTAGTTGCCTGATGGATTCTATCTTTATTTCTGAGTCAGCGGACTCGATAATATGCACATCGGGATGCTGGTTATTCTCTATTTTTATACAAGGCACACACCTATCGCAGGAATCAAAACCATCCTCAAGGCAATTCACTGCCTTGGCTAGTATCCTGGCTATCAGCTTTTTGCCTACGCCCTCAGGGCCAACAAAAAGATAGCCGCCTCCAAGGCGGGATTGCTCTAAATAACCCTGAAGCATTTGTATTGAATTATCCTGGCCTCTGATATCCTTAAATGACATATTTATCGACGAGCTCTCTAATTTTTAGTTGCGTTTTCTGTTTATCTTTATCCACCTTTACAATCTTTATTCTTTTGGGCTCTAGAATCGCCAGCTTAAGATACCCTTTTCTGACGCGAAGATGGTATGCGATAGGCCTCTTTTCAATGCGGTCTTTTTTTAATTCGCGGTGTTTGAGCCCGCTTTTAATAGGCAGGTCTAAAAAAATAGTTAAATCCGGTTTTATGCCGCCTGTAACAAAATTTCCTACGCTTTTGATAAACCCGAGGTCTATGCCTAATCCATATCCCTGATAGACAATCGTGGAATCTAGGAATCTGTCACAGATAACAAGCTTATCTTTAAGAAGCGCCGGTTGAATAATCTCCTTAATCACCTGAACCCTCGCAGCCATATAAAGCAGAGTCTCGCATATGGGGCTCATATGATTCTCAGGGGCCAATAAAATCTTTCTAATCTTTTCACTTGTCCTTGTGCCGCCCGGCTCGCGCACATAGACGACGCGTTTTCCTTTTCTCTTTAAATATTCATAGAGGAGCCGTGACTGCGTACTCTTACCGCAGCCTTCTGAACCTTCGAACGTAATGAATTTACCTCTCATAGCTATGTGACTTATCTTATTTTATGGTTTTGCTTCCGCGTGCTGAAATTTTTTGCCTGACCTGCTAAAGGTTTACCCCGCCCCTGCACGCAGGGGCGGGGTTTACTCCTCGTTTACGTAGAGTCTTACGTAAGGCAGGCGATACTCCCGCTCGTCGTAATCCCTCGCAGACGCTAATCTTAAACGCTGTGCCAAAAAATTTCTAATGCGCGCTCCAGCAAAAACCATAAAATTTATCCAATTACAACTTCCTTCGCCAAATTGTCTCGCCGTCTTTGGTATCTTCTACTATAATACCCTTTTCTTCTAATTCTTTTCTTATCTTGTCTGACAGCGTGTAATCTCTATTCTTGCGCGCCTTATTTCTCTCTTGAATTTTTAACTCAACCTCATCATCTACAATAATATTTTCATACACAAAAATATTTAAATCTGGTCTTTTTAATGTTATTCCAAAAATATCCAACATTTCCTGCAGTGTCTTTTTAGCAGAAGCAATAAATTCTATATTATCTATATTTTTATTGGCAAGGTTAATCAATGCGAATATCGCAGCCAGACCTTGCGGTGTATTAAAATCATCGTCCATTGCCTGGATAAACTTATTTTTAATTTTTTCTATTTCTTTGACAGTTTGATAGTTTGACAATTTGACACCAAGTTTATCTATTTTTTCTATTAAGATAAGGATTCTCTCCAGTGCCCCCCTTGCCTCTTCTATTTTTTCATCAGTATAATCTATCGGGTGCGAATAATGCGCGGATAAAAAGAATAATTTAAGCAAATCCGGGTCCTTATATTTATTTATAAAATCCTTTATGGTCACAAAATTCCCCAATGACTTTGCCATCTTTTGGCCATTAATGGTCAAGAGGCCATGATGAATCCAGTATTGTGCCAATGGTTTTTCGGAGAGTGCCTCTGCCTGGGCAATTTCGTTCTCATGATGCGGAAAGATTAAATCCCTGCCGCCTGCATGTATATCAAGGGTGTCTGTCTTTAAAAACTTTTGGCTCATCACAGAACACTCTATATGCCAGCCTGGCCTGCCCCTGCCCCAGGGGCTCTCCCAGTAAGGTTCATTCTCTTTAGATATTTTCCAAAGCGCAAAATCTAAAGGGTCTTCTTTTGCCTCATCGGGCTCTTTCCTTACCCCCGTTAGCATCTGTTCTATGCTCTGGCCGGATAATTTTCCGTAACCTTTAAATTTACGCACGCTAAAATACACTCCGCTATCCGTAACATAGGCATAGCCTTTGGCAATCAGGCCTTCTATGTATTTAATCATATCGGGGATATTCTCGGTTGCCCGGGGCTCAAAATCAGCCTTCTTGATGCCTAATGCCGCTAAATCTTCATAGTATCTGTCAATGTATTTTCTCGCCAGGCCTCCCCAGTCAACCTTCAGTTCATTAGCACGATTTATGATTTTGTCGTCGATATCCGTGATATTGCGCACAAATTTCACCTTGAAGCTTCTGTATTCTAAATACCTTCTGATGACATCAAAGATATACAGGCTTCTGGCATGGCCTATGTGGCTCTCATCATAAACTGTCAGGCCACAGGTGTACATATTTACTTGAGGCGGATTTAAAGGGATAAATTCTTCTTTTTTTCTGGTGAGGGAATTGTATATAAAAATAGGCATGAATATGCTATTTGTTTTCTAGATTTTTGATTCTCTTCTCTAGCTCTTCTATGTTCTGCATTATGGGGTCAAGTATATGAATGTGGTCTAGGCTAATGTCAATCTTCTTGCCGTCCTGTTTGGTAATCCTGCCGAGAACGCCTACGACCGTAGAATTCGGCGGCACATCTTTAATGACTACGGCATTTGCGCCAATATAAGAATTATCACCCACAGTTATATTGCCTAATACCTTCGCCCCTCCGCCAATGACCACATTATTGCCAATGGTAGGATGGCGTTTACCCTTTTCCAGGCCAGTGCCCCCTAACGTCACCCCCTGATACAAAAGTACATCGTCACCAATAATCGCGGTCTCCCCAATAACCACGCCCATACCATGGTCAATAAAAAACCTCCTGCCGATCTTAGCTCCGGGGTGTATCTCAATGCCGGTCATAAATCTTGAAACCTGCGATATCAGGCGCGCTAAAAAATATAAACGCATTTTATAGAAAATATGCGCAATGCGGTAATGCACCAAGGCATGCAACCCGTGATAAAGCAGCAATATCTCCAAGAAACTCTTTGCCGCAGGGTCCTTTTTCTGCGCTGCCTTAATGTCTCCATAAAAGAGCATTGCGACCAATATTATCTTTATAAAAAACAAAACAATAATAATCAATAAAGTTTGTAGAATGTAGGCCATTTTTATTCCCCCTTCTTCAGCATTACCACAGCATAACAGGCGATTGCCTTCTTTTCCCCAAGTTCACCCAAGCCTTCATTGGTCTTGGCTTTTATATTTACACATTCCTCTTTTATTTTCAATACTTGGGCTATCCTATTCTGCATCTGTTTTTTAAAAGGAGATAGGCGTGGTTCTTGTGCAATAACCACTACATCTATATTGCCTATTTGGAAACCCTTCGTTGCGACGAGTTGAGCTACCACCGTGAGCAATTCTATGCTAGAGATACCGTGGTATTTAGGGTCTGTATCAGGAAAATGCTCTCCGATATCTCCTTCACCTATTGCGCCCAAGAATGCATCGCAGACGGCATGTAAAAGAACATCACCATCAGAATGTCCAAGCAAGCCTTTTAGATAAGGAATCTCAACGCCTCCAAGAAATAATTTACGTTCCTCTGCTAATCGGTGTATATCATAACCTATACCTATTCTAAACATATGCTCTTTGCTTACGTTTTATTTAAAATTGCCTCTGCAATTACCAAATCCTCAGGTGTGGTTATCTTTATATTAGAATATGAACCCATAACCACTTTCACCCGGGCTCCTAATTTCTCCACCAAAGAAGCATCATCAGTAACTTCTGATTTACCGAATTTACTATACGCCTGCAAAATCAACTCTTTCTTAAAGACCTGCGGCGTCTGAACCTCCCAGAGATATCTTCTATCTAATGTTTCTTTTACCGTAAACGCAGCGGTGGCGTGGTGGCGTGCGACCGAAGGGAGTCCCGAGCGAAGACGAGTGAGTGACTTGGTGACCCTTTTTATGGTTGCTTTAACCGGCACACCCAGTATGGCTGCACCGCTCTTACGCGCCGCTTTTATTACCGAAGATACTGTCTCTTTGTCAATAATAGGCCGGGCCCCATCGTGTATTAAAACCGCGTCTGTGCGGTTATCTATTACTTTTAAAGCATTGCGCACCGAATCCTGACGCAGCCTGCCCCCTTCAACCACCTGACGAACCTTATCTATACGATATTGTCTTATTTTACTAACCATCTCTCCTAAAAATCCAGCATTAACCACAACGATAATATCTCTGACAGAAGGGTGTTTACTGAGTATCTCAAGGCAGTAAATTATGATAGGTTGGGAATTTATTTTAACAAACGGCTTAGGGATTTTGGACTTTCCCGACTTAATCATTTTACTTATATGGGTCGGGATCCCGCCTCTTACTGTAAAACTATTGAGGCGGGAAAATCTTAAACCAGAGCCAGCTGCAAGAACTATCGCAGTAACATAACTCATCTTTCCATTTTAGTAAAAATCATCCTGCCTGCCTGAGTCTGTAAAACTGAGGTAACCACAACTCTTACTTCTTGACCGATAAACCTACGCGCTTCTTCAACTACAACCATGGTACCGTCATCTAGGTATCCGACTGCCTGATTATGCTCCTTGCCCTCCCTGATTAATTTAATCTGCATCTCTTCGCCGGGAAAAACCACTGTCTTTAAGGCATTTGCCAGTTCGTTTATATTGAGGACCTTGATGCCCTGGATGCTCGCCACGCGGTTCAGATTAAAATCTACGGTCAATATCTTGGCATTCAATAGCTTTGCTAGTTTAACGAGCTTCGCATCTACCTCAGGGACTTCAGGAAAGTCCTCCTCATGTAGCACTATATCAAGGCCTGACTCTTTTTGTATTGTATGCAACATCTCTAATCCGCGTCTGCCTCTTTGACGTTTTATCGGGTCAGTGGAATCCGCAATCTGCTGCAATTCTTTCAATACAAATTTAGGGATTACTATCTTGCCCTCTAAAAACTTTGTTTTAAAGATATCCACTATCCGGCCATCAATGATTACGCTGGTATCAAGCAAGGTTATATCTTCTGCCTGGTCCTGCCTGCGTAAGCGGACATAAGGTATGATGACATTGAATTCATCCTTTCCACGCAAGGCCATAACCATACCCAGATAACAGAATACCAGCGTCAGCGTAACCCTTATAGTAGCCAGGGTCTCGGCCCTGATAGGCGATAGGCTGAAAGCGTCGCCAACAAGCTTTGCCATAATCAACCCCAAGATAAGCCCGAATACAGAACTGGAGAGTCCGC
>Ga0315274_10003012_pt1 | contig 25060 bp, 20 predicted proteins | sample YL17G02_20_MG_FD_203700 | JGI IMG/M metagenome (GOLD analysis project Ga0315274, IMG submission 203700) | Sediment microbial communities from Yellowstone Lake, YNP, Wyoming, USA - YL17G02_20 | ecosystem: Environmental > Aquatic > Freshwater > Lake > Sediment | place: USA: Wyoming | collected...
TTCGTATTATGGTTCTTAATGGGGAATGGGATCAATTCTGGAGTAAGTATAAAGCAGCTTAACCCATTTCGCGGACGACAAATTTATGCTTGGACTGGTAAGCCAAGCATAAGAATCTCGTCCGCGGTATTAATTGGCACATTTTATGCGAATAATGGGTTTAAGTATGGATTGTGTAAGCCACGCTTACGCAATGCTGAAGCATGGCTTCAGCACTCCAAAATACATCCGCAGACGACAAATTTATGCTTGGGAGTTCCATAATGATGTCATGCTGAACGAAGCGAAGAATCTCTTTTCTTTGGCAAATTTAGCTAACTGAAAAACTCGAATTAACAACGTTCGCTTTGCTTTCATCATCCCTTAAACACCCATTATATTTTGTATCAATATCTTCAAGATTGCGCTTTAACTGGACAACGCTGAATCACACATCCTACATCTTTGGGTCCCATTTCCATATTAAAATAGGCTTTTCCTTGATAGATTCGAGGATTCAATTCTGTTTCATTCCATACATCATAGTAACTTGCACCATCCTTGTGAGGCACCGCAAGCAATTCTCCCCTAACTGTTGAATACATTGCGTTATATAACGTCCAGACTATCTCGTCTTCAGCAGGGAATTCGTTTGCATATATGCCTTCTACTAAAGCGGGAACTAAAGGTATTGGATTCGGGCTGGTAAAGGCTTTGACGTGAGTTTTTAGAATTTTATGCGTTTTTGCGATAAATGATCGTGTTTCTGGTGTAAACCAGTCGTCTGCTATTCCTTCAAGCCAGATGCCTTCACCATTGAAGAATATCCGCTTTACGCTTTGATAATCGCTTCCAAGCGGTTTATCGCAGGTGATGATCTCAAAGGTCTTGAAGTCTGGAAAAGCGAAGCGATAAAGATTCAGATGCGCAGGCGATAGATCATCAGAAACGCTGGAGATGGCGTAGGTGAAACTGCCGTCCTGATACTGAGAATTCACATCAATCGGGCTTTCTTCTGTATATACAACCACATCCGATGGCAGGGATTCTCTTATCTTGCGAACAAGGTCTCGTTGCCCTTTCAACGGAGGCTCTGGCACTGGATGTCCATGATTGGGATTATAGCAAATATGCCCGGGGTCAGCAAATCCCATTTCGTCCACGTAAAAACCATTCACCCCGGTTTCCCGCCAAACACGAGCATAGGTTTTTGAAAGATACTCCTGCCATGCTGTTACTGCGGAACAGATGTTGTAACTTGGTGCAAAATAGCTATACGGCTTACCATCACGGTCAAGCAACTGCCATTCTTTGCCGTGTGCTTTTCCGATGTTTGACTCAGGATCCACCAGATAGCCTTCGATATAAAGACCGACAGGTATGCCCATATCCTGAATTTCAGCGATAGCCTTTTGAAATGCCTCTACCCCGCCGATCTGCTCCCAATGATCATAATCTCCGCATCTTCCATATTTTTCCGACCATCCCCAATCGAATATATGAAGATAATCAACACCGCCGAAGTCAGATATATCCTTTTCTACAACCTCACGGAAGTGATATTCTTTGGTATCATTATCGAATATGCCGCTCTTTTTGGGCAATGCAAAGTGCATGAATTGCTGACGGAAGTTAAAGATTTCCATAAACCACGATTTTCGAGCAACCGTTTGCTGATACCAGCTTTTTACCCAATGGCGATAAGCCGTCAACGCCTCGTGCCAGTCACCTGAGTGGGTTCCGATAACTACTTCTGGTAAAAGGATGCTCTCACTCGGCTTGAGTTCCTTTTCCATATAATCAATACGAAGCGAAGTCGTTGCATCCTTCTTCAGCTTAAACCACTTATACTCTTCGCTCAAATCATGTTTCATGACGTATATACCGCCCAACTGCGGATGATATACGTCCATAAACTGCATGGGAAATAACCCGCTGTAAGGATCATTGAGAGTGATGGGAGCGTTGTTGATAACTGCCCCACGACGAGGGAAACAATACCATTGATCATCCTGCGAGGAAGGCATTTGAGGCAAAGAAATAAAGATGTTCTCCAAAGTCAAAAACGAAGGAGTAATTTTTATCTCTTTGTCTGATGTGTTAATCAGTTTCAGCACGAATTTCAATTGATGATTATCATTAAATGACAAAGTTAGTTGAGCATTAACAGCACCATAAGCCAATAAAAAGTCAACAACTTTTCCCTCGTGAATTGAAACATCCTTCACCTTAAAGTCTGAGGATGTGACCCATCTATTTTCCAGTTTGGCAGCGAAAAGTGGGGAAGGAGCGCTTAAACACGCAACATCAGTATATCCATTTCCAAGCGATGTAAGAACAATCCCGTTTTCGGTATTTATCATACAGCGCAGATAACCATTATCCAGAGTAACAGTATGATCATCAGCACTAATTGGCACTTCTGGCTCGATTATTCTTTTATTCTCAATCTGAACTGTATATTTCGCTTCCTGCTCTTTTAAGGGTTTCTTTGATATTGTTAATCCTGCAAGATAGAATTCTCCCTGCCTCATTCTATCATGAATCCTGATTTCCTTTATGCCCATCTGGCGTGTTGGAACGACACGATAAACTCCTATGGTGTTTTCGATTACATAACGATTAGAGCCAACACGTGCAGGGAAAACAAAATCCCGTATACCGTCAGCATACTCGATTTCAACAACAAAACGTTCAACGTGCTTCACTCTTGTCAGTTTGCCGCTCCCGATGGAAGGCTCTTCGTTTCCTTCGTAGTATGCTCCTAGAAGAAGATAAATTTCCCTTGCTTCTTTGTGGATCGGTATAGTAAATGCCTCTATCGAATCCAGTTTTGTGGAAATCATGTTAGGCGGTGGGATAGCTATTTTGAAAGGAACTCCATCGGCAATGATCCGCTCAGATTTAAACCACTGAGGGCTCAAATTCATCAAGGAGAGTTTATCGCTAAAGTTAGCATTACAGTAGGGAGATAAATCAATCACGTCAAACAAGTTACGGGATAAAATCTCCTGATCCCAGTCGTAACTCAACTCAAGAACATCGGAGATGGAAAATACGGATTTTTCGGATGTGAAGGCGATAGACTTAATTTGAATGTGTGCGGATGTCGTTTTTGCCTGAACCTGAACAGCTATCCAATTCAAACGTGCATTTGTTGGTATCTGAACTACTGCCTTTCGCCATCGTCCATCGTCTTCAAGGTCACCGGGCATGATAGTATAAAACTCTTTTGTAGAATCTCCGATACTGATGTTCATATACAAAAAGTAATCTCCGTAGGAGGATATGCCTTCGGCACGATAATCCACAACAACGTAAGGTATTCCGTTTAGATCAAGCGGTTCAGGGAAATTCCATGACCATTTCATACCCTGGCCAGCTTCATGAACTGAGAAATCCAGAAAAGTTTCCTCTCGGCTTATATTGTATTCTTCAGACGGATTACCTAACCAATCAGTGTGGGCAATCCATTGTGTTGCATCAGAAATATCCAAAGGTATCATCTGTGTCATTTTACCCTCCATTCCTTTACCGTCTATGGCATCAGTCTCCTGAGAAATTCCCTGCTGGATAAGAGGACTGATATAAAGTATAATCAATCCCAGACCAACCAGAGAGAATACTCGGAATATATATTGAAACCGGTATTTGCACTGTATCTTTGTAAATAAAACAGTAATCATTTCCCTGACTATCCCTCCTCTTTGATTCGATCTTTACATACTATCATTGATTTTATATACTATATACGACTCAAATGGTATTATTGGTATGATATTCTAAACATTTTGATTCGTTATGGCAAGAGTGTTATGAGTAAGCCTTCGGAATGATACTCTATATTAAGCGATATTCGGACTACCGAAAGGAATATTTATGTTGAATAGGTGTAAGATGAAACGAGACAGAAAAATCATCATAGCTCTTATGGTAATTGTTTGCCAGTGGGTAACAATGGACTGTCTCTCAGCGAAAGGAGAAACAATGGAAACCACCGTCAAAGAACTACCAATCAAGGGTGAAGTGTTTACTGTGGAAGGATGTACTGCCTTCCTTATTTTTCCTACTCAACAGGCATCTGGGACAAAAATACCATGGGTTTGGTATGCTCCGACACTGCCGGGCTTGCCGGGAACTGAGGAAATATGGATGTTTGAGAGATTTCTGAATGTTGGAATCGCTATCGCCGGTATTGACGTTGGTGAATCTTATGGCAACCCTGAAGGTCGGGCACATTTTTCAGCACTTTACAGGGAACTTGTCAAAAATCGCAAATTCTCGAAAAAGGCATGTCTGCTCGTGCGGAGTCGTGGCGGGCTGATGCTCTACAACTGGGCGGCAGAACATCCTGCATCAGTGGCTTGTATTGCAGGTATATACCCCGTCTGCAATCTAAACAGTTACCCGGGGATTAAGAATGCTTGCGGTGCATACAATATGACAGAGGAACAGCTCATGGAAAAACTTGCCGAAAATAATCCGATTAATCGCCTGGGAGGACTTGCGAAAGAAAAAGTGCCGATCTTTCATATTCATGGTGATAGTGATACTGTAGTGCCACTGGAAGATAACTCTGGCGAATTAGCGAGACAATACCACAAGCTTGGAGGGGAAATGACGGTGTTGGTGCCAAAAGGTCAAGGACACAATATGTGGACAGGTTTTTTTCAATGCCAAGAGCTTGTGGATTTCGTGATTACTCATGCAAGAGAGGACAGGCAATCCGTAGATCAAACAAAGAAATAGGAGAGTATCCGATCAGTCCGACCATACTTGAGAGTCTTGCCGTATATGCCAACGCCGAGTTTCTCCCTCCGGGTATTTAACCTCGATAACTACCTCAAACCCGCTTTGAGTAACCAGCATCTGGGGTGATCTCTCAATGCTTTCGTGCCTGATGTCTCCGACCCCTAACTCTGTCAAGGTTAAAGCCCAGAATCCATTATTCTGCTTATAATCTCGCTGCGCATAATAGATACGATATAGCAAGTTCAGTGCATAAGATGCTGGATCAGTTCTATATTCTGCTTCACCGACTTTGGCTGTGGAGAATTGCACGTACCCCCATCTCTCAGGACGGTGCATGTCTATCACTCCCTGCGGAGACCAGATCCAGTTATTTTCGGGTTTACCGGGAATTTTCAGGTATTTGCCATTTTCTACTTTAACGTCCCATTCAACCCTTGAAAAATTGACACGCCACTGATCGTTATCTAATGGTGGTGTAGTGCGATGCGCACACTCCGCAAGGACTTTCCAGGGGATCGCTGCCTCCACAGACCAGTATTGATCAACGTCAGTTGGATTATTGATGGTTCCCTCGACGTGTGTAGCAACCTTCAATCCCGGAATTTCCCAACTGTTGACAGCAGGACCACCGTCTTTGTAGGAACGAATGAGCAGCAAATCCCACTCAGTGCCAAGTGCGTTGATCTCGATCTCGTAATATTCATGGTTGTCGCTGTTGGGATCGATGAAAATCTCGAAGTCATTATCTTGAAAGATGACAGAATCATGCAATGTAAGTGTAGCCCAGACGTGAGGCTCTTCAAGCTCTGCACCTATATAAAAGTATTCATTATCCCACAGCATTTTGGCATGAGTGCGAAACCTTGGTATAGGCATACCATCACCTTGAATATCAACAAAATCATCAGTCCAGGGAACATTCTGCCATGAATCCTCATCGAGTTTTCCATCAACTTTGATAGAACCTGCCGTCTGATAGCAAACGTAACCTCTGGGTTTTATAGGCTCCATCTTTGTCCAGTCATCCATCCAGCTTGCACCAAGAGCAGATGCCATAATCATTGGCAAAGTTGTGAATAAACCAAAAATTAAAGCTGTCTTCATAATTTCCCCCTTTTTATGGATATTGTAATCTGGATACATTCTAATGCCATTTCAGGTGTTTGTCAATGAAGGAGATTTTTTCTCTTGATCTAATTTAGTTGAAAACTTACAATAAACTAATACCAATTCTATTTATTGATTGTGCATTAGAATTAATCGTAGGGACACGCTGATGCGTGTCCTGCATAATAGTTATGCACAAATAAATAACAAAAATGGTATAATATAACTGATGAGGATTGATATTAAAATGGATATAGCCAAATTCTTAAATGAAATAATGCAGGATCAGAACTATAAAGGTCAGGTTGTGCATATTGAAGACATACCCGGTAGTTCCGCTGTCTACGGTGAGCTTGAGGAACCACTGCTAAAGCCTATCCAGATGATGCTTGAACGGCAGGACATCCAATCTCTTTACACACATCAGGTTGACTCCATCAAAGCTGTTCGCAGAGGTGAAAGCATAGTCGTTGTCACGTCAGCCGCAAGCGGTAAAACTTTGTGCTACACCATACCCATACTGGAAAAAGCACTCACTAATCCCGAAATGACAGCATTATATCTCTTTCCGACAAAGGCTCTTGCGCAGGATCAGTATAGAAGACTCAGAGAACAGCAAAGGATTTATAATGAATTAAATCCCCCTCAATCCCCCTTTTCCAAAGGGGGAAGCTATCCAGTTATAGGTACTTACGATGGTGATACGCCGAACTCATTACGCAAGAAGGTTCAGACGGAAGCCAGAGTGATACTAACGAATCCCGACATGCTCCACGTAAACATAATGCCAGGTCATATTCGCTGGAATCGTTTTTTTCAGAATCTCCGTTACGTTGTGATTGACGAATTGCACACGTATAGAGGCATATTTGGCTCTCACTGCGCCCACGTCTTCCGAAGGTTAAACAGGATATGCAGGCATTACGGCGCAAACCCTCAGTTTATATGCTGTTCCGCCACTATCGGCAACCCTTTGGAACATGCAGAAATACTGACTGGTAAGAAGATGACGCTCATTAATAACGACGGTGCGCCGCATGCCCCGAAGAAATTTATCCTGTGGAATCCAGCGATAACCGACCCGGCAACACTTCAGCGCCGAAGCGGAAACGTTGAGGCAGTTGAACTGATGACAAGGCTGATACAAAAGGGTATACGCACTATTACCTTCACCAAAAACTGGGGATCAACTGAGCTTGTCCGTAAATACTGCCGGGACAGCCTATTGCGCATATCACCACGATTGGCTGATACCGTAGGGTCATACAGGGCGGGATATTTGCCGCAGGAAAGGCGGGAGATAGAAAGAAAGCTGTTCTCAGGCGAACTACTCGGCGTTGCAAGCACCATCGCATTAGAGTTGGGAATTGACATCGGCGGGCTTGATGCCTGTATAATCATTGGCTACCCCGGAACAATATCGGGAACTTGGCAGCAGGCGGGTCGTGCCGGTCGAGGTAACGAAGAAGCCATTGTGATCCTCGTGGGATATGATACGCCCATAAATCAATACATAATGAACCATCCTGATTACATTTTCGGCAAACCTCACGAAGTAGCTTTAATCGTTCCAGACAATTATTACGTTCTGAGCGGGCAATTGGCATGTGCGAGTTTTGAATTACCCTTAAAAGATGCAGAATTAGAGGAATACGGTGAAAATGCCATACCCATAATAAACATACTGGAGGAGGAAGGCATAGTTTACCGTTCCAAAGATGCGTGGTACTATACCGGTCAGAACAATCCCGCCTACGAGGTAAGTCTGAGAAACATTACGAGCCACAGTTACACAATCATTGACGTATCCAACAATAACAAGGTGATAGGCACCATAGACCAGATCAGCGCATATCCGACAGCACATCCAGAGGCAATATACTACCACAACGGTGAGAGCTACTACGTTGAGAATCTTGATCTTGAAAGGAAAATGGCAATCGTCAGGAAAGTTGACACTGACTACTACACTAACCCATTGGGAGGTAGAGGAGTCAAGATTGTTGACAGCATAGAGCATGAGAAACCATTGCCCGGTAAAGGTAACGTGTTCTTTGGAGAAGTGACTGCGGAGTTTAATACGCTTGCGTATCAAAAGATCAGGCTATGGACGAGGGAAGTTTTTGACGAAAAGCCTGTAATCCTTCCCCCGCAAACACTTGAGACGATAGCGTATTGCCTTGTTCCTCTCGATGAGACTATCATGAGGATGAAAAGCGCAGGTCGCATGACTTACGAAGGTGTGTATGGCTTGGGACAGGCATTGATGGTGACGACTGCGCTATTTGCACACTGCTACCCGCTTGATGTGAGGTACAGTCCCGGATGGGAATGTATAACACCGGGCATCCCTAAAAATGCCATATTCATCTTTGACAACTATCAGGGCGGGTTGGGGTTTACTGAATATGCTTATGGAGCGATAAACGACATCCTGCAAGCGACGTTGAAGATGATTGCCGAATGTGAATGTGAGGATGGCTGTCCGTCATGTGTAGGATTTTATTTACGGTCATTCATTCCTCATGACCCTGAAAACTGGGAGGGATACTTGCCTGACAAGGAAGGCGCCTTGATGCTTCTGCACGATTATCTTGGTCTTGAGCCTTACGTCCCCAAGCCATTCTCTGAGAGAGCCAAAACATGGCGTCAGCGTGTTGCAATGCAGATGCAGGAAAGAAAAAAGAGGACGCAGGACGTTCCGATACCTGATTCCGTAAAGCCTGAGATGGAGAAAATTCTGGACGGCAAGATGAAATTATGATAGAATTAGATAAGCCTATTATGAAATATTACGGAAGTGGTGATTATGAAGATTGATATTGAAGAAATAAAACACAAAACTATACCTATTTTATTAAAGCATGGTGTAAAAAAAGCTGGATTGTTCGGTTCGTCTGCTCGTGGTGACACAAGAGATGATAGCGATATAGACATATTAGTAGAAATTGATGATGACATAAGTTTATTGGATTTTGTTGGAATCAAATTGGAAATAGAGGAATCATTGGGAAAGAAAGTTGATTTGGTTGAATACAGTACAATAAAACCATTAATTAGAGAAAAGATAATCAATGAGCAAGTGATAATTTTATGAAAATGGGTGGGTGAAAGCCTACATTAAGATGATTGCTTTTCCTGTTTTAGCTTTTCCAGATTTTCAAGGACGAAAGATTCAAGTCTTGGGTCTTTGATCTCTCTTGCGATGACAAGTGCCTGCTGATAATATTCAATCGCCTTATCAATCTGTCCTAGATTAGCATAAGCCAACCCTAAATTACGAAGATCAGATCCTTTTCCTTTTCTGTCACCCATTTCTTTATCCGCCATCAAAGCTTGCTGGAAATATTCTAATGCTTTATCTAACTGCCCTAAATAAGCATAATCTACTCCAATATTCCTGAGTACATTTGTTTCTAATCTCTTATGTCCTATATCTCCAGCTATTCTGAGCGATTGCTGATGGAATTCTAATGCTTTATCTATTTGATTCAATCGAAGATAGGCATTTCCAAGATTCATGAGTATTTCACTCCATAGTTTTTTATCACCTATGCTACTAGCTATCCTCAAAGCCTGTTGATAATAATCCATTGCCTTTTCGACCTGTCCGAAATGTATATAGGACATTCCCAGATTGTTAAGGCAACTTCCCTCACTTTCAAGATTTCCTGTTACTCTTGCTAAATTCAAAGCCTGATGGTAATAGTCTATTGCTTTTTCTACTTGTCCCAAGTCAGAATAAATCAAACCCAAATTACCAAGTATAGTTCCTTCGCTTCTTCTTCTATTGCCAATTCCTCTTGCTATCTCTAAAGCAAATTGGTAATTCTCTATTGCTTTTTCTGTCTGTCCTAAATGACGATAAGCTAAACCAATATTGGCAAGATCAAATCCTTCAAGTTCCTTGTCATCTATTTCTCTATCTAGCTCAAGAGCTTGCTGAGAATACTTAATAGATTTATCTAAATCACCCAAAGAATAATAGATCATTGCTAAACGGTCAAAAAGCCTTCCCTGTTCTCTCTTATTGGTTTTGCTAGATGGCAGAGATTGGTACTCATCAATAAGGTTCTTTATTGCTTCAATGCGCTCTTCTTTCTCTTTGAGTGTTAAACTAGCTGACGCATAATGATCACCTGCAAGTATATTCTGTGATATTGCTGAAATTTTATCGGGATGTGAATAAAAACTAAATATCGCCGATCTCCACGAGAAGAAATCGGGTGCGCCTCGCAAGATGGCTGATATTGCATAAGCTGGAAGCCATATAATCATAGGGCATGAGACGTATTTTGGAAAAAGGTTGCGGGATATATTAAGGTTCGCCACCATAATATGTGATTTATTATCAGGGTTTATGGAACGCTCAAGCCCATATATGAATAATGCTTTATTATTATATTCTGGAAGGATCGGGATCAGTTCATCAAGAAGGTTCTCAATAGGCTTATCAAACTCGATCTCTGCTATCGGGTAATCATCTAAGATTTGGCGTAGTTCTGCAACAAGATTGATGCGGTCAATGGGATAGTTGCATTGAACGAAGGCAAGAGTAAATCCCTCTGCACGACGGAGCATATTCACCATAGCCTTTAGCTCAATTGCATTGTCAACATTAGTCTGTTCAACCTGATCAATTTGTGTCTGTTCCATCGGTTTAACTCGCTTGATTATTCTTCAATTTTTCAACAGCTCTTTTGAATTTTTCCAGTTCTCTGACAACTGGATTGACGGAATACCATGGTTCTCCACCGTTCATGTACTGCAGGATACTAAGATCACCCAACATATCCTTATGATCGTCATCGTTGGGTATGTCTTTATCTTGGTTCAGTTGCAACTTAGCAAGTAATTCCCAATTATTCTCTTGAATAGAACGGCTATAAGCATTTATGTGTTGCTGAATTCCCTTTTGAACGGCTTCTTTTGTGAAAGGTAATTTGTCAATATAATCTGAGGCACTGCGAAAATATATAAGAAGATTACGAACGTGTCCTCCGCTTTTATGGCAGAGATTAGTAAAAATATCTTGAGAATCAAAAACATCTGATTCACTGATCCCGGAAACTTCAAAGCGTTTTCTCAATACCTCACGCATGAGTTCCAAGCCATCTTCACAGGAACTACCTTTTTTATCCTCGACTTTCACCATAGGCAGGACGATAGGTTCTTCTCCAAATTTCTGCACTATTGGGCTTCGTTCTGAAGAGTAAATAAGTGGTAAAGGAACAGTGAAAACCGCATTAGCCTCAATTGAACAGAGTTGCTGTCCACCTACGTTGAAAATTCGATAGTACGTTCCATGACCAGTTTCAGGATCAATATCATCAGTGATTTTCTCCAAGTTATCAATAATTAAAACTAAATCACGATACCCACGCTTCATCAATTCGACACGTGCTTGGCTGAGTATGAGATTAATTTCATCTAAGAAGGTAGATAATTTAGGCTTCAACCTACTGCGAACTTCTTTCCTAGTGGAATTGTCTGCTTGCTTGAGCTTAAATATAAACTTAGCAAACTTATCAATAGAGAATTCCGCTTTTTCTAACTCCACATCAGATAAAGCAATATCCTTGAGTTCGCCAAATAGCTTTTTCAAATATGGAGGTTCTAAATCTATATTTTCTTCTTGTTTCAGTGTTTCAGCTACAGAACTGACTAATGCTAGGAGTATCTCAGTTATTTCTACGTCCTGATAATTAATATATTTGCTTGCATCCATGTAGATTGGGAATAGGCGATCAGTCGGTGAATTTTTGATCTGTTCACACAGTCGCAAAAGTTCCGTAGACTTACCACTACCTAGATGACCAGAAAAAAGTAGGCGTGTGTATGTTTTACTATCAAGATCAGATTTTCGTATTCGTCTTTCTAATACCGATACAACCGATGTTCCGCCACGTGCAGAACAGAGATCAACGTAAGTTTCTTTTGTAGGTGGTTTTAGCGGATTGCAGATATTGTAGAGTTTTGCAATAGTATCCATACAAGGAAACACCTCTTTTTCAAATATTGACTAAATCACTATACCCTATATACTGAAGATAATTATATCACATCATTTTATTTATATCAAATTTTTTTGCGGTACTATCCAGGCATAAGAATCTCATCCGCGGCATTTATCAAGGAAAAAACACAAAGACTCTAAGCCTATTTTCAACACCTATGAAAATCCTAATGGTAGTTACCAAACTCCTTTAGGAGTGATATGTTTAAATAATACGAGGTATAAGTCCATTATTACTCTAACAACATTAAAAAGGGTGACTACCCAAATTATTTATGGACAGAAAATACTGGACGGAAGGATAAAACTTTGATAGAATAAGTAACGACAAACGAGTTAAGCAGATTTCCCATCGCTCGTTACCTGACACTCAAGAATGAGGGGAGATAGGGTCGGGTGGCTCTGCTGGACTTCAAATCCAGTCGGGGGCGATTATCGTCTCTGGTGGGTTCGACTCCCACCTTCCCTCGCCATCCCTTATGGGATAAGGGGTTGCAAGGTTTTGACTCTTAACAGTTGCATTGCTAAGAGTCAATGTAACTACCCTTACGTGACATATACATGACAAAGCTAATCCTCAACCATTGGCAAATGGGAGTTTGAGGACTTGTCGCTTCACGTGATCCTCTGACAGGTGAGCATATTGAAGTGTCGTCTCGAAGTTTTGATGACCCATAAGTTTCTGCACTTCCATAAGTGAAACACCTGCCATTACTAATTGCGATGCGAATGTGTGTCTGAGAGTATGCAATGTCACGTCTGTCAATCCAGGGGGCCTTCGGTGTTGCAGTGAACTTCTCGAACTCCATCAACGTCATCATCTCGTGCCCATTCCCCTTGTGAGTGATTAACATGAGAATGGCTACGACCTGTTTCACTAAGATGCTCGTAAGCATGACACTCATCGGTGTATACACTAGCGTCTGTTTTCGTATTATTCTCAACCTTAGGCTGATTGGGGGAAACTCCTTGAGTGAATCCACGGATTATCAGAACAATGATCACACAGTTGTATCTTGTTCTTGACCATATGCACAGTGATTCTTGAAAAATGGTATTATTATGAAACCACAGATGCACACAGATTAACACAGATATAGTTATAATCTTCCTGACAGCTATTCAGTAAAAAAGGAGAAATTATGGCAAGATTTGTAGGTGTTTCAAGCATATCTTTTAGTACCGACGCAGGAGAAAATCCAGAAAAGATGAAAAGGGTTATGGGGCAATGGGAAAATTATATTGATACCGCCGCTCTGGATAAGCCTGACATTATTCTTTTGCCAGAAATATTTTTGCAGAACACTACATACTCATCCAGTAAAGAAGAGAAAATTGAAAAATCTGATCTTCTTCCTGAAGGTGGTGTAATTACAGAATTCGTTTCCCGAAAGGCGAGAGAACATCGAACTTATGTATTCGCATCCTATTGGCGAAGGGATGAGAAAGGAATGTATAACAGCGCAGTTCTGTTTGATCGGGAAGGAAAAGTATTGGGAATGTATGACAAAGTGTTCCCTACTATAGGAGAAATGGAGGATGGTACACTTCCGGGGAAAGGAGCGAAAATCTTTCAGACGGATTTCGGTCGTATTGGTGCTATTATCTGTTTTGACTTGAACTTTCAGGAGCTTCTTGCGGATTATAAAAGCAAAGGTGTTGAACTACTCTGCATGCTTTCTGCCTTTAGAGGTGGGTTTATGGTTAAGGCGACTGCTTTTAGAAACCAAATGTTTATGGCAACCAGCACCCCCGGTGAAAACAGTGTTATTGTAGACCCTCTGGGGCGTACTTTGGCAGAATCCAGCGCCTATGGAAGGATCATTTTTGCTAAGATAAACCTCGATTCCCAGATCGTCCATATTGACTTTAATCAGCAGAGAGTTGCCGATATGAAAAAGAAATATCAAGAATACGTTAAAATCGAGGTAGCCAGCCCGGAAGCAGTTTATTTTATCTCCTCATTTCATCCAGAGGTATCTATTCAGGATATGATTAAGGAATTTGAAGTAGAGACGCTGGATGAGTATCTTGATCGGGCAAGAAGAGAGAGAATGAAATATCTACCGAAAAACTGATAATAATTTAGTCTTTAAAGATACCACAATATGTCTTATAATATTACCTGATTAATTATCAATGTCCATAAGCCTGCGGCTACCAATTTGTTTTTATAAGGAAATGAAAATGAAAAACTGGGAATATGACATATCATTTCATTCAATTGAGGAACTTGGTGTCTCTGAAACGGATTTTCCATCAGAGCAAGTGGTTGCCTGTGATACAGAGGGGCATTGCTTTTTCAATGACGTAATGAAACCATCTATGGAAATTTTTAGAGAACTGCTCAACGAGAGAGGCACTGAAGGCTGGGAATTAGTTCAGGCGGGCTATCACAGGGGATCGCTAGTCTGTTTCTGGAAACGCGAGAAGCCTTAAATCCCCTTTGACTCCCCTTTGGAAAAGCTGTTATACTATAATTACGGAGGGTGAAATATGCCGATCCTTACTGCGGATCAATTGAAAAAAGTGGGTTACAGTATATTTGAAGCTATGGGTGTTCCTGCTGAAGAAGCCAGAGTAGTAAGCGAATCTCTGGTCAACTCGAACCTGGCGGGGCATGATTCACATGGTGTCATAAGAATACCACAATACGTGACCCTTATAAAAAAAGGCGACATTGTGCCGGGTGCTAATATGGAAATAGTCCGGGAGACTCCCAGCAGTGCTGTTATAAACGGTAACTGGGGTTTTGGTCAGGCTTTAGCGAAAAAGGCGATGGGAATAGCCATAGAAAAGGCTAAAAGCAAGTCTGTGGCAACAGTAACAATGTCTCAATCAAATCACATAGCACGGCTTGGTGAGTATCCTGCTCTTGCTGTTGGAAATGACATGATAGGGATGATCATGGTCAATAATCACGGTGCGGCACAATATATGCCGCCGTGGGGAGGTATTGCCCGAAGGCTTTCACCGAACCCGATGGCTGTCGGAGTTCCAACAGGAAAATATGACCCGGTCATTCTGGACATAACAACGGCAACCGTCGCTGAAGGAAAGATAAGGGTGAAACTCAACAGAGGAGAGCAACTTCCTGAAGGATGGATCATAGATTCTGAGGGTAATCCTACCACTGATCCAAAAAAACTCTATGGACCGCCACAAGGTGCGATACTACCTTTCGGCGGGATAACAGGACACAAAGGCTATGGATTAGGATTCATCGTTGACGTTCTAGCTGGCGCACTGAGCGGCGCAGGTTGCAGTAGAGCGGATGCCCCAAGGTTTGGAAACGCAGTTTTCATAACCGTGATAAACGTTGAGGACTTCATTCCAATAGATGAATTCAAAAGCCACGTAGATGGATTGATTGAATACGTTAAATCGTCTCCTAAAATGTCGGGAGTTAATGAAATACTTTACCCCGGTGAGTTTGAAGCAAAAGAGAGGAAGAAAAGGCTTGAAAATGGCATCTTCGTCGAAGATGAGACGTGGAGCCAGATCGTGAAATCGGCGCAGGAATTTAGCCTTGACACGACCGTACCCGATTTCCAGTCAATTCAATAGCGATTGACTTAATCACGAATTTCACTAATAGGACGAATGAAAACAAGTCAATGGGTCTATAGGTCAATGGGTCTATAGGTTTCAAACTCATAGACCCATAGACTCATAGACTTTTCTTTATACTCATGTAATTTGTGATTTTCATTTTTATTCAATAGCAAAAGGAGATTTCTATGAAGAAAAATACGGTCAAGGAGAAATTTGCCGCAGGGAAACCGTCAGTCGGAACGTGGCTTTCCTTAGCTTCTCCAATATCCGCAGAATACATGGCACACACAGGTTTTGACTGGCTTGTGGTTGATACAGAGCATAGCCCAATCGGATTTGAGACTACCGTGCAGTGCTTTCAGGCGATATGCACCACCGATACGATCCCGATGGCTCGTGTTGCGTGGAACGATCCCATACTCATGAAGCGATTACTTGACGCAGGTGCTATGGGGTTAGTCGTTCCTATGGTCAACTCTCCAGAGGAAGCCGAAAAAGCAGTCAAGTCAATGAAATATCCCCCGGAAGGCTTTCGCTCACTCGGAGGCGGAAGGGCTGGTCTCTATGGATCAGACTATATGTCATGGGCGAATGATGAAATCGCTGTGATAGTCCAGATAGAGCATATTGACGCAGTAAACAAAACGGCTGAGATTCTATCGGTGAAAGGTGTGGACGCATGTTTTATAGGACCTAACGATCTAGCTGGTTCAATGGGATTAAAACCCGATATTCACTGCCGACACCCTGAACACGAAGCCGCTGTCATGCGAGTATTGGAATCAGCCAAAAAAGTAGGCAAACCTGCAGGAATACATTGTGTAACTGTAGAGGCAGTCAACAGACGTATAGATCAGGGATTCCAATTCATAGCAATGGCTTCTGATGCAGGCTTGTTAAGAGAAGCCGCCGCAAAAGTGGTTTCAGAAATAAAAACTGTTTAGTATTCATGATAAATAACTTTCCTATTTTGAAATATATGACTTATTTAATCAAATCCCCCCTTCCCCCCTTTAGCTAAAGGGGGGAATTAGCCTAAACTCCCCTCTTGAGAGGGGTTAGGGGGCGTGTTTCTTATATGGTTAAAAGAAATGAAAAAATACATCAGGCAGTTCGTAACTTATTTGAAAATTGAGCGTAACTATTCACAGCATACTGTGGATAGTTACGAGCTAGATTTGTCGGATTTCGTGAAGTTTCTGGCAGATGAAAATGGAACTTTACCTCCCATAGAGGATGTAGATCATCTGACAATACGCAGTTATCTGGCAAACTTACAAGAGAGACATCTTGCACGATCAACTGTTGTAAGAAGGTTGTCATCACTCCGATCTTTTTACAAATATCTGTGCAGGCATGGCTATCTGGATACAGACCCAACGTCCGCTCTATCATCACCAAAAATTCAAAGAAGGCTTCCCGAATTTCTTGAGATTTCAGAAGTCGAATTGCTGCTTTCGGCTCCCGATAGAAATGATATTATTGGGTTACGTGATCAAGCTATTCTGGAACTATTATATACTACAGGGATGAGGGTTAGCGAACTTCTATCACTCAATCTGCCTGACATAGATATGGTAAATGCAATCGTGAAGGTTCGTGGGAAAGGTAAAAAAGAGCGTATTATCCCTATTGGCGGACCTGCAATGTCCGCATTGAATGAATACATCAAAAGACGTGACGAACTGGCAGGTGATAAATCTATTCAGGCAATCTTTCTGAGTGAGCGAGGGAATCGTATACCAGATTCAAAAAGCATAGGGCGCAGAATCACGAAGTATGCCCAGTCTGTGGGGATCAAGAAGAAAATCACACCTCATACGTTCAGACACACGTTTGCAACTCATCTGCTCAATGCGGGTGCTGATCTGCGTTCTGTGCAGGAATTACTTGGGCATACAAACCTGTCTACAACGCAGATATATACCCACGTCACCGCCGACAGATTGAAAAAAGTCTACGAGAAAACACATCCAAGAGCGTAAGAAAACAATTCTAAGATTAAAAGATTCTGTTAGCCTAATCTCTAACCTTAGAATTTTTGAATTTTTATTCATCGTCACCAGGGTCAGCTTCTTCTATCTCGTCATTCAGATTAAAATCATCTCCACGATCTGAATCCATATCTATATCTATTCCATCAGCTAAATCAGCACTAATTATTGAAATTTTCGCTTTTCGTCTTCTGCCTCTGGATGTATAACGTTTGATTCCTACCTCGTCTTCTTCTGATATACCAATACCATCCTGGAACGTTGATATGTAAACACAGTCATTCTCAATCGGGATGGCAGTAGAGAATCCAACCTTTGATTTTGCATCCTCAACTAATTTATCCCATTCTGCAAATAGGTCTTCGTTGTCAACTCTCTGATCTTTTGTATATTTATCCAGTAAATCAGAAGCCTGCGTACCATATCCTGATAGATATATGAGATGACTATCTTCGTTATCTGACTTTAAAGTAGCGAAGCACAGATACGTACTCTTATATTTTCGAGTGACATCGAGCATACTATTTAATCCTCCTTGTTTTTAATGAATTATTACTTATAAATTTTATCAGATTTCCTCCAGTAAGTCAATGTTTTGTTGGTTAGTTCCTTAGACTTTAACATTAACTGATATTCCCATTTGTGCAGAATCAAGCATAGCACAGATAACAGCAGTATTCATTAAACCGTCATATTCATTGCTGATAGGAGCTTTGTCATTTAATACGCAGTCCAGAAAGTGATATATAGAGTCGTAAGCAAAGCCTTTGCCACATCCATCCATCGTTTCAGTGGCAAAACTACCGGGATATTCGGCACGTTCCCAGTATTTCTCAAGTCCTTGCTTTCGATTATCAACGTACGTTATCCCTTTGCTACCCATAACTTTCACGTAATGATCGACCATGTAAGGTGCAGATTCTGGAAGTATCCATGAAGTTTCAAAACACGCAACTGCACCATTGCTGAAGTTTACTATCGCAGTCATAGTGTCGTGCGTATCAATGCCTATGGATTTAAGTACACCTTCAGTTTTTACAGCGTATACTTTTTCTGCCTCGCTAGAAAAGAACCACCTAACAAGGTCAACCACGTGAGGTAATAAAAACATAGTTGGTGAAGATTTGCTTGCCCAGCTTAACATTTTCTTAGGAACGTAAGTAGTGTTACTAAGTCGTGCATAAGCGTGCTTGATCTCCCCTAAATCTCCGTTTTCTATCGCTTTTTTGGTGTTGTGATGAGTTGGATTCCACCTATTAGAGAAATTTACCATAAGCTTACATCTGGATGATTTTGCTGTCTCGAATATGGCTTTAGCATCGTCCATTGTAGTTGCCATAGGCTTTTCAACAATTACGTGCTTTCCAGATTCAAGACTTTTGATGGTTGGGTCTCTATGTGCAAAATCTGGTGTGGTGATGTGGATTACTTCTACGTCAGCGGAATTGAGCATTTCAAGATAATCGTTATAGGCTTTTACTCCGAACTTTTCCGCTGTTTCTTCTGCTTTTTTCTCGTTAGTATCACATACTGCTATGGGTTCTGAATAAGGGAACTGTTTACATGCCTTAAGGTGAAGGTTGCCCATGATCCCGGCGCCTATTATACCGCATCGAAGCTTTCTCATCTTAAAAGCCTCCTTTATAGATACTAAATATGTTTAGAGAGTGAACCATCCTGATTTCTTCTGATATTATAGCACTATTCTGCGATGTTGACAACTTTGCTTTCTTGATCCATTTGACAATAATGTTTATTTGAGGTACAATATAATAGGGGCTTAATAACAAAATATGATCTTTTAATTAGGGGATGTGATAAAGTTGAAGAAGATATTAATTGGTATTGCCTTTATCACGTTTGTTTTTTCCCAGTCGTATGCGGATGATAGTACGATCAAACAGATTAACCTGTATGATTTAAATAGCTACTTTTCCAAGGCAGACTCTCGCTCTAATATAAAACTTAACTGGATAGTTGAGCGTTACGATTTCAATCAAATCGAGGAATATATTCAGAATCGCTACGGTGATTATTATAAATATTATGAGGAATATTTAGATACACAGCGAAAGATTGCCGGCAAATTCGGTTTAACCAGCATTTATGTCAGACCCAACTTAAAGCAATATGATAACTCAGAATTGATATTATCGAAGAATGTCTGGGATAATAAATTAAATATCAGGTATCTTGCTCCCTTTCACGACATGGTTGATTTCGAAATCATGATGGCATTTCGTCCAACTCATTCATTTAATTTGATTATAAGAAGCGGAATTAATGGAGAAAGCAGTATAGCAATAGCCATAACTCATTCATTCGGGAATAGAGTGGAAAAAGACACAATGCGAAATACCAAACGTATATTAAGTAGAATAACAGGTGTCAAAATGTGATAATGGCTTCTACATGAAGTGTTTAATAACCCGATGTTAATTTTAAGCATCGGGTTTTTTAATGCCATATCCTGCTAAAATATTCTACTGCTCTTGAGTCTTCCACAAAGCTTGTCCATAGATACTTGCCGTAACCTAACTGAGCCCGTACGTAAGTTCCAAATGCAAATTGACCTATAGCGGTGATCCCCGTTGCAAATTGCCCAAGACCGAAATATAAACCCAGAGCAAATTGACCAATAGCAACTATCCCAATCATAAATTGACCCAATCCAAACAGAAAGCCAATACCAAATTGCGCTATTATAATTAATCCTATCCCAAACTGTCCGATGGCTATTATGCCTTATATTTAGGCTTTTTTATCTCGACTTGCTTGAAACAGCAACATTGTTATGATATAATACCAGCGTCCTCGTAACACTCACGCTAAATTTAAGATTAACACGATCTCAGAAAACTGTCAAACGGTTTTTGAGACTCTCCGGAGGCGAGTATATGCGACTATTCAAAAAGAAAAAAGAAGAATTTAAGCCACAGCGAAATGAACTCTTTGATATTCCTGTAGGAAGCATGATCGAATTATCAGATTTAGCAACCTTTAATCTGGAAGAGAAAGCGACTCAAACTTATGAATTAAGGGCATATAAGAAATATGAGGCAGATGGTTTCCTGCGATATATGTATGATCTTGTGGATGATGAGAAAGTCATACTAGGTGTTGACGTAGATACAAGTACCGGTGAATATAATATTGCTCGTTTCGTTATTGATTCTGAAGAGGAATTTACAGAACCACTTGGCGATACAATGGTTATAGAATTTGAAGACCCAGAAAATAGCGGTGAAACGATAGAGGTGAAGTATAAACGTATTAATATAATCAACACTAAAATGACAACCGTAGCACCCGATGGGTCTGAAGAATATTTTGATATTGAACTGCAAGATTTTTCTGATGATGATGGTTCGATCCTGACAGCAGAACTATGGAACTCGTATTTTACATTCTACCTCGGTGAACCCATAGAAAGAGCAAACGTAAACGTATTTACGATAAACCCGGATGAAAAGAAATAGTTTCTTCAGGATTTAATAAACAAAGGAAGGATAAAAATGAAAGTAGGAATGGTAGGTCTCGCAACTCTTTATTGGCCAATGGCTATTGGCAACGGATTACAGGGATGTGAAGGAGTTGAGTTTCTCGGTGCCGCAACACTCGATGCCAGTGATACTACTATTCAGGGAGCTTTGGGGGTATCTTCGGAAGAATATGCAAAAAGATATAACGTTAAGCTTTATAATAATCCAGAAGATATGGTGACTAAAGAGCATCTGGATACAGTAGTGCTTACCACAAAACATACCGAACATGCAATTTGGGCTGAGAGGATGGCAAAACTCGGCGTCAATGTATACATCCCCAAGACTTTTACCACAACACTCTCTGATGCTGAACGCATAGTGCAGGCACAAAAGCGTTATGGGATTAAGATTGCCGTTGGTCCAAGCGCAAGGTATCTTCCCGCATTTACGGCGGCTAAAAATGCTGTGGATAAGGGTCTTATAGGTCAACCCTTTTCAATACGAATCTGCCACCACCACGGGACGATAGACGTTTTCAAAAAGAATGACTGGTATCGTAATCCAGAAGAGGGTGGTCCTGAGCTTTCATTGGGTTGGTATGGAATTGATCTGATATTGCATTTTATGGGTGAAAAAGTAAAGACTGTTTCTGCTGATTATGGCAACTTTACATCCCCTGATAGTCCTTTTATGGATTGTGGTAGGCTTACAATGCGAATGGATAATGGCAGTATCGCCTCATTTGATATGTATTTCTGCAACCGTGTTCCTTACCCATCGTGGCAAATGGAGATTTTAGGTCCAAAAGGTGTAATCAGTATTCATCGAACGGAAGGTGATTCTACGAGGACTGTTGTAAGTTTAGATAGTGCAAATGGTTATGAGTTACTACCTATACCAAGCCAAACACCAAACTGGGAGATGTTCTGGGTAGAGGATTTCAAATCAGGCAGGCAACCAGCTATTTCAGCAGAAGAAGCAAAACTAATAACTCAGATTTCGCTTACGGCTCGTGAATCAGCCAGCAAGGGATGTCCTATTAAATTTTGGGATCTAATCCAATTATGATGTTACATATTTTGATTTATACTCTTTGTTTCATGTTTTTTGGAGGTGCGCTCATGGCTCAGGAAATGGAAGATCAAAGACCAGCGATAGTTTTTTACGTATCCACAGAAGGCAATAACAGATGGTCAGGCAGACTTAGCGAGCCAAATGATATTAAGACAGATGGGCCCTTTGCCAGCCTACAGCGTGCCAGAGATGCCATACGTCAGTTGGAATGTCGTCAAGTAGCGGGTGAACTTCGCAGATCAGTCAATATAATCATTCGTGGCGGAACGTATTTCCTGAATGAGCCATTGATGTTTTTACCTGATGACTCTGGAACAGCAAAATGTCCAGTCACTTTTTCGGCATATAAGAATGAGAAACCCATCATCAGTGGTGGCAGACGCGTAACTGGATGGCAATGCAAAGATAGAAAATCCCTTTGGGTGACGGAACTGCCTGATGTGAAATCGGGAAAATGGTATTTTCGCTCACTTCGTGTCGGTGATCGGGGTGCGATCAGAGCAAGGCATCCGAATTTTGACCCTGAAAATCCACGAACAGGTGGATGGCTTTTTGCATCAAAATCAACACCAAAGGATACTTATGACCGCATCATACTCGATCCCGAAGCTTTTCCTGATTGGGAGAATTGGGATGATGCGGAGGTGCATATCTTTCCAGCGTGGGGATGGGTTAATACTGTCCTAAAAGTGGATGGAGTGGATAAAGAAAACCATGCTATTCTAATCAAATCTCAGCAAGACATCCGACCGGGAAACAGATTCTTTGTAGCTAACGTCCGTGAGGCTTTAGATACACCGGGTGAGTGGTGTCTTGACTCTAAAACAGGCGAGTTACTATATTTGGCGATTGATGAAAAATTCCCTGATGTAGAAGTTGTCGCTTCTGCTATGGACAGGCTGATAGTCTTACAGGGAGATATGGAAAGAGATAAATTCGTTGAGAATATACACTTTGTCGGACTCACGTTCTCTGATACTGATTACAGTCTTGATGAATATTATTCACCTGCTGATGCGGCTATATGGTTCGCAGGTGCAAAGAATTGCTCTGTTGAGGAATGTTCGTTTAACAATATCAACGGTTATGCAGTAAAACTGGAACAGCGAAGCCATGAGAACCAGATTATCAGCAACAAAATGCTGAAATTGGGTCAGGGTGGAGTGATCCTGATTGGCGACAACGTAACTCAGCCATTAAACAATCTTATTGCAGGCAATGACATTCAGGACTGCGGGCAAATCTACAAACACGTTGCGGGGATATACGTCACAACTGGCAGTGGAAACAAAGTCATACACAACCGAATACATCGGGTACCAAGATACGGCATATCGTTTAAGTCGTTTGATGGCAATTCAGCATCACATAATAACCTTGCCGAATATAACGAGATCATTGACTCAAACCTTGAAACTAACGATACAGGTGCGATTGAGACGCTTGGACGGGATCAAAAGCTAAGTGGCAACATTATCAGGTTCAACCTCATCCGCAACGTCGTCGGCATGAATACAACACCTGAGGGCAAGATCGTAACCCCGCATTTTACATGGGGAATTTATCTTGATGATTATAGCAGTGGAACGACTGTTTATGGAAATATCGTTGACGGCACCGTAGTTGGCGCTATATGTATTCACGGCGGAAAGGATAACGTTGTCGAGAACAATATCTTCATGAATGGTCTGGATAGGCAGATGACACTTCAACCCCGTGATGATTTCATGACAGGGAACGTTTTTCGCCATAATATAGTCGTGTTTAAGAGCATGAATTCTGTATTATGGTATAGCTGGCAACATACATGGCGTAAAGACCGCCTGTCAGAATGTGATTACAACCTTTACTGGCACACAGGTGGGCTTAATTTATTAAATGATCAGCTAAAGATTACACCAGAGGGTAATTTCAAAGCATGGCAGGAAGCAGGTTTTGATCATAATTCGATCATTGCAGACCCAAAGTTTGTTTCTTCTGATGATTTTCAGATAAAGGAAGATTCACCAGCGTTTAAGATTGATTTTAAGTCGATCCCAATTGAGCATATCGGACTGAAGTGATTTATAAGAAGATACAAAAATGAAAAAAAAATTATAAGAAAAGGGTATAAAAGAATGGATAATTTAGATAAAAACAAATCGGATTTTTTCAATCGATGTCTTCAACTTCCCGAATTTGACTTGATATGGGATATTGAATTGCCAAAATTGTCATTTGAGCGTTCGGATTTTATCATAAATCCAAGAAGATTGCGTGGAAGTGATTTTCTGATGCGATGGTCACAAGGTCGCTGGTCTGAAGAAGTTGTTATGCACACTCTTAATCAAACGGAACAATTTGGTGTGATTCCTTATGGTCCAAGTACTATTGCACCCGAAGATCCGAAGGAACTTGAAACATTCTTTGAGAAAATGAGTATAATAGAGCAAGAAGGGAAACGTCCCGATCTGCTCTTATATGATAAAAATACTTACAATTGGATAAAGAATGAGATAGACCATCGTCTGGGTGATCTTGATAAGATTGCAGAAACGTCATCATCTGCTTTGAAAGATATAATCTCAAAAGCCTGTCTTGCAATTGAAGTTGAGAATAGTCTTTGGGTAACAGAGAAGATGCCCGGTTTCGGTAAACCATTTTCACGTTACACTAGAGGAAAGAATAAAGGAAGGCTTAAACCAGTAGGAATTGTGCCAACTGTTATAGTTAAAGAAGAAGATATAGCACGTTTAAAACAATGGGAAAATGATTACAACGTTCCCATTTATATTGTTCATGTTTTCTATGATCGTGGATATTTCATCAAGTTCAGCGACATAATAGGTTTCTTGGATTCGGGGGAATTAGTTTCCGAAATACAAAAATTCACAAATCCAGATGGAACAGCTTCTTCAGCAAAACTTATTATTAAAGTGCCATATATCCTATGCAAAGAATTTGGTATGGTTTCAGGGCAGGAACTTATCTCCAGAGTTTTTGTAGATAAGAATGGTAAAAGTAAGTATCAATAATTTCCTTTAAATTTTAGCATTATCGTGATATTCTTTTTCATCAGAATTGATGAAAGGAGATATTATGATATTCGCTAATGTAAA
>Ga0315274_10003013_pt1 | contig 25058 bp, 44 predicted proteins | sample YL17G02_20_MG_FD_203700 | JGI IMG/M metagenome (GOLD analysis project Ga0315274, IMG submission 203700) | Sediment microbial communities from Yellowstone Lake, YNP, Wyoming, USA - YL17G02_20 | ecosystem: Environmental > Aquatic > Freshwater > Lake > Sediment | place: USA: Wyoming | collected...
ACCTTAGCTCATTCTCTAACAGTATTTAAGGACAGAAATTACCTACTGTTAAGTATTTATATTATATTGAACATAGATTAAACATGAAGAAAACATTCAAGATACTCAGGATAGACGACAAGAAAGCAGAAATAGAGATTCCTTCTTTAAGGCAGATATTCAGAATACCGCTGGACATATTCGATAAATTCTCCAAAAAAAAGGTAAAGATAACCATAGAAGTGAGATGATGGCGAACAAAAAAACCGATAAAATTATGAAATGGTTTGCGAGTTTGAGTCCCACTAGCAAGTCCATCATATACGTCATAGGCACACTTGTGATACTGGCGATTATCGTCTTGGCATTAGAATATTCACCGACACCAAGGGAAGGTGGTCTGCCAAGTTTGTTAGGACGGGAACTGTCATTGCCAAGACTTCTTTCCAACGAGAGCATGTTAGGAAGAAAATCCAGATTGCCACACCTTTTGACATGGGCAAGACCAGAAGAAGAAACAGAACCGTACATAACGGTTGAAAGCATAATGTGCGGACACATATACAAATTAAACCTGCAGAACATGACCCTCGGATCAACGACTTGTTACAGATGGGAAGATACCAAAACAAGGGAATGCATGTGCATTACCCCTATAGAATAAATTAAAAATAATTTAAATACACTTTTCTATATAAATTATATGAAAATAGGATTTTTGATAGGCAGTCCAGCATCCCCAAATACTTCTCAAGATACCCCATTCAAGACTTTCCTAGAAGGAAAAGGTCATGTAGTTACATATATCGACGATGCTGAATTGCTAACACATGATTATACACAATACGATATTGTCTTGGTTTCTGAAACTTGTTCCGTTGGTTCTGGCTATTTGAATAAAATAATTTCAGATAAAAGACCAGCAGTTCTTACAGAAAATCATTTTTATGGACAACTGATAGCTTCAAGTGATGCTACTGCTTTTTTAAGTTATACTATCAATATTACCAATAATACTCATTACATAACGCAACCATTTCTTTTGGGGGATTTGCAGGTCTATTCATCTTCCTCTGGGATACAGGGAGTATATAACTTATTGCCTGGCACAACAGAACTCGCAAAAATAGGAACAAATTCTGCATTGGTTGTTCAGGAATACGGTGGTGTGAGATATGTGTTTTTCGGACCATATTTAGGCAATGTTTTGACAGATATTGGTAGAGACTTGTTTTATAGATCTATAGAATGGGCTGTTGGTGTGAAAAAAGCGATTATTAACATTGATACAATTCCAGTAAAGGGTGAAATCTTTATAAATGTTGTTTCACAAGGCTTTGCACCAGTTTCTGTTGAAGTCGATGCTGGAACTTACACAGTATCATTCGGCGATGTTGCTGGATATACTACTCCTTCTGCTCAAACCATTACTGTTTTGGCGGGCGAGATAAGAGATGTTTTGGGAACATATACTGCTGTAGTAGTAGCAAGAACAATAAATGTATCCATACAGAATACTGGCAATACTGCATGGAACTATGGGGTTGGGTGTAGTATATGTAAAAATGTAACTGGGATAGATTGTGGTATAGCATGCGATGGCAACCTCGAAATGGATTTGGCACCCCAATCGATAACATTATCGCCAGGATCAACAGGAAGCTTGACATTCAATTTTGACGACTCGGGATTAACTGATACAACGCACTATGCCATAGTCAAGGTATGGAGGGAAGTTTCATTGCCATTAACAAACTGTTTGGACGGCGAATTTACTAGCTTCACTATTATAGAATTAATTTCGGCTCAAATAATAGACCTAACAATAATTTAAAAAGATTTAAATGGAGGAATATAAATAAATAATATGGTCGAGGCAAAAGATGTGGCTATGGTGGGCATAGCATTGGGTATAGGCATCTTAATATGGTATTTAAGCCAAAAACCCCCAGAAGAGATATCTGCCAGAATTGAAGGTATAACGGTGGTATAAATTTTAAGAACGATTACTGTAACGGCAAGAAATGTTGGATCTCAAAACTACACTTTTTATATAGGATGCTCAGTATGCGGGAATACTAGCGGGAGTGGATGTGGTCTATACACTACCAACCTGATATGGGACGCACCGCTAAAATCATTATATCTGACTCCTAACCAAGTAGGCAGTGTTTCATGGACATGGGATGATGCTGGGCGTAGTGGGACTCTATATGTGATAGCAAAAGGTTGGCTGGATTCTACTCCTACCCCAGAAGAATGCCTCGATGGGGGTTATAATACTTTTAGTGTTGCGATTGCATTAGATTTAACAACTATAACGATATCATAATTATGGTGTTAAAAATGGATAGAGATATACTAATACCAGCTTTGCTAACGGCAGGCGGATTAGGGATGGCATTATTGCCCAGAATATTCAGACCAGTAAGAATTGGGATGACTGAAGAAAGGATAGGCGGGATGACAGTCAGAACAGTAACAGTAGGCATACAGAACACGGGAAATAGAAGCTGGACATACGGAGTGGGTTGCTCGGTATGCGGCACGGCTTCAGGAACAGGATGTGCCATAACATGTGCTGGATCTTTAGAGAAAGATTTGACGATTCAAACTCTTACATTGGCACCAGGAGCAACAGGGAATCTTAGTTTCACTTTCGATGATGCAGGTTTGGCTGCTGGGACGCACTATGCTGTGGTCAAGGCATGGAGAGAGTCCGTATTGCCATTAACAAATTGTTTGGACGGTAGATTCGCCAGCTTCGCTATTACAGAAATAGTAGCAGCCAGTATAATTAGCCTAACTGTTAGCTAAAGATAAGAAAGCAAAAAAGAGAAAAGGATTATTAGGTAATGCTATGAATAACTGTTGTGGGAAACCTGCTATTCGGGAAACTCAAAATACAAATAGCTCAGATAATATATTACCCCTTCTTCTTTTTGGTGGAATTGCAGGAGGCATTCTTCTTTTTCTAGTTAAAAAAAGTGGTCAGAGATGAATTATTTCGAGAATGCGAGTATAACAGATTTTTTTATGAGTTTAGAGCAAATAGGGACAATGACAGTTAGGACAGTAAATGTATCCATCCAGAACACAGGTAACAAGAGTTGGGCTTATGGAGTGGGCTACAGCGTATGTGGTACAGTTTCTGGAACTGATTGTGCAATAACATGTGGTGGTTCACTTGAAAAAGATTTGACTCCACAAACTTTGACACTTGCACCTGGAGCAATAGGCAGCATGACATTCAGTTTCGACGATGTGGATTTGGTCGCAGGAACACATTATGCAATAGTGAAAGTATGGAGAGAATCTGTATTGCCATTAACAAATTGTTTGGACGGTAGATTCACCAGCTTCACTGTTATAAAAAAAACAATGAATATATACTATCCGACATGGGCATATAATGATGTTAATGTAAATTTTGATGTTGTCGATAGCGTTTCTACTGTCACCCCACCGTTAATTCCATCAGAACAATCCTCATCCAGTAATGCACCTTATTTAGGGTTATCCACCCCAGTGATAAATGGGTTTGACGTTTCTATAAATGGTGCTACTGTACCAACAAGCGGAAGAACGGTAACGAAGTTAAACTGGGATTGGGGGGACGGAACATCAGAGGACAAATACACGCCGTACGCATTGTTCCCTGGAACCCACACTTACAGTTCGGTAGGATATTTTATCGTAACGGTTACGACATACGACAATGTGGGAGACTGGAGAAAAAAATCTCTCAGGGTTTTAATGGTAACTGATAAGACACCACTCCAAAATGTAAAGATCAAATGCATCAATACTGGCGGAATAAAATACACCGACGCCAAGGGTCGTGCAACATTCTCACCGTTCCCCACAGCAGGAAACTACAATTTCGAGTTTTCCATTACTGATTACAAGACAGAAACCAAGGCAGTGAATATTCAGACCAGGACTCTGCCGCCAGACGAAGACAGCATGTCCCAACCTATTATCAGATCAATAGATTTCGGATATTTCGATCCACCAGTCCCCTTCACTGCCTCGGATGATACTAAACTAAACGCACCAGTAACTTCTGGCAGATATATTGCATTTGCCAACTTCCCTGATTATTATGAAATGGTCAGAACATATATAAACTTTTCTGGCGATATCAACCTTAGCTCTGGTTTGGATATAAGGTTCAGGTGGTATAACTTCGATACTGGCGTTTTATTATTCACATACCAAGGAACTGTACCAGCAGGATCATGGAGTGGTTTCTGGACTAAGGCTTGGATCGGTCGTTGCTCATGGGAAATAGATAAAGTTGGGACATATAAGTTAGTAATAGATTTTCCGAACCCCCATTCAGGGTTTTCAGGGAGTTATGGGCTTTACTTCATTGTCAAATAGATTAAAATTTTAAATACAGAAATTAAAATATTAAAAGGTGATAATATCTACTACCAATGTTTAGAATGTGGCAAAGTGGGGACAGAACAAGAGATGATGGGTCATCACCACAGTTGGGATATGAATTCCTGCATCGTTGGTATCGTGGGCGGAGTGATACTGAGTTTCTTGGTTTTCACGACCGTGGGCAGAAAAGTTATCCTGACTGGAATGGGGTTGACAAGGAAAAAAGCGGATCAGTTGGCCAGAAGATTGGAAAAAAAATTGCCTAAGGTGTAAAGATGACATGGGAACTGGTTCTGGATAATTATTATCCAGATGCTGAAACTTACAGAGGACCTGCTACGGAATTCCATACAGAATGGAATTCACTGACAGGGTGGTTTGATTGGTCTAGTCTTACTGAACAAATACTTATAAACGTAACGACCACGTTCCAGCAAGTAAAGCCGTTGGAAGCCAAGGTCTGGAGACAGTATGAAGTTTGGAACAACATCCCTTATTACCATTACAACATGAAATTCTATGCGCACGATTCACCAATTGAACCAGCAACGATGTCTGCAATATTGAGCATAATATATGTTGCTGTTATTGCTGTGGCCGCATGGGTGATTTTAAATTCTGCAAAAGAACTTATCTGGGGACCTAGCGGTTTGCCGATACTGCCGATTGCCATTGCAGTCTTGGTCATAGTCTATGCTTACTCGAAATTCAAAGAAATTTATAAAGATAAAAAGAAAAGATAACATAAGTGAATGATATGGCCGAAAAAAACGGAACGAAAATGATCGAAAAAGTAGGAAAAGGTTTTATCGAGGGTGTGGGAGTCGATTCATTACTTTGGGCTGCCTCGAGTTATATCCCACAATTGGCTGAAGAGTCGCCAGTAGCAGTGCCAGGATGGATGCCAGGTGGTACAGGCAAAACGCATTGGGATGACTTGATAGCGATAGCATCATCAGCAGGAATAGCAGTTTACGGGGTAGTAAAGAAAAAATACGACGTTACAGTAGAAGGAGTAGCGATGCTAATAGGTTCATGGTTCATCTCGCAATTCCAACCTTATCCGTCAGCACCCCCATTCTCAACTCCCAAGTCAGTTCCCCATGCAGTAAGAATTATACCTCCAGCAAAACCTGTTACTACTGTTTCGAGTTTTGTCCAAGTGGATTAAAAATTGACTTTTGAGGGGAGATAAATTTTTTATAGTCTCAAAAACATAATTTATTATTGATAGCAATGGTTTCATTATCCGAAGCGGTATCAATCGCACAAAAACAGTTCTTAGGAATAGAAGGAATTACAGGAATCGGTATGGCTGAGGGAAGAATTGTTTTTTACGTGACCAACATGGAAGCCGTTCAAAAGATCCCCTCCAATTTTATGGGATACAGTACATCGTACATCATAACTGGAAGGTTCGGGGTGTTATAAGTGCCATTAAATGAGGAAATGAAAAAACTTCTCGAGCAACGTGGCATCAGCGGTATTTCGGATCCCCCAGGAAAAATAAAGATTTATGTGGAGAATGAATCCGACCTCTTAAAACTGCCGCAAGAAATTAATATTGCTGGCGTTTCAGTCCCAGTACAAGGTATTGTTTCTGGAAGGTTTCTTGCATTACAACTGGATAGAAAATCGATGCTAAGACCTGCTCCTGGCGGATGCAGTATAGGGCACTATCAAATAACTGCAGGAACTTTGGGATCAAGGGTGTTTGACAGCATGACAAGAAAAAGGTTAATACTATCGAACAACCATGTGCTCGGCAATTCGAACTTGGGTAAAATAGGTGATCCGATCTATCAACCAGGTTCTGTGGATGGAGGCATGTCATCTAGCACTATTGCCACGCTAGAAAGGTTTGTTACTATAATTCCAGAAGAAAATCTGGTTGATGCTGCTTTAGCGAATCCGTTGAACGATGCTGACTTATCGGACGAAATCTTAGATATAGGTATTGTTACAAACGTCAAAGAATGTTCTGTAGGTCAAACTGTCGCCAAGAGTGGAAGAACAAGCGGATACTCGGAAGGTGGGATTACAGACATATATGCAACCATCAAGGTCTATGGGTACCCATTCCCTGACGAGTACGCAATTTTTAAGGATCAGGTTATTGTGAGTCCTGCCATAGGTCAGCCAGGCGATTCAGGATCTCTGGTTGTCGATGCGGATGATAAATCCTCTGCTGTCGGCCTCCTGTTCGCAGGTTCGGATACGTTGACCGCAGTAAATAAAATAACCAATGTTTGCAATCTGTTGAACATAGATTTTTCATCGGCTTTGCCACCGTCCCCACCAGCATCACGTTCAAACATTATGATTGCGGCACTGCCATTTATTTTTGCTGTACCAGCTTTTCTTTTCAAACCAAAAAAAAGATAATGATTCTTTCTTAAAAATATATTATGTGCAAATATGAGAACGACTGTAACAGCTATGATCCGAAAGAGTGCCATTGCGAATATGAATTATGTGGTTTATATCAATTATTCGAAGAATATGAACTGAAGGTCAAAGAACGAGAAAGGAGATTATATGTGCGAAAACAAGATAAGGGTTGACAAGGATGTGTATGTATGTCACCACCACAAGTTGATCTGGAGAAGTGAACCATTAAAATGCAATGATTGTGAGATCTTACAGCAATACACGAGAAAAGAACTTAAAGGATTGCTTGATATGGGTTATAAGTTAGCTTATTATGACTACTATGGGTATTATGAAAGGAATAAACATTGAACGGGAACATGACTAATTTTTACCTATAAAGTTTCTTGTCTCCGACTTGACAAAATGCCTTATTCCCTGCTGCTCACAATATCTATCGAATATTTGAACCATCTTACTATAAAATTCCTTATTGTTTGTCGTCTTATCGTAATTCCATTTTCCAAAGATCACGAAATCGACAAAATCTATCTTTGACAATAATTTAACTAAACTTTGCTTGAACTTGTTGGGGGTTGGATAAGGTTCTAAGGAAATCCAAGTATAATAACCATGTTTATGACAATTTTTTAATTGTTCTATTCTTTCTGAATTTGGTAATGCTTTGGGCTCAAATTTTTTAGAGAATCCATCGCTATCAGATACAATTGTCATCCCTACTCTCAGCTTTTCATACTTGTTAATAGGGGTACTGACTTTAGATAATGTTGCTATTAGAATCTTTTTTTCTGACATTATATCTATAAGATCTGTTGTTAAAATTCTATTGCAATAGATAAAGGGGTCAGTGGCAAAACACAAAAATACTCTCTTTGGGTTTAACCCATCTTTTAATTGTTTTCTGACTAATTCAACAGGATGTTGTTTGGGAAATCTAATTTCACCTTTTTTTGTATAAGGAACATAACAATAATCACAGGCATTAGGACAACCCCAAGCCAAATTACAGGCCATTGGATTTTCTATCTCTAAAACTTGTTGTGCAGTCTCTTTTGCCAAACCAGTTGGATAATATAATTCCCCTAACATTGTGAACACTTAAACAAACGGTTCGTCCCCAGTAATCTTTTTGCTGTGTTCCGATTCGACATAGACAATCCAATCCCATTTTATGAAAAATGTTTTTTTCATGGGTTCCACTGCATCTACTTCCAGCCATCTGTAGCTGATGTCGATGGTTCGCAGAATTCCCCTAACCTTGATCTGGGTGGTCTGGACTATTACCTCTGTATTCAACCTGGCAAACAAATGCCTTATCAAGGGGGATTCGCCAAGCTTCTTTTTGACGAACCTGTCATAATCGGTATCTTCCCTTTCAGTATATGAGACCATTATATCACCTTGAATCATTTTTCATTTTTTCGTTTACATATTTTATCAAATAAATAACGAAAAATATCTGAATAATCGTAAGTAAAAATTCAAACCATCTCGCCCAATGATTATGTTCCAACGGGTTCGGAAACCAGTTTAAGAAGAACGCCAATGAAATCCATAGAGTATTAAAAAGCGAAAACCACATTGCCATCAATAAAACCGCTTTTTTCGTTTTCATTTTATCCCATCTTTTATAGCGAATTGGGGAGAAGGATCGCAATGATCCATTCTCGTTTTTATTTTTTATCGCTATAATAGTACTATGTGAACTTAACTACTCTACGAAAAGTGCTCTACCTGGCAGAGCATTTTAGAATGGTTAAGTAAGAAACTTATATATAGGGAAAAATCCAATTGATGTAGGCGAAGGATGGTTGACGTTTCTATGGGAAGTAAAAATTCCGACGAGATAAGTAAAAAGAATGACACAGAAGAGTTTTACTTGACTATATTAAATGAAATAAAGCAGAATAATCGACTGCCAGATGGCATCTATAAGCAAAAACGAAATTACTATGTTTCTTGGTTAAAACGCAAAGGATTCGTTAAAAAGATCGGTTACGGTTCCTGGCAGATTACAGATGCAGGATTGAAATTTCTTGAACAAGTAAAAGAATCTAAAGAACGTGTAAAACAGCCGATTTCCTTGGATTTTGTCATGAGAATTAAGCTGCCGATACTGAAAGAATTGGAAAACCCGTTTGAACCAGACATAGAAAGGAAGGCTAGGGGTTGGATAAGGAAATACAAATGGTACAATGTCCCGTTCTACAATTACGATCTTACTTTTGAGAAAACCCCAAAGAGCATGATAGTCCACGTTCACCACATGGAGATCAGCAACCCAGGGGATATCGATGTCATAACCAGGCACGTCCTAAGGTTTGTGAAGGAGTACTTCGCAACCAAGAGGATAATGCTCTTGGACGACTTAAACGCCAGCGTGATATTCATAAAGGGCGGTATATACGATAAAAACCTCAAGGAACTCATACCGCCAGGACAGTATCCAGAATTTTACCTGGGAAGGAAAAGGGCCAAAATACTCGAGCATGATCCAGACCAGGAAGCTAAAGTATGGATGGACTCCACCCCGTTCGACTGGACTGTCCACAGCAACGACAAGACATACGTTGAGAGATATATTAAGATGCCAGAGGTTGTTGATTCTCTGGATAAGAAACTTATCCCTGCAATAGAGAAACTGACAGAACAGATAAATCTGCACTTAGACGTACAAAGAGCCACCCAAGAAACTATGAAAGTAATAAGGGATAATATAAAATTGTTACCAAAGGAGGATGGATGGAAAATCTGGAAGAAAATAATCAAAGAGAAATAATGAAAGGTCCATTGCCATAATACCCTTCTATCAAATCCCTGCCACACTGAGGGCATTGCCATATTCCCATCGAGTCGTCTATGTCTACATTACAGAACTTGCAGTGCTTCCACATTCTCTGTCCCTCCACAGGTGTCCTGGCAACCCCTCGTTTTTATATTTTCCGCAGTCGCAGTAATTCTTCCCTTTAATCAACGAACATCCCTGATCATGAATGTATGTTTTATCTACCATCTAATCACATTCGTTAAAAAATCCTCCATTGCAACACCATCATTATGCGACACCTTCTTCATTGGCTTAGTAACCCTTATCTTTCCGTAACCAAAATCCACGACCAAGAAAAACGGGAACCCCTCTATCCTGTCTTCCATGTAACCGTAGTAGTATAACGCATCCTTTTTCGTTGATTTGACTTGCAGTAAGAAACACTCCCCATTTTTTAAGCATATCAAATCAGCTTCTCCCAGGCTCGCTCCTGGTCTTATAACTTTCCACCCTGCCTTCTCCAAAAAAATCCTTATTTTCCTTTCAACCCTGTATCCTTTTTTTTGGTGATTGAACATGTTAATCCTCTTTATGCTAGCATCATAAGAGGTCGGCTATCTCGGCGATGCCCTTGTCGAGCAATGCGTTCTTGATTATTTTTAAAACTTTCACCGTTTCATCCATTTTTTTATCCAGATCCTGTATGGCCAACTCGATTTTCTTCATCCTTTCGTCGAAATCCGACTCCTTTTCGTCTTTATGATAAATGGCAGTACCTGGATAACCTGTTGTAATAATTGTATTTGGTACAGTGGTCGTGGGATGTGTCCATGTCACAGTCGTTACGCCTGTATTTGCATCACTCGTTGCATTTGCAATGAATTCTGCCATATTATCACCTCTCGATTATATTACATTTATGTTATATATATTTCTCGCCGATCAGCGAAACCCCAACAGAGGCGAAGCTCGGGGAGCAAACCATGAAACTCTCCCAAATTTAGGTCGTTGTGAACAGAAAGGTCTGTCCATGGTTCACGACCTCGCTGATCGGTTTCGAGTTTTTTTTATAAATTTAAGTTTTGTCATGATTGATGGGTTATATATTAATGGTGCAACTGCAGTCGGTGGCTTTAGGTTCACTGATTTATTACTGAACACATCCCCCAATTGTTCTATCCCTTTCTTTGATTTTTCCTCTGCATTTTTGACGAGTTCTTTCTTATCTTTTTCGGTTATAGCATCCGAATGACATTTCGGGCACACGAATATACTCTCTTTGAAAATTATTGCATCTGATTTAAAATCCCTATATTGTAAAAAATCAAAATATTCAGGAGTAGAATTAGACCAACTAAGACTGCCTGTATCGGTCTTTCTTTTTAACAATGGGTGTATAAACACATAACCGCAGTTCAGGCAAATATTGAATTTATTTTCTTCCAAATACATCACCCAGTTCTGCAATTCCCTTGCCTTTATCCTTCTTTTTTACAGCTGTAACTGTTGGTTTTGGTTCTTCCTTCGGTTTGGACAACTGCTTTATTCTGATCTCGTAGTACCTTTTTCTTCCAGGTATGTTCGATAACTCACCCTTTAATATCCCCCTTTCCCTGTTCAGCTTACTCCTCGACCTGATTCTGCTGTTTTTTTCCCTCTTGCACTCTTCCGCTTTATGCAGATTATCTAACCTTGCCCTTTCGTACTGTTCTGCCATTTGCCTCTCTTTATCCATCTTTTCTACCAGGTCGTCAATTAATTTGGGTATTTCCTGCTCCCTCTTTGTTAGATTATCCAGCATTTTTTTATATTCGTCCACACTCATAGCCATTTAAATCACTATATTAAATTCCTTAACGTAGTCATCCTGTTCCTTGAATCTGGCATGGTATAATACGGCCTTTTGGGGTTGCCGAATCTTCTGAGGGACCCGCAGCTTCCCAGATTCCTTATGAACCTGCCCATGTCCTTCACGTTCGGCTCGCCGAACAATTGTATAAAAACGTCCACTATCTCGGAACTTATCGGGCTCCTGGAGTTGACTTTCTCGAAATATTCTATGCATCTCCTGATTTTTGGCATCGTCACCTGCATTCTATCCTTGTCGAACTTGGCCACTTCCACGTCCGTCAGAATGGGTATGTACGTATTTGGCATGTCCCCGAATATTATCCTCCCACGCTGATGCAACACTTTGAGGACAAATGGAATTTTGTTGCTCGGGATGTTCAGCATCTCTTTTTTTATATAATCCGCTATCGCATAGTGGGGAACGCTACGCCTGTCGTTTTCTATGTATATGTTTTTTATTATGCCAAACACCCTGTCTATGTTATCCATGACCATGATTTTCAACCATCTTTTTCCTTACCCCAAAACTTATGACAATCACAATCCATGCAATCGGCGACAGTCCCATCACTGAGCAGATAATGTTGAGATTTCAAATGCCCACAATTTCTGCATTTAGTCATCTACTTCACTTATCTTTTTTTCTTCCTTTAACCACAATTCAAATCTTTTTAACGGCTCAGTTCTTTCCACAATAATTTTCAACATTTTTATATAAGCTTCTAAAAAATTATCAGCCTCTATTTCCTTTTCTGTTTGAAAAACTACTTTGAATTTTAGCATTATTACTACCTCCGAGATATTTTTCTCTCTAACATATGTAAATGAACTTAACTACTCTAAAGAACATAATCGTTAATCTCGTTGATAATAAGATTATTCAAACTTTCCATGCTGTCAATGTTATAAAAGTTGAATCCTGGGAATTTAGTTCCAGACCTGATGACCATTAAGACTATCGAATGGTTCTTCTTCATCCCGCTTAAAATATCCAAACTTTCATTCAGTCTGTAAGCGCAGAAGTCACTAATTATTATAACTAATGCATTCTTTCTTTTTTTGATGATCTCCTGCAGTTTGCATACTGCTGGAAAGATGTTGGTGCCACCAGAACTGTATTTATCATGAATCAATTTTTCCGTTCTGTCATATTCCTTGCCAAACTCGGTCGACAAGTACGCATCATCCGAGAAGAGTATCACGGAAAAATCGACATTGTAATGCCTGCAGCTTTCAATGAATGAATAACTCGTTATCAAAGTATCATCTGTCAACATTGACCCCGAAGTATCAATAATTAAAACTGTGCTTGGAATCTTTTTATCCAATTCATCAAATCCCATCTTACTTTCGAATTGGAGGGTGGTAACCTCGGGAATCAAGATGCCATACTCCCTGACAGATTCTTCAACTTCCAAATTTTCTGTTGGATCGTCGATTCTCCACGTCTCCAATCCGCCCCTTACTACTTTTCCACTTGTTTCAGACTTTGATTTCAGCTTGAACCTTATCTTTCTCCTGGCCTTCATCCTGTAGTACTCCCAATCCTCCAACGTTATGCCCATCGCTTTGGCCAGTCCGTATATTAAATTTTTATCCTTCTTTTTTGGATCAACGCACTCCTCCAGTTCCTTCTTGATCTCAGACTTGCTTTTTTTGAGCATCTCCTTCGTCATGATCTTCCTGAGTTTCTTGCCGAGAGTCCTTTCGAACCACTCTATGAACTTGAGAAGTTCTGCGTGTTCTCGCATGAAATTTTGAGAAGCAAACAATCTAGCTATCTCTTCCAGCTTGTTCTCGAACGGTCTCTTGCTCGTTATTATATCGTATATCTTATTGCCAACTTGAACGCTGTTAGCGTCGGGAATATTAGCCAATTCCTCCTTAACCAGTTGGTTGTAATAGACCATAAGTATTTCCCAAAGGGGATGGTTCGGTAAAGGTCTCTTGAATTTTTTAGCTTCCTCTTCTGGCATCTTGCTTATCTCTTCCTTCATCTTTTTCTTTATTGTTTCTAAATCGCATTTTAATCGATGTTTTAAGTCATCCTTTAATTCTATCATTATCCATCTGTCGCATATACAATCATAAGATAAATTACAAATAGCATGAACTAATCCCAAATCATTAGCTACTGGACTAGATACTTTTTGTAGTTCTTTCTGGACGATTTCAAAATATCTTTTATGTTTTAATAAAGTAACTGGTATAACATTCATATGACCAATTATTTCATGCCTCAGAATACTCCTTGTATGTATCTCATCATTTAATAGATTAGGGTTGATATGAACACATCCACTTTCTATATAAAATGGGGATTTATCATTACTATCAAGAATTAAATCTGTAGGGGGGTAATATCCTTCTTTCCTGACTTCATTATATATCTTTCTAATTATTTTTTCATCTACCATCAAAATCACAAATTTTTTCAAGAACTCTACCTGGATTCTTCAATTCATAATCCCATATAATCAAACAATCGAACCCATATTTTTTATAATGTTCCATGGTACCTTCATAAGTTTGACTATAAGGAATTTTTCTATTATTAAAAACATATTTTGGATCATGAAATGTTCTGCCAAATAATTCTATAACTTTCTTTTGCCCATTGACATTAATCCAATCTGGGATTTTACCACCTATAGATACTCCCTGGGAATAGTCACCGTTGTATGGATAATCGTTGTAAAATATACGAATCAAAGAATCAACCATCAATTCTTGTTTGTTTGGTTTTACATTTAGTGATTCTATCATTTTTTTTATATATAGTGGATTTTGATGAGATTGTCTAACTTTTTTCCCAATTTCTTTTCTATATTCTGGATCTTTCCACAATTCTCTCATTTTTTCTATAGGAACTCTACGAGGTATTTTACATCTTCTTAACCACTTAGAAACTGTTAAAGCACTAACATTAGTTTTTTTAGATATTTGTTCACAATTCAAATTATCTATTATATATAATTTTTCCAATTCTTTCTTTGAAAGATTAAATTTTCTATTAGGTGCAGGTTTACCATACATAGGATGAGACATTCCTTTTAATGATTCAGATAATGTTCTTCTTGGAATGTTATATCTTTTCATCCAATATATAATATTATTTTCACTAACCCTCATCCTCATTGATATTTTTGAGAGCGATAATTTATCATCCCAATATAATTTTTCTAATTGTCTCTTAGTTAAATTAAATTTTCTTGACCATGTATTAATCCCTTTAGTTGCTTGTGATATTGTTCTTCTAGGAATATCATATTTTTTCATCCAATATTTAATAGTACTTTGACTTACTTTTAATATTTTAGATATTTTAGGAAGAGATAATTGTTTTTTCCAATATAAATTTTCTAATTGTTTCTTATTTAATCTAAATTTTCTCATATTATTCGCCTTTATCAATAGTTTTTGGCGTTTTTATATCCCTATTACCCTTCAACCTATCAAACACCCCAGAAATATCCAAAATACCTTTTTTTTCAACCGCCTTCTTTAATTTGAGGTATCCATCCGAATCATGTTCTTTTTTTAATGCCTCGTACTGTCTTTTGGTTAATACCATCGCCCCTAAAGTTCCTGTAATTTCAGATAAGTTTAACCCAAGTTTTGATGCAATTTCTGAAGGATTCCCGAACCACTTGAACACTTCGTTTACTTTCTTATCATCAACCAGTTCCTCCTCAGAAAACCAACTATTTATAATTTTTTGGCATTTAATTCTTAAACCATCAATTGCCCTTTCCATATCCTCGGCTTCCTCGAATTTTCCAGCGAGTTCGATGCCATACTTTTTATTGTTGTAAGATCCAGGTCTGCTTCTCAATTCCTCTATTCTGACTGCAGCTTTTTTGATTTTCATTTCTTTTCCTCTATTGAATTATTTTTCGAGTAATTTACCCGCTTTATTTTCTTCTCTTGGAATCCATTTCAGGATTGCATTTCTCTGTTTTAGAAGTTCTTTTGACTTTTCAACAAAGGGTTTCAAGTTTTCGGCTTTTATTTTCCAACCATTACACACTTGACCTACCAACAATTGAGAATCTGTGTAAATTATACTATTCTCAGATTGTTCATCAAGTAACGCATCTATCAATGCTTTATATTCTGCCTCGTTGTTTGTAGTCTTTGAATAATATTCATGTTCAAGTGTTTCACCATCTTCAAATAAAACTATTGATTTTCCTTTTTGACCTTCTATCAAGTTGCCCGAACCATCTATCCAAATTTTCATTTTTTCACCGATTTGCATTTCATTTTTCTTTCTCTATCGCCTTGCTTATCAGTTGAGATGCTTCCATTTTTGTTATTTTTTCTTCATACGGAATTTTAAGTTTTGTCAAAAGATCCAGCTGCTTTTGAGTTGCTGGTTCTTCCGTTATTTCTGGGTATTTTTCCCCTACCCGTGTTTTCTTGAAGTACATCTCCTTAGTGACCCATATGAATAAAGTGTTGACCAGCCTTATCTCTTCCCCATTAGGCTCATGCCCCAGTATGCCATATACGGCATCCTTACATTCTTTGAGAATTTCCTTACCCTCCTTAATCACATCAATATCTATCATTTTTTCACCTCCTTTAAGATTTTAAAGTTTATCCTCATAAGATATTAATTTTGAATCGGGTGGTGGTAATAAAATATTTCTCCAATTTATATCAGTCATTGAAACATCAAGCCAAGCCTCTCCCATATCGGTATGGAATCTTGCTTGTACTTTTTTACATCTATTACATTTTCTCACATTTTTAAAACCGAATTTAACTTGTCGGAACCCCTTATTTACCCAGTTATGAAAACCCAATTTACACAGTATATTCATTATCTCGCCTCCCTCAAAATTTTATCGACCTCGCCCTTGATATTCAAATCCCTGCACTTGATAGTGATAACAAAATTCTTATCGTTGTTATTGATAACATTAATACCCATTATATGATCCTTAAAATCACATGTCTTTAGCAGGTTTGATCTGAGTTCCCTGCTGATATAGGAAGAAACTTTAGATATGTTGGCACAAAATTTGAGGTATTGCCTCTTAGTCAGACTTTTCTCCACTATCAAGTGGGGACTAAGCAATTCATCGATTCTATCTATAATCGCCTTGGTATTAGGTATATATTCGTCAGAAGTCCTAATCCTCTCCCTTAGTTGTTCCAGGTGCAACGGGCTTTTATCCTCCAACGAAGTAAACATTTCCTTTTGCCTAGAATCGAACTGTTCTTTGATTTCCTCGTACATCTCCTTGAGAAGAAGGTCCTTATCCGCGTATTCCTTCAGTATTTCCAGGTTTTTCTCGTCACCTTTCTCTATGATTTCCCTAATCAGCTTGTACGCATCAGATCTTTCCAAATCCTTCGTAATTAACCATTCGGTAACTGCTTCAACAACCTTTTCTCTTGAATGATATTTTTGAGCAAAAACATCCGTTGTCCTAAGCCTATGGTAGAGAGCGTATTTAAGTATTGTCAATATGTCATTTTTTTTAACAGAATCCCTACCATTCAAATATGCTAATGCCTTACCAATTTTTAGTATTGAAAGATATAATCTTTCAGAAATATGCGAAATAATACTAGAGCAGATATTCTGTTTAAAGAAACAATCATCACAACACTGTGGGAAATCAACAAGCTGATCCTTTTCTCCGTACACACATAACTGCAAATCTTTTGAGATGGCAGAAACAAAAACTTCTATATCTCTTGTAATTTTAACGTTTTCTACATCATCCCAAACTCGTTCCAATTCACCAGTTTTTAATATTGGTTTTATAGTTCTTTTTTGCGTTCTTATTATGTCCAACTTTTCGGACAATGTAGGACTTTTAAGCGGTATACATATGTCGAACCTATCGACTAAAGGAGTGGGCGTTTCCCACGTACCTGAATCCTGTGGATTCATGCTGGCGACAAGGCAGAAATTTGGGACTTCTAACTTTTCTGGCCCTATTATTGCTAAACCCTCCTCCATAAGTGAAAATAGGCTATTCGCAATTGGTGGCGGTAGACGATTTAGTTCATCGACAAACTTGAAGGTTGCAGTAGTAAATTCCCTCCAGTTAATTTCTTCTTGACCTTTCATAAGTTTGGCTATATTGTATGACCCGAGAATTTTCTGTTCGGTTAAACCCGTACTGCCCTGAATTCTTCCGTAAGATTCTGAACACATCTGTGCAGTAAGCTTGGAAAGGAGAGTTTTCGCTTTTCCATGTGCCGAAAACAATAATATTTTTGACTTACTAAAAATACCTGCTAGAAAAACATCGACTATTTCTTCAGGTCCTTTATAGTATTTATTGAGTTCCCCTCTTACATTTTTTACCTTTTGTTGAAGTTCTTTATTAATCATTATTTAACACTTTATTTTTTAAGCGTTTTATCCGATATTCCCTCTTTCCATTAACAAGAGAATTGCATTTCCTACATAGAGAAATTAAATTATTTGAATCGTTATTTTTCTTATCATAATCGATATGATGAACATTTAATGTATTCTTCAAATCTTCTTCTTTTCTACCACAGACTTGACATGAAAAATTATCCCTCTTTCTAATTTGTCCTTTCAATAATTTATTAAATTCATAAGAATAAGGTTCAAAAGAAGTTCCACCCCTCCAGTTAGGGTTATTTTTACCCGTTATTTTTTCTATATACTCTGATCTTTGACATACCTTTCTTCTTGCTTCAGATAGGTTTTCACGATATTCTTTTGTTTGTATTTTTTTCCTAAGTGCTTCCTTTCTTTTCTTTTGAAACTCTGGGTCTTTATTTAATTCAATAATTCTTTTGCGACATTTTTCGATAACATCTGTTTTTTTAAAATATTCTTTTATTAATTCCCTATGTCTAGGATTTTGCCAAAGTTTTTTAGAAAATTCACTTGTATAACCTCTTTTTCTGCGAGGGATTTCATAATATATCATTAATTTACGAACTGTTTCAATATGAACATTAAATTTTTTGGCTATTTCTTCTAACGTTAATTTTTTATTTGAATATAAATCTTCTAATTCTTGTTTTGTTAAGAATAATTTTCTATTCATTTTGCCTATTTTTTCTTTAGTTTCTTCTGAATGATGTCTACCTTTCCAAGAAGTATTATAACCTTTAACTCCTTTATTCCAAGGAACGTATTCTCTATCAAACCCGTAATTATTTCCTTTTTGGAACATACTTTCTCCTTTTACCCAATAAATCATCGATTAAGGCATATATAAAAGTTGTCAAAACAACATCTGGTATCCATGTGACCAGTAAGAATACGAGTGGAATAATGCTATGCAATTTAAAACTCAACCAGATCAAAGCTAAACTTATAATCATTTCAATTCCTCTTCTGTTATGTTAAAGAAATATTTTATCCAAATAATCATACCAAGATTTCTATTTCTTATTCCAGATGCAGTCGATAATTTCAAATCTTCTGGTAGTTTCAACATTTCTTCAAATTCTTCATTTTCCATAAAATCTTGTAATTTATTCAATTTTTTAATCCATTTTACTACTTCCTGACGAATATTTTTTCTATATCTTTCTAAAATATCAAGACCTATTTCCACGCATTGTTTTACAACATCTTCTCCAGATTTTATAGTATATTCTTTTTCTTCAACACCAATGTCTTTCAAAGTTTTTGGTTCGGTCATTTCAATTCCTCTTTTGTTGTGTTGAAGAAATGTTTTATCCATGCTTTCAATAATCTTTTTCCAAAATTTTGATAATTTCTCTTCTCGAAATAGAACAAAACCCAAAAGAAAATCCCAAGAATAATAATTATCATAATTAGATTAATTATCGTTCTAATCAAACATATATCATTCATTCAATCACTTTTTCCTCTTTATAATCGTATCGGCAAATAGCGAATTTACCGCCATCAAAAAACACCCCCTCGTCCCTAGTTGTTTCTCTCCAGTACTTAATCCTCTCCATTAATTTCTTTAGATTCCATCCCTCTTCTGCCTTTTCCAATATCCTTATCATGCAACTACCTTAAAACGTTGATGACTGCAAAAATTCCCAGCTGGCCTTCGATCTTCTCACGTAAGTCCTGATGTGCCTGTACCCTTCCTGGAAAATCGGGTCTAAAGTCGTCTTGAGGATCCCCGTATCCTGGTTCGATTCTGGTATTAGGTTCTTTGCAATGTTGGCCTTCCAGTCTGGATAATTTTCCAGCCTCACCAGATCCAGTGTCGCCAGTTTGAACTTCAGTTTTTCTATCTGGTCCCCCATTGCCCCCATTATCTGGTTCTTCAAGCTGACTGGTGCCTTTTTCTGGTTCACATTTACGAGAGTCGCCACCATGCATTTCTCCCATTTCTCCAACGGTCTTTTCACTACCACCGATTCCTTGAACGTGTCCCATAGGGTTGGTTCTTTGTTCATCAGCACCAACCTGCTTATTACCAGATCTTCCGTCTCGTAACTCTCCATTTCCTCAAAAACCTTTTTGACAGGAAAAACCCCCCACCCACCGCTCTTGATGCTGGCCCTGTCTCTGCCCCTGAATGTCAGCGTTATCTCTCTTATCGTTTCTCTTCTATCTCTCATGAAAGGCAATACTTTGGATTTTTCCCTTTTGGTTTCCAGTCCGAACCCCCTCATTGCGTTCATCTCTGCAATGTCTTCCGTGTCCTTCATCCAGCTTACTATGTGCTTCATGCATATGCTGGGAAAGTATGCTATATTCAGATAATCTACCATGTTTTTTCCTCTTTAATTACGATTGTGGCTTAACCGCCCTAAATATTCTCCCAATTATCGATCTCGTCGTCGGTCTCTTCCACGGTCCCAGTAGGGCCGTACTTGAGTTTCTTCTCTCCCTTCTTCGTTTCCTTCCCCGTCTTTTCGGTCTTTGCTTCCTCGTCTGGCTTCTTTTCAACTGTTGATTTCAAGAACCCCTGGTTCGCCAACCAGTCAACCACTATCACCCTGCTCACATCGTTGACGTTGCTGACTCTAAGACTCTTGGCCGCCTCTTTCAACGCCTCGTATTCTGTCCCGTTGAAGCTTACCCTCACTGAATATCCCTCCTGCTTTTCCACTTCTTTCTTTGCCTCTTTGACCGATTTTTCTGGCTCTGCCTTCACCTGCTCTATCACTTTCATCGCTTTTTCCCTTGGCATACCCTCCACTTCTTCGGCCACTTTCAGCTGCTTCTTTTTCGGTATTGTTTTCAGTCTGGCAGCAACATGCATGGGTATCTTTTTCTTCGAAACCTTTTCCTTCACTTCTTTTGTCAGACCAAGAAGGGACAAATTTTCCCAAATGGTACCTTCTTTCATCCCTATCTTCTTTGCTATGTCTGGCATAGCGCTCCTCATGGATTTTCCCTTCTTTTTCTCGATGTTTATCAATCCGTTGATTGCGTTCGCCCTGTCCAATGGATCAAGATCTTCCCTGATGTTCTCCAATAAGGATTCCGTCAGAGCCTCCTCGTCGTTCATTTTCTTGACTATCACTGGCACTACCTTCAGCTTGGCCATTTGTGCCGCAACCAGCCTTCTCTGCCCCTTAACGACTTCAAACTTGTCTTTTATCGGCCTAACTGTGATTGGATCCTTTATGCCGACTGTTTTTATCGATTCGACTAGCCCTTCCGTATCAAAAGCTACTTTTCTGACGTTACATTTGCTTACCGAGATTTGATCGATCTTCATGTTTTCAATTTCCATGTATATCGATACCTCCATAATATACATATGTACTTAACTACTCTAAACGGAAAAACCCTAGGAATTGATGAATTTATAGAAAGAGCCGAAATCATCATCAATATGTTCAGCAATCAGAGTGGCCTGGATAGTTCCATTGTCGTTTATCCAGTCGATGAGCAGGATGTCGGAAAATTCGTTATAGATCATTGTCGGTATTTTTAGCTCTATGGCATTCATACCGTTTTTCTTCCTGAATATTCGCCTTATTGTTTCAATGATTTTCATATTATAATCCTTTTATTTTTTCCTCGCAAATTATCAGCAAATTCTCTAACTTCTTCTTTATGTTGAACTGCTTTGATAAATCTTCTATGGTTTCCAAATTTTCTATAATTTTCTTTTTCTCCGACTGCCTTATTTCCCTATCCCCCTCGGACAGTTTTTCTTCCAATTTGTCCATTTGGTCGAGCAAACCATTCAATCTCTCCTCTAAAGATCTCAATGCCTTCTCTCTTAATGACTGTGTCGCATTTCCAGAAAATTGAACTATGAAAATGTCTGGATCAATATTAAGCAATTTTTTATACTCTTCTCGGAAATGACCCACCATGTTTTTTACTTTGTTTAAATTTTCTGGCGGCACAATGTAGGCAGATTTATTAATGTAAGTTCCCAGTCTATTTGCTCCCCATGCAACCTCCTGCCTCAGCCTGACTTTTATCTGGTTTTCCTTTAGAATTTTTTTTTCTCTTGGCGTTAATTCCTCTTCCTTCTTTTCCCTTATTTCTGGAATTCTCTGTTCGGCGGGAACATCATACGAGAGAAAATGAAATGCTTGAATTGTTTCTGTTTTCATAATTCATCACTCCTCCGAAATACGAGGAGCGATTACAATTGCAATCTTTCCCTTATCCTGTATCTCCGCCGTTAACTTTAGGGGATAATCCTTCCCATACTCGATTTTAACTTCCTCGAACTCGCCAAACAGCTTGTCTAACTTTTTAAGATAGTCCAACGGATACCTGGCTTTAATTTCTCCCTTTGATTCCAGCCCCAACATCGACGGGTTGTCCTTCTCCAATTCGAGGTCGGCTGAACTGATGTCTCCTTGGCTTCTCATGGCAAATTTGTTTAGCGTCGATTGGAAGACCACTGAATCGCTGACCAGTTTCGCATCTTCTATCCCTGTCTTTAAAACTTCTGATTTTATCCTTACGTTCGATGCAAACTGCAGCTGGTCTATGGGTGGCAGTTCCGCTTCGCCCAGATCCAGCAACGGTATTGTGAACTTCCTTGTCGCAACTGATTTGAGCGACATTATCAACTGGCTCTTAGTCAATTCCACTATCAATTCGTCCTGTGGGTTAGCCCTCTTTAAGATGCTGACAAAATTTGTGATGTTTATCGATGCCTTTTCCGTCTTGTCCAGATCGTATTCCTCGAAAACAGTGGCTGGTACGTTCAGGTCGACAACCGCTACCATTGCCCTGTCTGCTGTTATCGTGCTGATGCCACCCTTGTCTATTTTTATCGTTGCCTCGTCAATCAGGTTACCCATGGTTTCAAACATCGTCTTGAATAGCTTGAAACCGTCCTTTATCCTGGCCCTGAAAAGATAAGGCTTCTCTTCAGCTGGTTTGGTTTCCTCTTTTTTGGTTTCGTCTTTCTTCGGCATTTTTATACCTCCTTATAATTTACTTGCTTCTTTAGCAAGTCTTTTTCCACAATTATCACAAATATCAAAAAATTCTATAAAATCACAATTATTTACTTTCTTTCCCCTCCCACAAATCAAACATTCTATTATTTTCATTCAATTACCAACCCATTTTTTGACTTAAATGAATTTCACATAAATATCTGTATCCGCCTATAAACTTCTTGCTATCCTTTATTTCTATTTTATTGAGTTTTTTATTACAAATTTCACAGTTCATTTCATCGCTTCTCAATTATGAACTTATTCTCGCTTACGGTTACTTTATAATCCGTTTTCCAGTCGATCCATTTGTTCAACGTCTTTTTCACGTCTTCCCCAGACATATTACCCCTCATACAATACAGTTGTACTTAACTACTCTAAAACAAAAAAACCAAAACCGAAAATCAAGCCAAAATCTATTGCAGGTCTTGGTCTCTACTTCTTTCGCATGAAGTCCCATACCCACTTCCCAAGCGTGCCAAGGCCTAGCAACCAAACCGCTAAGTCTACGAAGTCAGCCACAACAGCCAACATCTGGCCTAGATATGCTATCATGTTTTTCACCTCGATCATGAAGACGGGATTTGAACCCATTTCCTCACTTAACAATATTCTATTCCTTCATTTTCTGGAGAATAACAACCAATCTGTAAATCTAAAACTCTCCAGTATTTACCCATATCATAATCAAACTTCCAACCAATTACAAAAGGGTCGAATCCAAAATCTAAAGTTATATTACTAACTTTCATTTATATCATGCCTCACAAAACTTAAGATGTGTGTTCAATCTTATTTTCCCCAAAATCATCATGCCACAGTTTGGACATGGCAAATATTCTTGTGGCTTATTTCTGTACATTCTGTTCAGTTCCTTCAGTACTTCAGTTTTTACATCTTTTATTGTCTTCATATTCAATCACTTAATCAAAGATTTCTATCAAATCTTTACAGTCTCCCCAATTTTCCTTTCCGTTTATCAACCCCATTTCTCTGAATCTTTCAAAACAAACTCTTATATCTTTTTCACTTATCTGATAGTCATGTATTTTCATTTTTATCACACCTCACAGATTTTATATTTATTCTACATACATATGTATTCAACTTAACTACTCTAAAACAAATCTGTTACAACCAAAAGGTTATAAAAAAAGAAAAAAGAAAAAATTTTAATCTATCTCGAAAAAGTCGTTCGTATCGTTTATTTTTTCAACTGCTATCTTGTTCCCGATCCTGCTCTCCAGGTCTTTGCTGATCGGGTGGTTTGGCGTTTCTGTTGTTGGGTATTTTACCTCTTCCTCCATCTTTATCTTCGCTATGTCTATCGGGTTGCTTAATACGTCGTTCAGAAGGTAGTTTATCTTGTAGTTTGAGTTACTGCTGAAAACTGCTGTTAGTTCTCTGCTGTTTTTTAACAGCCTAAGAACTTTTACTCTGTGGTATCCTACGCAGCTTTTCTTTCTCAGAAAACTAAAAAAGTATTTTCTATCCCCCCCGATCCAGCCGTATGTTTCTAGTTCCCTTATCAGGCCGTCAAACTGTTTCTGCAGCGGTCTGTTGTATCCGTTGCCTCTTAGTATTTTCTTGCTGTTCAGGAGTCTCCTTAAGTTGTTTTCCAAAATTTCTATCATTTTTTCGCCTCCTAATTTTTGTTGGGTAGATACATATTTTACATATGTATCTAAGAATCTATGGGAATGCTAACTATATATACGTTACATTCATGTAACATTCATAACCATTCGGTTGTGACTGCTCTGCCAGATAGAGCACTTTTTGTAGAGTAGTTAAAATCATAACACTATATCAGATCCATATGAAAGAGTACATAGCAACAGAGCATTGGGTTAAAAGATACGAAGCGAGATGCTGCGATTGCGACAGGCCGATAAAGGTCGGCGAGAAGTTCTGGAAGAGTTCCAGAGATCCAGTCATTTATTATTGTGATGACTGCAAACCTATAAGCGATTAGAAAACTCCATCGGCACGATTTCACAAAACATTTTACCAGCAATGCGGAGTACTAGCGATATCTTTAAATCTTCGGCATATCCTAAGAATAATTGATAGAATGGGATACCAATTGGACGATGAAGATGATGACTTCGATTTTGAGGACGAAGACGAGGAATTGTAATTAATCTTCGCTCTTTTTTATCTTTTCTATTATTCCAGAAATTTCGGTAATCCCTTTCCCATCCTTCTCTGACATCACCGAGAGTATATCGACCATGCTGGATACGAGGGTCCTCATGCTGTCCACTTTCCTGTCAATCTTATCCACCCTCATGCTCAAAGAATCTATTTT
>Ga0315274_10003017_pt1 | contig 25049 bp, 29 predicted proteins | sample YL17G02_20_MG_FD_203700 | JGI IMG/M metagenome (GOLD analysis project Ga0315274, IMG submission 203700) | Sediment microbial communities from Yellowstone Lake, YNP, Wyoming, USA - YL17G02_20 | ecosystem: Environmental > Aquatic > Freshwater > Lake > Sediment | place: USA: Wyoming | collected...
GAGTGAACGTGTCTTTGGCTTCTCCCTCGAACGCGACCGAATGGGCCACTGCGTCATCACCGGCTTCACCGGTGATCGCGACTTCGGGCAGGATCGCGAGATCCAGACCGCGGCCATAGGCCTGCTTAGCCTGTGCCGCCATTTGGTCCACGATCCCCACCAATTGATCCAGCCGGTTGCGCAGCCCGGGATACTGGCCCCAAAAGGATTGCATGGCTGTGCCGACGATGACCTTTCGAGGAGGAGTGTGGGAGGTGGTTCGGACTCTTTCCCCACTGTTGGCCGCCAGTGCCGGAACACTGTCGAGGGCTACGAAGCTGCTCAGCATGGCCAGGAATCTTCTTCTATCCATGTATGAGTGCTCCTCCATATTGGTTAATAGCGTGTGAATTCATGACACTGTCATTCAGCTCTCAGTAGAGCGGCCCGGCGTGCATCGTGACGGGCTGTGCCGACTCAGAACACTTCTTGCCCGCAGCGTCCAACAGGGTCAGTCGCAAGATGTAGGCGCCAGGCTCGGCTGCCGACACCGGCAGCGCTATCCGGTGCGGGTCCGTCAAGTCCTGCCGGGCCTCGGCGCGCACTGCGCCCGTCTGTCCTTCCAGTGTGGCTGCGGCCGTGTAGCTCCCTTTTGCAGCGGGCATGGTCCCAACGACGTCGAACGCGAAGGCCAGCGTGCTGCGGGGCAGCAGCAGGTGGTGGGGCGCGTCCATCGTTGCGACCACCGGCGTAGTGAGCCGCAGGAGCGACACTTCACCAACGTCCAAGACAAGTCGCATCCCGTGTCGGTAGTCGTGCTCGGATATGTAGAGCTGCACGCGGCTGATTGACTTCCAGGGCTCTGTCCCGGCTTCCGACGCCGCCATCATCTGCTTCACGGGAAAGCGCAGGGGTACCCACACGCGCTGCTCGCCGCCAAGGTCCACCGTTTTTTGATGGAGCGCCGTCTTTTTTCCGTGCGATGAGATGACCAGACCGACCGGCGTGTGGTCATCGGCCACCTCATCCCGGTTCGAGTCAATACGAATCCACAACTCGAGCGTGTCGTACGAGCTCATGTCCAGTTCGTCCGGTTTGAAGTCCCGCCCCAGTCGAGGCCAGCCGACCGGGTAATTGCCGCCTTCACCGCCGTCGTGCTGGTGATCGATCCCGACCCTCCAGCGCAGGCCGATTTTGCCCGCGTGCCGCGCTGCTTCCGTGATCTCCGTCTTCCCCTCCGCGGTCCCGTTCTTCCAGCCGGCGAAACCGCCGCCGAGGTCGAAGGTCTCAAGGGTCCCCGCGCGGGCGGCTGTTTCGTAGGGCGACGGTGTTCCCGCGCCGGGCTGCGTGCGGGCGGGTCCGGCGAGGAGAACCGACGGAGCGATCGCCGTTTTTGCGGCGGGATATTCGAGCAATCGCGAAGTCTGGGCAGCCAGGCGCCAGCGGACCGCGTCGAACTCGTCCGAGGGCCACATGCCTTCGGCCAGGTACTTCGGCTGGACGCGGATCGCATCCCACGTCTCCTGGAGGAGCCGCCGCCCCTGGCTGACCGCCGCAAGGCAGGCCGGATCCTTCGATCCCTCGCGCTCCACGATCGCCTGTTGGAGGGTATAGAGGTAGCGCGCGTCGTCATTACCCTCCCGGAAGGAGGCCCAATAAACCGCAGGGATCACCTCGCCGTCGTCGTCCACCCGCTGCCCGCACCCGGAGTATCGGCCGCGGAGGTAGTCGAAGGGGTCCGGCTCGGACGGCCAGCACCAGTGCCAGGGGATCAGCGTGGTATATCCGCTGCGCCAGAAGCCGAAGCCGTAGCTCATCCGCCCACCTTTGCACATGGTGCGGCGGTCCTTGATCTCGCCAGCGTTATGGTTCGGGTAGCACCAGTACTCGTAGCGGTTCTGAGCAACAATGCGGTCGTAGGGCACGGAATAAGGCTGTGAGCACCAGATATCCAGATATGGGGCGTAATCGGCGGCGTCGGCTCCGATTGGGTCCTTGGTCGCGTACGTCCGAAGGCCCGCGGCCTTCACAGCGGCATAGACCTTGGTGCCGAATTCTTTGCAGGAAGCATCCACCTCGTCGATAGGGCAGCAGATGAACTCCGGCCAGCCCTTGGCCTTGCGTTCGATCTCGAACGCTCGGAAGATTTCGGTGACGCGCTCGTAGAAGGCCGGCGGAGGCAGCGGGTTGACGCGCCAGTGGTTTGCGCGCTTTCCGCCGGGCGTAGTTTCGCGGTAGATCCGGCCAATGACATTGTCGCCAGTAACCGGCGCCGGTCCCTTCAAGCCGGCGGCCAGCATCCGTTCGAGTTCGCCTGCGTCGGCGAGCGTGATGCGTTTGCCGTCCTCGCAGCTCAGGTAGAGCGTCGGCAGCATATCGAGACCATAGTCAATCATTGCCTGATAATCCTTGTCCGCGGCCCGGCGGATGAATGCCTCGTCACGGCCTTTGTAGAGGGCCTTGTTTCGCGTGTAGAAATAGGCCGAGAAGTGCTTGCGCGGGTCCTTCTGCAGCCGGAAACCGAGAATGCGGAGGGCCAGCGGGATCTCGACGGCCTGGCCGAAGCCGTCGTCCCACACACGGACGGTCCCCCGGTACAGGCCGGGCTTGGCGTCGTCGGGGACATGCACGGTCAGCCAGTACCACTGGCACTCGCCTGCGGGCGAGGTGTGGACCGTTACGCGCTCGAGGAGCTCCGGTACGCGGCGGTACGTATTGAGAGTAGTGTAGGCCGGGTATCCAACGTTCCAACAGGTAGCCAGGCGCACATCAATGCTGCCGGTCGGGATCTCGCCTGAGGGGGTTGTGAGCGACGAAACCCTGACCTTGAGGTTCTGGATGGGGCGCACGGGATAAAGGGCGAAGGTAACGGGCTCGAACTCGCCGGGCGCGGCGAACGCGGCCAGCGCCTCAATCCGCTCGTGGGGAAGAGGGCGGGTGTTGGGATAGATGCTTTCCGTAAGGGGACGCTGGAAGAGGAGATACCCCCGTTCCTTTTCCGGCTCCGTCAGGGCCGGCTCGGGGGCGGTCTCGTCGAAAGGGATCTCCTTGGCGCCCTCTGGCACCGTCGGCTGCGGGCGCGCGCGCCGCTCAACGGCACCGTCGGCCGGCTTAAGACCGAGCCGGAGGGGCGGCAGTTCGGCGGGTGCCGCCGCCCTGGTCACGCCCGCGGACAGGAGCAGGATGCCGCACATCAGAGCGGGCCGAGAACCGAACCGAAGAAGCAACGTTCCGCGCAAAAGCTCTTGCATAGCTATTTCAAGGCAGGATAGCCAGCGGATCTTGTGAGCCTTCTTAAGCTCGACAAATTCCGCCCGGTTGCGACCCTGAGCGTGTTTGACGACTGCAGTTTCGACCGGGTTGAAGGAATTGCGGGCCTCCGCGCAGGCGGCTTCATCCCCGCTCACCATCAACATGGGCACACCCCAATTGCCTGCCACGATCGCCCACTGCGCGAGTTCGCCCATCCTGCGCCCGTTGACGAAGTAATCGTGCCAAGACTGTGAAGATTGGGTATGATCCAGGAAACCGTTCTGGCTTCCGGCCATCGGATGAGCACCGATGAAAAAGGTGCCCTGATAGGAGCCGGCCAGGAGCACCCATGGATCTGACTAGCGACGGCGAGGTGACGATTCTTTGCGACATGCAGAGATCGGGGAATCGCTTTCAAGGAGCGGAGCGAGCAAAAAGCGACAGACTTGCACAGAGGCTGCAGCTTCACCATGGCTTTTGCTCTAACAGAATGGTGTAAAATTGCCAACTGATTATTTGCTCAGATGCAGCACCCGGGCCGTTACGACGAGCATTCAGGCAGAAACCCCCCTTGCTCAAGTGCATGCTGCAAATGTGCGGATCACTCGGATTGTGTCACCGCGAACGGCGCCTGCCGCGTGAACAGGTACTTTCTGTCGGCGACGGTGACCTCGATCCCCCGTTCCGAAAGGCGTGCCGTTGCATCGACTGGCTTTTCCGGAGGATGACCATCGCCCACCTCGATGAAGTGGACCAGGCTTAATGAGCTGTCGCCCACAAGGCCACTCCCCCGGCCGACATCCAGATGTAGTTGTGAAACATGTGGTCATCGGCAAAGCGCAGCCCACGCTCTGCCAGCGGAGACACCCTGGACCGCACTTCGGCTTTCATCTCAGGCGTGAATCCGCGATAATCGTGCAGCCAATCATAAGCAAGGGCGAACTGAGTCAGCGTGAAATAAACGTGGAATGTGTCCACCTCACCCGGAAAGCGGCAGGACCTCAGGGCGGCAACCGCGCGATCGGCAGCGGCCGACTCGCCGGTGAGCAGCCAGACCATGGCCTGCGCCGATGCGCACATCTCGCCTCGGAGCTGCGTGAGAAGCTGGGACTCCGCCGCATTTGGCCGGGGGCGGCGCAGTTCTGAAACCGAAATGGCCCAGGGCAAAGGTCGAGGTCGCAGCAATACGCGGGGATGATCGGCTTTGATTTGGGCCCAGTGGCGGAATCAGCTCGGCGCCATTTGCGAGCGGAGAAATGATTGCCAGCAGGAGTACGACGGCGGCAAGACCGGCTGGCAGAACGGCACAAAACACCGCGCACACAGAGGCTCTCCGCGACCCGGGAACAAAGGAGGCTTGACTAAAATACAAAGAGGCTGCCCAGCACCTGGCGCAGGCTGGCCAGGATGGCCAGTCCCGTCAGGCGAGCTGCCGCTTTGCCGGCCGCGAGATCGAGCTCCAGGCCGACCCGGCCACACCACCCCAGTACCTGCTCCGAGACCGGGACAGCATTTATGGTTTGGCCTTCGAGCACTGCGCCGAGGTTCTGGGGCTGGAGCAGCTCCGGATTGCGCCCCGCCCTCCCTGGCGGTCAAGTCCAAAAAGCCCTGTAAAATCGAACGGTGACTGGGGCTGCGAGAACACATTACGCGGCAGGACAGACGGGTACGAGCCGCTTGTGGGAGCACTTGGATGGCACAGATATTCATTGGCTGGAATTCCGGATTTCTCCGTTTACATTTGATACTCCCTTCCCTTCGGGTAGAGTCCCATCATGAACCCAAAAGGAATGCCTGCTACGGGTGGGATATTGGCGATTCTGCTCCTTGCCGGTTGCGCCGGTCACCACATCGCACCCACGACAAAAGAGACGGCGACCACCACAAACCAAGTGCCAAAAGAGACGGGAAACGCCACGAACCAGGAGCCTCTGCGCATTGTCGTTTCCTTTAGTGAGAAAGCTCATCCAACACCCATCAGCGGTCGCATTCTGCTCTTTATGTGCCACTCCGAAGAGCCGGAACCAGCGCGGGGGCCCAACTCGGCCTTTTTTTGGGATCCGCAGCCGGTTTTTGGAATCGACGTCACGAACTTGAGTCCAGGGGTCGAAGTCGTCTTTGATCGAACGAATTTCCGGTACCCCAAGTCACTGGCTTTTTTTGGTTCTGATGATATGCCTCCGGGGACGTACTACGCCCAAGCGCTGGTTGACCTGGACAACCTCCATGCTGGTTATCACAACCCGGGAAATCTCTACAGTCCGATGGTCAAATGCCAGGCGTCGTGGAGGCACTCGTGGGATGAACAATTTAGAGGGGGCAATCTCAAGCTGGTTATGGATAAAACGATGGGCGAAGACCCTCCAGTGAAAGACACGGACCGGGTGAAGGGGGTTGAAATTCGCAGCAAGCTCTTGAGCGACTTTTACGGTCGTGAGGTCATGCTCCGGGCCGGGGTGGTCCTCCCATCCACTTTTCGTGAGAAGCCAAACCAGCAATTCCCGGCACTTTACGAAGTCCCCGCGTCCGGGGATTACACCGACGCATGGTGGTGGCCTGAGCAGGAGCAACAATTGTACACGAACCTGCCTCCGCCGCAAATGCTCCGCGTGTATGTGGGTGTGCAGGGTCCCCTGGGGCACACGCTCTGTGCCAACTCTGCAAACAATGGACCGGTCGGCGATGCCCTGGTTCAGGAGTTGATCCCTGAAATTGAGAAGCGATTCCGGGCGATTCCTCACGGCTACGCCCGTTTCCTCAAGGGCCTTTCGTCCGGTGGCTGGGCATCACTCTGGCTACAGGTGAATTATCCTGATTTTTTTGGCGGCTGCTGGAGCATGTCTCCTGATCCGGTGGATTTCCGTGCGTTCCAGACGATGAACATCTACGAGGACAAAAATGGGCATTGGACACGCGAAGGCTATCCACGACCACTGGCACGCAGCTCTCCGGTCACTGCCAAGGTGGTTCTGACTTTTCCCCAGATCCACTGGTGGGAGTACGTGATTGGCGATGCGGGTCTGTTCGACCCAGTGTTCAGTCCACGCGGCGCGGACGGCAGGCCACAGCGCCTCATAAATCCACTGACTGGGAGAATCGATCCCGAAGTGGCCGCCTATTGGAAACGTTACGACATTGTATCCCTGTTGAAACAAAACTGGGGGACGCTGGCACCGAAACTGAAAGGAAAGCTCCACGTTGTGGCCGGTGGTTCCGACACATACTATCTTGATGCTGCCGTTGATAACCTGCGGGATTTTCTAAGAACGACCGATTATGGCGGGTACGTGGAAATTCACCCAGGGGGGCACGACGGGTACCTACCGATGGACCGATTCGAGCGCGAGATTGCCGAGCACTTTGCTGCTGCCCTGAAAGCATCTCCACAGTCGTCGGCAACAACGCAAGGCATCAGTCCATGACCGATCAAGCATGAGGACTTTGGGGGTCATCCGTCGGTCGGGGGAACCGTCTGCCCGAGCCGTAAGGCCACCCAAACGGATTCCTTTCTATGCCGCGATCGGAAGCACCCCATTGCTCGTTGAGTTTTTTCGCAGCGCTTCCAATTGGCAGCTGACGGCAGCCGTGATCTTCAGCCCGCGCCAGGCCGCCGAAGCATCAACCAGCACGGCAAACATCAAGCTCAAACCCGACTTCTCGTTCATGAGCAGGGGATGACTTTTGCCCGACGCTGACCCTCGCCGAACAGACGCTCCAACAGGTTTGTGGTGCGGATACGCTTTCGGTGAGGTTCCGGGAATCGCAGTGCCGTCAGACACTCCTCCAAGTCGGTCGCCAGGCACTTCATCGCCTCCGGGAGCTGCTCCTGGTACATCGCCACGACGGCTCGGGCTTCTACAAGACCCGTCTTGTAGCTCTGCGCCGTGAAGGCTTTCTGGATGAGTTTCTTTAATCCCGGCCGGGCGTTCTCCGGCAGCTTGCACAGAATGTTCCGCATCCGATGCACCTGACACCGCTGCACCCACGAGTCCGGAAAACACTCCCGTACTGCCTTGCGTAAACCGCTGTTCCCGTCGATCACGAGCAACAGTGGCTCCTTCAGCCCTCGGCGCTTCATGTCTTCAAAGAAGCTCTTCCAGCAAACCGTGCTCTCCTTGTCCCCGACGGCCAGGTGCAGTAGCACCTTGCGCCCGTCAGCTTTCATCCCGTAGGCGCACAGGACGGCCACGGCCTGCTTATCCTCCCGGCGCAAGCGCAGGTAAATCCCGTCGCAAAACAGGTAAAGGATGTCCTGGTAGCCTCGCAACAGACCTTCCCCATGCCGTTGGTAATGGTCCCGGCCCAGGTACTCGGTCACTTCAAGTTCAATGGCTTTCTGGAGCATGAGCTGAGCGCCTAGTCGGATCGTCTCCGAGAGTGGAGTGTTTCGGGTGGCGGGGTCAAGGAACTGGCTTTCGAGGAGTTGGCTGGGGAGTTGGCGTTTCATGGTGGTTCTTTGCTTTCTGTTTGATCGGCGCAGTACGAGTCTCCGCTCGATCGGTTTTTACAGGAAGCTTAGGACATCACCTCCCTGGCAGTCGCCCTACTTGGAACGCTTCATCGGTTCGCTCCGGCGTGAATGCTTGGACCATGTGATCGTGCTGAACCGAACTCACTTGCACCGTGTCCTTGAGTGTTACCTGGCCTATTATCATGGCTGGCGCACGAACCTTCAGTGTCGCGACCCGCGCCAACGGCTTCGCGCCCGCGGTTTGGATTTCCCGTCTTAACGCGCGCGCGAAGAAGCTCAGCACTCGGGTAGCCCTCAGCGTGGCGAAGCAAGTTGGGGCCGACCTTGCGGCAAGCGTCAACAATCTCCCGGATGAGCTGGGGCTTTGTAACATTCTCCTTCAACTCACCCGGTGTTCCCGAAGCAGTCGCGATGAGTCCCTCGAGCTCGAATTCATTAGCATAGAGCAGGAGCCGCACCATGGATTGCTGGTCGCCCGGGTCGCCGCCGAAGTCGGTTAGAACCAGCAGGTGAGGTTTGTCGGCCGACGCTGGGTTTGCAGCGCAAACGTCGATAGTCAGAAGCGCCAAAGCCAGCAGGACAGGCCAGCGTAGTTTCATGTTCACACGAAGACCGGCGTTGGTGGTTTCACGGAGAGTCCCTCACAGTCGCCTTCACACCCGCCACGACCTTCCGTTCTTCTGGATCCAATTGATCAAAGAGCCGCTCCACGCGCAGGTCAAACGACCGCCGGGGCTGGTTGTCGGGCGAACCGCGCTCTGAACCGTTGTGCAAACACCAGCCGGCAGCGCCGCCTTCAATGGCGCCACCGAGGTCGGTCAGGAAGTCCGCCGCGGTGGGTTCCCACACGTCGTAGCCGCGACGGAACGGTTCCTGATGATGCACGGGAGCGATCCGCTGTACGGCTTTGGCCAAGGCCAGGCAGGCGCGGGTTTGGGCTTTCGTTTGGGACGGCGACTTGGCGTCTCTTGGCCGATGCACACTCAAGAAATCGTGGCCGGCTCTAACCAAGGAGTCGTGCACGTCGCTCTCCGTCAGGTCATGCCCGCCAAAAGAGGCTGTCACCAGCAATCGTGCGTGCGCCGGTTGCCTATCTGGTGGAAGCCGAGCCATGGCGCCTGGTCCACATGCCCCCAGTTGCGCAATGACGACGGATTTGCATTGTTGCCGACCAGCGTGCCGAACGGTGGAGGACCGAACTGGTCGAGCACGGCCTTGGCGGCGCGGTTCCACTCTTCAGGCGGGATGCTTTGGGCTGGAGTGTCAAAATGAATCGGGCTGAACAGCGCGATGTGCGCCTGATACCGGCTCCACACATACTGGATGAAGCGCGCGTAAGATTGCGGCCAGGGATAGAACTTCTTCCAGCCCTGTCCAATGTCGCGCCGCGCCACTTAACTGGCAACAGGCGCGCCCCGGGCCGGGCAAGAGCGAACCCAGCCACCCGGAAGGTCCGCAGGCTGTGTGTCTGTGGGACAGCGAAGGCAATCACGTCATCCGCTATAACACAGTGTCTTCCGACGACGACCACCAGTACAACGACGTTTTCGGCGCGGGGCATAATTTCAGCACGCGAGGTTTTCCCAATCGCGACTCGGACATTTACGGCAACCTGCTGAGTCATTGCTGGGATGACGCGATCGAGTCCGAGGGGGCCAACTGCAACGTGCGCATTTGGGGCAATTGCATGACGGAGGTGTTGGTTGGCGCGGCCTGCGCGAGCAGGTCCGTCGGCCCGCTCTACGTGTGGCGCAATATCACGGGCGTGATCCGCGAGTCCCCCGCTAAAAGGAGCGGCGCGTTTCTGACGACGAGCCAGGCCATCGCCGGCTCTGGCCCTGATATCGGCGCGCAGGAGGCAGGCTCGCCGCCAATGGAGTTCGGCGTGGACGCCTACCGGAACAGAACCGTGAGCAACCCGGGCGCTGCTGTTCCTACCGAAACCTCAAGCCTGGCAGAGCCGTATCCGCGCAGCCCGGTGATCACCGGCCTCAAGTGGGACGACTCGGTTTTCAAGTTCAAGACCAGGGCTGGAGACAATTGGCCGATCACCTGGGCGGAGGGCGACCTGCAGATTACCGTCTGGGGCGATGGGAATGGGCTTCTGCAAGCCCAGATGATTCTCTCCTGGACCGGCAATCCGGTTCGTTCGTGGCAATGGAATCGAACCTGCGCGGACTGCTCCGGAAGCACCGGGCGAATCCGCGCCCGACTACACCCGGTTTGATTTGGGCAAATTCCAGAACACCGACTCGCGCCTGGCGTGGATCTTACCAGATTCAGCAGTATCATCTGGATCAAATCCCGCTCCACGTCTGGATGGGAGAGGACTACTACGAACAGGATCACGGCCATTATGACGACCCGCGGTTCTTCTTCCGCTGGTTATTCTGGTCGTGGCTCTTTTCCGGAGGTTCCGCCAATTACTGCGGACGCTGGGGAACCATCGATCCCTACTCGCTCACTGCGGACCGCGATCGCCCCTGGCAGGGCATCTCTTGTGGCCAGTTGTGCATGCTCCGACCTGAGGTCACTGCTGGCGCCTGCTGTCAGCCATTTCTCCAGTGCGGGTCATGGACCTGCGGGGCCAGGGCGGCCGGAACGAAACCCCGCCAATCATCCCTGTCAGACGTTCCCGGCAGGGCCTCGCTTCCACCGGCATCCCCGGCGGACGGCGAGCGCACCGGGATTGCCCCTACCACAGCGAACCCGATGTGACCCTCCGCATCGCCATATACGCAATTCGCGGAAGGAAACTGCCAGGCAGCTAGCGCCTGGTCTGCGCCCAGCGCCGTCAGGCCCCACGCCACACGCTTGCTGAACCCGATCAGCAAACCCGGGCTCCCGGGCATTCCGATGCCGCGCGCATCAAAGGTCTTCCCTTTCACGTGGAACTCCATCCAAAGGGACGGATCACGCACGGGCGTTTGGGGATCACTTACAAGCACAGCCGATCCCGTCGTCGTCTTCCGGCCTCCAACCACCCAAGCATGGCTGAACTTCGGCGACTCATTCGTGCTGCGCGGCGAAACTACTGTTCACGCCTTCGCAGTAGGCCTCGAGCGATTCCCGCGTGGCGGGATCCAGGTTTGCCGCTATGCGGGAAGCGGCGCTTGCCCAGCCGAACGTCCGCATTTTGCGGTCATTATCCAGGGCAGTCTCTCTCCTGCCACCCTTTTGCCGGGCACCGATCACCTCCGCAAGCCGCCCCTGCATGATGCGCAGTCCGTAGGTCATCTGGAAGCCGCGCTCCTGAGCCGTCGCGTAACCAAGGCCATACATCGCCCCGCGATCGGTATCGGAAAACACGTGAGGGATGCCCCAGCTATCTCGCAGCAGCTCGACTTTGCCATACTCCTGCGTGCCTGCGGCGCAGGCGGCAACGAGCGTTAGCCCGACCGCTCCAACCAGTCGACGTAAAGCCCTGATCATATCGTTTTGCGGGTGGACACTCGTCAGTTTGATGTCTCAGCGCGACGCTTGCAAGGTAAAGGTGCCGCGCCAATCGGTGCGGTAAGCCCGGCAATGCGTGGGGAACGTTGACGCGACTTCGACCCGGTCGCCCTGCCGAAAGGCGCTGCGACCGAACAGTGAGGCCGGAAGTTCCATGGCCGCAATACACCGTGTGTTTAGCTCCACCCCGGACAGATGAACGACGCGCACGGTCGGTTCATTGACTGCGGCTGGGGCTCCGGCCCCAATCCGGGCCCGGATGATTTGGCGGTTCTTGCCCACCCGCACCGTCCATTCGGCGCGATCCGATTCCGGCACGCGCTTGTCTCGGTAGCACGTCTCCTCTACGACGTCCTGTGCATACAATCCGAGGTAGAAGGCCTCCGAGCTCCAGCAGACGTAGAGGTCGGCCAGCGGGAAGCGGGAGGCGGGTGTGGCGATAGATGCCAGCCCCTTCGTACCATCATCCCTCAAACGCGGTTGGATCCACCCTCACGGTCAGCACGTTCTCCGCTCCGGGCTGGGCCAGATCGGTGATGTCGTAGCGGAAACTGGTGTAGCCGCTCGGGTGTCGCCCCAGGAAACGTCCGTTCAGCCACATCCGACTGTCCCGATAGACGCCGTCGAATTCGTGCTTGCGACAGGCCCGAGGCGGCAGAGCGCATGACGCGGATCAAGTCGGCGCCCGGCGTGCTGGAGTTCAAGCATTGGAAGCATGAGAATCACCGGTCAGTTGATCTGGATCCCTCGACCTGGGGCTCCGCGTCAGCCTTGAGTACGATTACCGTGATGGAGACCGGATCGAGCCGACACTGCACCTCTCCTTCTGGACCTCGACCTGAACCGACTGCTCCCAGACCGGATGCTGGTCGGCGGGGCCCTCGCCTCGCATGGCCCACGCAACACCCCGGTTGAACCTCGATGGTAGCTGCTTGAGCACGACCTTGACCCGCTGGGCAGTCGTCTCCTTGTTGACCAGAAAGACCGCGAGTTGGCGACCTACGCCGTGGCTGGCGAAACAACGAACGCTGGATGAACTGGTCGTCGCCACCATCTCGTCTCTCAGGAACTGGTTCCAGATCCAGAGAGCGCGACCGACCGGTGTCAGCGTGTTGTCCCGCTTGAGGGCGTCGAACACGCCTCCATCGACCTGGCTGTAGATGTTGTGCGTGTTCCAGAACTGCGAGAAGTACACCTCCCGGCACTGCAGCAACTGGCCCTGCAGATCGAATGTGATCAGGGCTCGGCCTTGATCGTTCGGCAGAGGTTGATGAACTCGTCAAAGTCGAGCGGATCCAGGCGCCAAGCGCCATCAGGTGAGGTGAGCGGAAGTCCGTCACGGATCCAGGCTTCCGGCACGCGTCCCGCCAGTGTTGGCCGGCTGGAGGTGTAGGGCGGAGTGGACCACAGGTTGATGGCCGACTTCCATCCTCCCGGGTAGCGCAGAAACTTCGCGCCGAGATCCTGCAACGCTTCCCGCAGGGGCCGCTGCGGGGCAAGCAGGGCATTCCGGTCGTCGTCCATCAGGTAGTCAAGGTTGATGCCCAAGGGATGGTGCCGCGTCGTGTTGAGGACCGTGCCGACGTCAACAGTCAGCACTTCCCAAGGATCGGAAGACGGAGAAGGTTCTGCTGCCAACTGTGCGCGAAGCAGGGCAGCGGACTCAAACCGATCCACGCGACCGGTGCGACTAATATTTCGATAGATCCAGGTCGGTGCCGAGTTCCAACTCCGAATGCCCACGATGTCCAGGTCACCGTCGTTGTCGATGTCACCGATTTCGGCGCTGTAGCTGCCCTCGGTCTGAATGATCCGTTGAGTCCAGTTGCTTCCTTTGCCCTCGTTCAGCAGGAGCTTGAGGCCGCGATGCTTCGACTGAATCATGCCGCCGACGAGCAGGTCCACGTCGCCATCGATGTCGCCGACGTCCCGCTCGTAGGCGATGTAAGTGCGGTCCAAGATGACCGGTTGGAATTCCAGGTCGGCCCAGGTGAGCCCTGGGACACCCAGCAGAAAGAGCCATGTGAGTCGCAAGGCGTGTTTCATTCTTGGGGGCCGAGGGAGTAAGGTTTGCCGCGGGCTCGGAAGACCGGCGAGCCCACCATCCCACCCGGGTTGAGGGCCGCTTCAAGCCAGGGGAGCCCGTGTTTACCGGCGGCGAGACCGGGTGTCACGATCGAGGCCTTCGGATCCATCGCCTTGATCCGGGCGGCCGCCAGCGTGACGAACTCGGCGTAGTCCCCCGCCTGACCCTTCCAGTGGGTCCGGTACATCTCCGGCTCGTTGTCGAGTTCCCAGGCCCGCACGCCATAGCGCGATCCCCAACCCTGTTCCGTGGCCAACGTCCCGCCAGGGCGATAACGCCGGGCGAGTTTGCCGGCGAACGCCGCCAACGTTTTCATCTCGAGCGGCGCCGATTTCCATTTCTCTCGTCGTCCGGCCCAGGCCGGCGGCCCCCCGGCGTTGCCGCCGACGACCGGAGCCTGCATCAGCACGTTGAGCCGGCGTTTCTGCGCCTCGATCACGAACGCATCCAGGGCCCGCCACGCCGACGGGACGCCTTGTTCCAGATCGACCGGCCCTTGCGGTTCCATCGCGCTCCAGTTCACGGGCATGAACGTCCAGCGGAGGCCCATGCCGGCTTCCTTGTCCAGGTTGGTTACCTTCGAGCCGCCCCACATGTTCCCGCCTTTGCCGTTCCAGCTTCCCGTGTGGCCGAGGTACGGCGACTCAAACCCATCCAACTCGAAAGCGGCGTAATCCGTCGGCTTTGGCGGAGCGAGCGGGTTCGCTGGCTGCGGGTAGGCTTGAGGAACCCGGTTGAGGAAGACGAACAGGAGCGCGACCAACAACACGCACAGGAGCAGCATCCCGCCGCAGCCCCAGGCGCAGCTTCTCAGCATCCGGCGGCCGGGTGTCCCGGGTCGGCCGGTTGTCGCAGAGCCCTTGGAGGCTGGGCGCGGATCAGGCTGGCTCACGCTCGTGCACGGTAGCAGTCCACCCGGCCTGGAGGCGAATTCTTTCCCGATCTGCGGACCTGCCCGGTGACGCCGGGTCCTGCGGAGGCTACGCTCTGGGATTGACCGGGTCGTAGGTTCACGGTCGCACGAGCAGCGCCCAGTCGTTGTCGTCAGGCGCGGTCAACTCGACGCGCCGTCCACCTGTGACGCTGAAGGCCTCGCCGAACTTGCCATCCCGCGGATTGAACCACCGCGTAGCGCAGCCAGAGCTGCTCCCTCGCCGGCGTCCAGAGGTGCGGGTCGGTGAAAGGCCCCCGACAAAAGTTCAGCAGGATCAGTTCGACATTCATCCCGCTCGCCTGCAGGTCGCGGAAGAGGCGGTCGAGGCCGCTAAAGAAGGCGGGATTCAATCGATCCAAGTCCGGTGCAGCCGGAGTGCCGCCCCAGGCCCAGAACGCCGGATCCGCCGCTGCTCGCGATTCACTGTGACCGACGCTCATGCGGACGAAGTTGAATCGCTGGCGGCGGCGCGTGTCCAGATACTCGCGGCGCAACACGGGCGTGATGTGGCTGTCGTCGTAGAGCCCGTAACAAGTGTCACCCATCGGGAAGAACGGTGGGCCGTCGGCCCAGGCGAACGCGTATGGATTCTCGGGGTGAATCCGGAGGAAGCCGTGTCCCCGGGCCGCCAGACACCGCAGGTGCTCCGTCTGGGCAATCTCCACGCCTTGGCCGCACAGCCGGTAGCGCCACTCGCCCTCTTCGTCGGGCGCAAAGCGCAGTCGGCAGGTATCGCCACCGTCGTGGAAGCCCGAGATCCGGTTCGTCCTGCCGGAGGGCGAGGTGAACTCGCCGATCAGCGTGGCATCGCGGAAGGGCTTCTCGACGCGGCATGGCCGGTGACCACGATGCGCTGCTTGTCCAGCTCGGCGTCGGTCACCAGGTATTCGATGCGCCAGATGTCCGCCCAGGTGCCGCGACTGACCTCGGTCGCCCGGTTGTTGACTACGCCCTCGCCTCGTTCCGGCATCCAGTTCGTGGACAAGCGAACCGCTGGATCCCGCACCAGTGTGTGGGGCGTCGTCCGTCCAGCATGACCAGCGGATCAGGTAGCTGATGCTGCGACGCGAGCTCGGATGTCGGCGGGAATCGGTCACCTGCGACCAGGCACGGCGTTAAAAGGGCTGACAACGCCGGCCCAGATCACGTAGCCGTTGCGGACTATGAACACCGTGTCGATTCCACCGTAGTTCCTGAGCCCTGTTGTCACGTCCTCCAACGCGGTGACCAGGCCAGCACTCTGGACACCCTGCGACTCCGGTGTCGCTGCGGTCCAGGACTGCCGGGGAAGACCATGTCCACGTTCCCCGATGAAATGATCGGCCGGGCCGCGGCGTCCGACCGGTCCGCCGGCCTAGCATCGGTCCGTGCAGCGGGAGAGCCCGTCCGGAGCCCCAGCTCGTCGCTGAGGGTCTCGATGAGCTGGCCTCCCTTATGCACGGCTTCCCTCAGCTTCGGGACATCGTAATCCCGCTTCGAGTAATCGCTCTCTGCGGGAAGTCCGTCCAGGTGCGCCTCGAGTTTCTTCATGAGGCTGTGGGCATTCCCATTTGAGGATCGGGAAGCCACGTCCCGCAGGATTCGGATCTTCTCGAAGTCCACGATGCCCTCCCGGAGTTTCTCGAACCGGATGCTGCTGTAGCCGCCTGGGTAAACCAGGAAACAGTCTCCCGCAGGCCAGAGGCGGTGTCGGGCATCGCGCACGGGATCCGCTGGCCACGCGTCATAGGCCCACCGCAAGAACCCGTCGTATCCCAAGGCGGCCGCATGCCAGCCAAGGTACCGCCCCTCGACCGGCGCGGAGAAGACGAACGTGTTGGGCCGGGGCGGGTTGCAGCAGACATAGAACGTCGTGGTGAATCCCTGGACGGAACGAGTCCGCACATCCTCCCGGCGCGGTTCACGGGGGATCACTGCCGAATAATCTTCGACCAGCGAGCAGTCCCGGCTCCTCCTCCGCCCAGCGGGCGGGATCCGTGGGTGCATCCAGGGCATACTCGGCCTGGTCGTGGGCTTGCGGCAGGGGAATCCTGTCCACCTCGATCTGCCCAGGTTGGAGTTGCGCGACGGCGGTGGCACCTGCCGCCAAGCTCAGCGCTGCCCATAGGATTCTCATAGTGCGGTTGTTTCAGTCCGGACCGATGGTTCCGTCTCCGAGTACCACGCCCGGCACCGGGCCGAGCGGGTAGCTTTCCCTGAGCCGTTCGTGGGACTCCGCCCGGAGCCGAAAATCCAACTGGCGCAGGTCGGCGAAGCCCGGGTCAAGTGCGCGGCCGCCGACGTCGATACCCAGGTCCGACTGGAATTCAGCCAATCCCGCATAGTTCCTATGACGGGACCAGGTTGGGCCCCACTTGAACCAACCCTGGCCTGCTCCCGCATAGTATACATTATTCTCAAACCGCAGCCGCAACTGTTCCAACGTCAAGTTCCGGGGCTGGCCCTCGCTCGTCTTTGCGACATACGCGCTCGCGATGTCTCCTTTCTTAGCTGAGGCGCCGCTACCCTGAGCCGGCGGCACGGTTCCGGTTGGCCAATGCCGGTTGTCCTTCACATCGAACCAGCCCCATACCTGTGCGTCGCGGTTGTAGGCGATCAGGTTGTGGCTGATGAGCTGGTCATGGTTCCATACGGGTTGCTCCTTGCGATCGTCGATGGTCGGCGTGGTGCGCGTCTGCTCCCGGAAGTTGAATCCTTCGCGGTTCCCGACGATCAGGTTGCGCTCGACGACACAGCCCGGGCTGCTGGAAAGGGATATGCCCGCCTGGGCACCCCATGCCCCCGGCGTCGTGCCAAAGCCATTGCCGACGATGACGTTGTCGTGGGCGTGCAGCCGGAAGGAGATTTCGTAAAAGATCCCGGCATCCTCGTTGTCGGCAATGAGGCACTGGCACACGGTGCAATTGGTGTTGCCGATATCGAACCAGATGCCGTTACCCCGGTTCCGCAAGAAGCGGCTACGTTGCAGCACAGCGTCACGACACAACACCAGCTTGTTGCCGCCGGCTTCCCATCCGCGGTCAAAACCCTTGACGTTGTTGTTCTCCACCAGGCAGTCCGTAAACAGCAGGCGATGGGCGCGAGCCGCTCCGAAACCCAACTGGCCGTTGTTGCGGAACACACAACGGCGCACGACCGCATCTTCGCCACGGAACGTTGCGCCGCTGGCGTTCATGCCCTCGACCACGCAGTCCTCCATCGTGTCGAAACGTCCGGCCAGCACTACGGCGCCGTGCTGGGCCATGTTCGCGGCGTAGCGGAAACGAAGTCCCCGCACACGGACATGGTCGCCTTCGACGCGGAAGACCTCCTGCCGCACCGAGGCTTCGACGTGAACCTTGGCGAGGTCGCGGCTGCCGATGTCCCACACCAGCAGGCTCTGATTCGTTACGTCCGCGAAAAACGCTCCGGGTGCAAGTTCGCTGGCATTGAGCGCCTGGCGCAGCAGATAGCCATCCACTGCTGCCTGCTCACAGCGGCCAATGATGCGGTGATACGCGTCGTCGGGATGAGCCATGCTCCGGTTCCACGTGACGAACTTGTGAGGCCAAGCCACGCTGTAGATGGGTCGCGCCTCGTCCGCCTTCCGCCAACCGTTGAGCCGGTCGGCCCCCGTCACCAGGGCCTGCTCTCCGGGCGCCGCCTCGAAACGAATCGGTGCCTGCTCCGTGCCGCTCGTCTTGAGCACCACGCGTTCGCGATACACGCCGCCCCGGATCACCACAACATCGCCAGGACCGACCTGCTCCGCTGCTTTACTCAGGGTCTTCCAAGGCCGCTCCGCCGTACCGGGACCGTCATCTGTCGCCTGGGGATGTCGCTGGGCCACCTCGTACTGGGCCGCTCGAACGCCGAAACCAAGGGCCAGTGCGAGTCCCAGCGCATAGTGGGAGCTCAACGAACGCATGGTCTGATTGAAGCGGATTCTCAACGTCTTGACAGCGGAAATCACTGCTCGTCCCGCACGGGTATGGGCGGGGGATCGCCAAGGGTCGGATGCGCGCTCCCACGCACGGGACGAATCTCGCGATGCCGAGGCGAGGACGCAGGGAATCCTCACTGGACTTCGGCAGGAAACCGGGGGTACTCTCATGTCATGAGACCTCCAGGCCGGGAACACGAACTGCTTTATGGCAAGACGCTGGCTGGCAGGATTGCCATCATCCTTAAACGCGTTGGACGAGTTGCCGGGTGGCTGATGTTCCTGTTCGTCACAGTCGGCACCCGGGCTGCGGAGCCGGTTTACCCCCTCAAAGCAAGCGAGAATCATCGCTACTTCGTGGACCAGAAGGGCCAGCCCGTCTTCTGGCTGGGCACGACCCAGTGGCAGCTCTTCCGGGAATACACGCTGGAGGAAGCCCGAACCATCATCGAGAAGAGTAAGGGCCACGGCTTCGCCTTCGCGCAAGTCATGCTACTCGGTGTGGGCGACGGCACCAAGACCAACGTCTATGGCGAAAAGCCGTGGATTGACGACAATCCTCTGACGCCCAACGAGCGCTACTTCACGAACGTCGATGCTGTCGTCAGGACGGCCCGCGAGAACAACCTCATCATCTCCATGACGATGTTCCACCAGCGGTATCGGAAGGCGATCACGCTCGAGAAGGCCCGCGCCTGGGCCAAATGGGTCGCGCGACGCTACCAAGATGTCCCGACCATCGTTTGGTCCATGACGCCCGAAGCCAAACCCGAGTTTCTGCCAATCCTTCGCGAGCTCGCCGCGGGTCTGCGCGAAGGCGACGGGGGCGCCCACCGCATCACCTTCAAGCCCGACCCAGCACCGCATCCAGCGGGTTTCGCGCATGCGGAGGACTGGTTGGACTTCAGTTGCACGCAGACCTGGAAGTGGGTGGAGCAGATCTATCCGATGGTGACGCAGGAGTACCAGTTGCCGCCGGTGAAACCGGTCGTGATGGCCGAAGGCGCTTACGAACACGGCTCCGAATACGGCTTTGACGTAACACCACTCTGGGTTCGTCGCCAGGCGTATTACTCCTTCCTCGCCGGCGCCTCTCATACCTACGGGCACAACGACAGCTGGCGGGTGTTGCCGACCTGGAAGCAGGCGTTGGACGCGCCAGGCGCGACCCAGCTCGGCATCTTGAACAAGGTCTTCCTGGCTCGAAAGGAGTGGTGGAACCTGGTTCCGGATCAGACAGTGTTCGCGAGCGGCGGCCAGACCAACGGACAGATCCTGAACCTGGCAGCGCGTCACCAGGACGGCCGGTGGGTCATGGCCTACTTGGGCAGCCAGGCCTCCTTCTCGATCCATTTGGACAAACTCAAGGCCGGCAACTCGGTCAACGGCGCTTGGATCGATCCCCGAACCGGCGAATCGAAGGTGATCGGCCGGTTTCCAAGCTCGGGCGTGCAAGCGTTTTCGACTCCCGAAGGTTGGGAGGACGCCCTGTTGATCTTGGAGCCGTGAAGGAGCCTGAATCATGAGATGAACGGCGACTGGTTCTGGTGGGGCGGTCGCACGGGCGAGTACAGCACCAAGGCGTTGTATCGGCAAATCTTCGATCGCCTGGTGAAGGTGCACCAACTGAAGAACCTAGTGTGGCTCTGGAGCGTGGACCGCGCGCACCAGCCCAAGATGACTTACGACGATTACTATCCGGGGAATGACTTTCTGGACATAGTCTCGCTGGATGTCTATGGCAGTGATTTCAGCAAAACCTATTACGATCGGCTGGTCGCCCTGGCTGGAGGCAAGCCCGTGGTTCTCGGCGAGGTGGGGAATCCGCCTTCCCCGGAGGTCCTGGAGTCGCAGCCGTTATGGTCGTACTGGGTGGTCTGGGCCGGCATGGTCCGGAATACGCCCCGGCGGCAATACCAGGCGTACCTGGACAGCCCTCGCATCCTGACTCTCGATGACCCGGTGTACTGGCAGGTGACTGCGTCCTACCGTGCGGCCTGTGGGATGCCGCCGTTGCCGGTGAAAGCGGAGGGCCCGGTTGACTTTTCCGGTGTCTGGCAGCTCAACGAAGAGAAGAGTAAATTGGAGGGTTTCGGCTTCGGCGATCCCCCCTACAAACTGGAGGTCAGACAGAACGGGCAGGAGTTGAGGACCAAGAGGTCTTTCGTGGTGGAATGGGGTGATGATCGCGTCGTTGAGGAAACTTTGAAACTGGACGGCAACGAAACGCGCTCGGCATTCATGAACGCCCCGCGCGTCACGACCGCGAGTTGGTCGGCGGACCGTGACATGCTCACCATCAGCTCCACCACGACGTTCACCCGCGGGGACCAGAAGATGCCCATGACCTCCACCGAGAAGTGGACGCTGCAGAAACGTGGGACCGTCCTCTCCATCGAACAGACCGGAGCCTCCTTTCGCGGCGAACGGAAGGTGACGATGATCTACGAGAGGGAGCGATGATAAACTCCATTCTGCGTTGGCTCAGGATCCTGCCGGTTGTCGCTGCCGCGGGACTTCTCCACGCGGCGTCCTTCTATCCAGCTCGTCTGGACGACCCCAAGGCGGTTTACTTGACGCCGGACCGGTTCCCTGTCCGAGGCGATGGTGTGGCCGACGACTCGGATGCACTCCAGCAGGCGATCGACCAGGTCGCATCGGACAACCAGGCTGGGGTGCTGTTTGTGCCCGCGGGCACATATCGCTTGGGCAAGACCGTCTACGTTTGGCCTGGAGTCCGATTGATCGGGTACGGGGCGAAGCGGCCCTCGTTAGTCCTCGCCGAGAACACGCCGGGATTTCAGGAAGGAGAGGGCAGATACCTGCTGTTCTTCTCCGGTGGACGCGGACGGGACGGGACGGGTCCACGGGATGGCGGTGCGGGGACGTTCTACAGCGCGCTCAGCAACATCGACATCGAGATTCGGGACGGCAATCCCGCCGCCGTTGGCATTCGGTTTCACGTGGCCCAACACTGCTACGTGGCGCACGCGGAATTCCGGCTCGGCACCGCCAAAGCCGGGTTGGAAGACATCGGGAACGAGGTGGAGGATCTGCAGTTTCGCGGCGGGCAGTTCGGCATTCTCACCCGTCGGTCCGCGCCCGGTTGGCCCATCCTGGTCATGGACTGCACATTCGAGGGGCAACGCACTGCGGCGATTCGATCCGATGAGGCCGGCTTGGCGGTCATCCGTCCCCGGTTCACAGACGTCCCGACCGCCGTCGCGATGGCCCCAGGCAAGCCGGACCAGCTCTGGGTGAGCGATGCGGTCCTGGAGAACGTCTCGGGGCCGGCCTTTGCGATCAGCCACGAGGACAATGCGCGCACCCAGGTGAACTTCGAAAACCTGGTCTGCCGCGACGTGCCGGTCCTGGCTCGGTTCGAGAACAGCGGCGTGTCCACGCCGGGGGCAGGGCTCCGCTATATCGTAGAACGGTTTTCACGCGGCCTTCACCTCGAGAACCTGGGGGCCGATCGGGAGATCAAGACCACCGTCGTCACCCGGGCGTTGGCCACGATGCCGGCTGCCGTCCCTTCCGACATGCCGGCGTTCCCTCCCGCCGATTCGTGGATGAACGTCAAAACGCTAGGTGCGGTCGGCGATGGGCAGCACGACGACACCGAGGCATTGAAGGACGCCGTCGTCAGGCACCGTGCGCTCTACCTGCCCCTCGGGGTGTACCGCATCAGCGACACGCTGCAGCTTCGGCCAGATACCGTCCTGATTGGACTGAATCCCTCGGCGACGGTGATCTATTTGACGAACGATACCCCGGGCTTCCAGGACCCCACGTCAGCGAGGCCCATGATTGAAGCTCCGCAAGGGGGATCGAACATCGTGAGCGGCATCGGAGTCTACCCAGCTCCGCTCAACCCGTCGGCGGTGGCCATCAAGTGGATGGCGGGAACGAACTCGCTGGTGAACGACGTGCGGTTGCACGGGGGACACGGAACGCGACTGCCGGGCGGGATTGGGGACTCTTGGGGCAGAACCAACCGGGACCGCTGGGACACCCAGTTCCCCAGCCTTTGGGTCACCGCTGGCGGTGGTGGAGTGTTCAAAGACATATGGACGCCGAGTCCGTATGCCAAGGCGGGTCTGCTCGTTTCAGACACCTCTACGCCCGGGCGATTGTATGCCATGTCGGCGGAGCATCACGTCAGTCACGAGGTCATCCTCCGGAACGCCTCGAACTGGCGGTTCTATGCTTTGCAGTTTGAGGAAGAGCGCGAGGAGGGACCCAGAGCCCTGCCGCTTCAGATCGAGGACTGCCACGACCTCCAGTTTGCCAACACCTTCTTCTATCGGGTGGTCAGTTGTTTTGTGCCCTACCCCTGCGCCGCCAGCGTCAGGGATGTCCGCGACGTCCGCTTCCGAAACGTCCACATTTACAGCAATTCCAAAGTGTCGTTCGACAGCGCGATCCGGGAGGCGACAGCGGGTATGGAGGTCCGCGACTCCGAGTTCGCCGTCCTGGATCTGTCGGGCAAGCCAGCGAGAGCTCGTGCGCTCTCGGGACAGGGCGTCGTCGCGCCGGGTGCCACGGTCGAGAAACTTGCCGATGGCTTTCTCAATATTTCCGGCGCGGCGGTCGATCAGCAGGGTGACGTTTACTTTGCCGACCCGCGCGAGCTTCAAATTTACCGCTGGTCCGTGGGGGAACGTCGGATCGAAAAGGTGCGCAAGATTGCCGAACGCCCTGAGCAACTGGCCTTCGACCGGGCGGGCAACCTGCTCGTGGTCGCCTACGAAGAGAAGGGAACCGTACTGGCCCTGGACCTGAAGAACGCGGACAGCGAAGTGCGCAAGCTCGAGGCCCAACCGACGACGGCGCGTCCTGGGCGGCAGCCGGTTCTGCCGGTGAGCCGGTGGATGGGTCTCGGTCCGTTCCGGCAGGATTCCACGATGCGCAAGCCCCACCACTACGTGTCGCCGGACGGCACGACGTTCATCCCGGCAGGAGATGACTTCAAGACCGGGGTGGTCAGTTGGGGCATCAAACTCTCGGACCTTCTCCGGACTTTTGGTTTGGCGCCGGCGGCTGCCGGAAACCGGTTTTACGTGTGCAACGAAGCGGAGCTTCAAACCTGGTTATTCCGTGTCGATCCGGAAGGCGTGCTGGCAGATCCCAAACTGTTCGTCGAGGACGGTGGGGAGGGGCTGGCGGTAGATGCTCAGGGCCGGGTGTACCTCGCGGCCGGTCAGATCCGAGTGTTCGATCCTGCTGGCAGGCCAATCGACCATATCGAGGTTCCCCAACGCCCGACCGGCCTGGTGTTCGGCGGGCCGGATCGGAAGACCTTGTTCATCACCGCACGATCTGCCTTGTATGGCGTGCGCATCCGGTAATGCGGTCCTCGGTGGCCTGCGCGCGGACCGGCGGGATCCCGGGATTATCGGCCTCGACACCGCCCGGCCCCAGCTTCAGCCTCCCCCTGTATGCTATCCGCCCCATATTCATCGGTCACAACCCACCTGGCGTCGAAGCGTGCCCTTCTGGTACCGGTGATCTGCGGCCTTGCGGTTTTGTTCGGGCTCACGTTTGCACGCGGGTCAGAGACGAAGGCCGAACCAGCGTGGCGCCCGTTACCGCTGATTGCAGAGGGGAGGGTGGCCGAAGGTTGGTGTCACGTGGGGTGGGGCGGATTCGTCGTCGTCGACGGCGCCTTGCGGACGGAGTGTGATGCAAAGGGATTGGGCTTGCTGGTGTACCAAAAGGAGCGTTTTGGCCACTGCCAGTTACGCGTCGTGTTCAGGTGCCGGGACGCCAAATCGAACGCGGGGGTGTTCGTCCGGATCGCCGATGGGATTTTGGATCAGGTTGGTAAACCCGGAGCGGCGTTTGAGCGCGATGCCGGCGGGAAGATCTCGCCAGCCTCGATGAAGCAGATGATGGAATCCGCGGACCGGGAGGAGGGGCCGTGGTTCGCGGTGCATCGGGGCTACGAAGTCCAGATCATGGACGAGAACGACGCGTTCCATCGGACCGGGGCGATCTATTCGCTCGCAGCTTCGTCTGCGATCTCGAAGAAACCTCCGGGCGAATGGAAGACGATGATCATCACGCTAGCGGACGATCGCATCCTCGTGGACCTGGATGGCCAACGAATCACGGGCTTTGATCCTGCGAGTCCCAACGTGCGAGGGGAGCGGGAATGGTTTGAGCCGAAGCGCGAGCCCGGACGTCCCAAGATGGGCTACCTCGGCCTGCAGAATCACGACCCCGGCGACGTCGTGTGGTTCAAGGAGGTCAGCGTGCGGCCTCTGCCCGATTCGAGCTCAAAGTGAGTACCGGCCGATGTACGTTCCCGCATGTCGAACCATGGTTGTGCTGGAGATGCAAGACTCCCAATTGTGACGAAACGCGCCGTCATTTCGACCATCGGTTTCGTCTGCGCCGCTATCGTCTCAGTTGGCTTGGCACTGGGCTACGCGGGCTATTGGGGGCCAAATCGGCATCGGCCCACGCCCCGAATGCCCACAATCACCGCACTTCCCCCCTTTCCCAGAATCCCGACCTCCGGGGTAGGGTTGAGCAGGCAACAGAGGGATGCCGCCATCCAGACACTCGTCAACCACAAGGTCTCCACGTATCCCCTCACTTCCTCGCGCGGCTGCCGAGTCAGCAAGTTTACGTCCACAGGGATCTTTGGAGGATTCCCGCCCACCGAAGACCAAATCGCGCGAATCGCGCCCCACTACGACGATATTCTATTAGGCGCAGCGCGGCACGAGTTCATCCCGCGGTTCAGAGGAGACCTGTTTTAGGATCGGTTTTGAAGGGAAGGACAAGTGCCTGGTGCTGGTCAAAGCAGGCGCATTGATCGAACTGTGGTTCCCTGCGGAAAAGAATAGGCGTGAGGTCAAGGCAGCATCGGTGGTCAACCTCGCAGTTTCGCATGACGCCAGGCTGCTGGCGACTTGTGCCTGGGATGGCAAGATCCACCTTT
>Ga0315274_10003021_pt1 | contig 25026 bp, 21 predicted proteins | sample YL17G02_20_MG_FD_203700 | JGI IMG/M metagenome (GOLD analysis project Ga0315274, IMG submission 203700) | Sediment microbial communities from Yellowstone Lake, YNP, Wyoming, USA - YL17G02_20 | ecosystem: Environmental > Aquatic > Freshwater > Lake > Sediment | place: USA: Wyoming | collected...
GAGAGACGATGTCCCGGCCAGAAGCGACGGAACTCTTGATAGACCAGCGCTTTACGTCGGAAAGAGCCCGCAGAATGGGCCAGAACTTTTGACACTACGAAAACAAAGGACAGGAGGAACGCATGACCAGAGAGAAACGTCGCGTGGCGCTGATCGGCAGCGGAATGATTGCCACGGCGGGACACATTCCCGCCTGGAAAAACCTCAAGGATGACGTCGAGATTGTGGCCGTAGCCGACTTGCTCAAGGAGCGGGCCGAGCTGATCGCCCGGACCGAAGGCATCCCGCACGCCTTCGGCGACTGGGAGAAAATGCTCTCCGAGCAGAAACCCGACATCGTATCCGTTACCACGCCGAATGTCTATCACTGCGAACAGACCATCGCGTCGTTGCAGGCGGGCGCGCACGTGCTGTGTGAGAAGCCGGTCGCAACGAGCCATGCGGACGCGAAGCGGATGTTCGACGCGGCCAAAGCCGCAGGGCGAATCCTGTTCGTGTGTCAGAGCCTGCGATTCTACAACGCCGTGCTGGCGGCCAAGGAGATCGCGGACGCCGGCCGTCTGGGCGAAATCTATTTCGCGGAGGGGATCGGCTTGCGCCGGCGCGGAATCCCCAAGTGGGGACAATTCCACATGAAGGTCCACTCCGGCGGCGGTCCGGTCTATGACTTGGGGGTGCATTTGCTGGACAGGATCATGTGGATTATGGGCTTTCCACAGGTCAAGTCGGTTTCCGGAACGACGTTTACGAAGCTCGGCAATCGAGACGAGGGCCAGTTGACCTCCTTGGAGGACAGCGGCGCCCCGCTGGGCGTGCTGACTCCCCGCAAGTACGACTGGCGCGAGTTTGACGTCGAGGACATGGCCGCCGGCATGGTCCGGTTGGCCAACAATGCGATCATCCTGTTCAAGACCAGCTGGGCGGCCAATGTCCCCAAGAGCGTCTGGACCTCGTCCTTCCTGGGAACGGAAGGCGGCCTGCAACTGGACCCGCTGGCGCTGGTGGGGAACATGGGGCGCTATCCGGTTGACACGACGCCCCACGTCCCCGCCGACCGGCCCGTGGTTTTCAGCGGTCACTGGCTGGCTGCCGAGCACTTCATCCGGGTGTTGCGCGGCGACGAGGAACTGATCGTCAAACCGGACCAGGTGCTGACGATCATGCGAATTCTGGACGCCATCTACGCTTCGGCCGAATCGGGGAAAGAAATCGCGCTGGGTTGAGGCGGCGCGGACTCCGGAGCCACGCGATCCCCGGTCAGAAAGGACTCCTCATGGGCAAGACATATCGGGTCGGCATTGTCGGAGTGGGTCACGTGCACGTGCACAACGTGGCGCTGATCTACAGGCGGCATCCCCAGGTCGAGCTGGTGGCGTGCGCGGATACCCCGCCTGCGACTCCGGAGATTCGGGAGGTCCCCTACTCGCGCGCCTGGAATCTGGAGTACCTCCTGAACGAAGTCGGCATTCCGCGACGGTATGACGATTACGAAAGGATGCTGGAACAGGAGCGCCTCGACATTGTGATCTGCAATTCGGAAAACGCGCGGCATCCGTCCGTCGTCGAGGCGTGCGCCCGACACGGCGCTCATGTGTGCGTGGAAAAGCCCATGGCCTCCGGTCTTTCCGATGCTCTGCACATGGCGCGGACGGCGCGGGCAGCCGGGACCAAGATGCTCATTCACTGGTACATGCCGTTTGCCGCTGTGATGCGCAAGGCCAAGGCCCTGCTCGATCAGGGTGCGATTGGCGACGTGCTTCAGCTGAACATGCGCGCGGCCCACGCCGGCCCCTTGGCCCCCGGAGTGCGCCATCCCGGCCCCAACATCGAATGTGCTCCGATGAGCGGACCGGAACTGGGAGCAACGTGGTGGTACCAGAAGGCCGCCGGCGGCGGAGCGACGATTGATTTCTGCAGCTACGGAGCGATTCTGGCGCGATGGTTGATCGGCCGGAAGGCGATTTCGGCCACGGGAATGTGCGCCAACCTGAACAGCCCTTGGGGCGATGCGGACGACAACGGGGTGATTGTCGCCCGCTTTCCCCATGCCCTGGGCGTGTTTGAAGGCTCCTGGACCACACGGGATCGCGGGCGATCCGGGGGACCGGTGATCTATGGAACGAGCGGAACCATGCTCGTGGAGGGGTCGGACCGGCCGGTCGTCCGCGTTTTCAGCAATCAAGGAAACGCGACCGAGTATGAAGCCGATCCGCTGCCGCCCGGCCGCACCACAGTCGCAGAGGAATTCATCCATCATCTGGAGACAGGTGAGCCGCTGCACCCCACGCTGGACGTGGAGTTCAATCTGGACGCGACGGCGACCGTTGACGCCGGGCTGCGTTCGGCGCACAGCGGCAAGACGGAGATCGTGGCCGCGCCCCCTGTCGAGGAGGACGACCGAGGTTTACACGCTCCTGCTTCAAAGCCGGCGTAGGGGCGACTCGTCGGTCGTGGGGCAGGCTGTCGGGTGCTATAGACGCGACAAACAGAAAGTCGGGCGGATTTCTGGAGCCACGCAAGTCCTGAAAAACGAATGGAGCGGGAGATGGGATTTGAACCCACGACGTCCTGCTTGGAAGGCGAGATCGACCCTATCAGCAAGCGCAGAAGCCTTGATTTTGGCGGTTTTTGCGGCAGTGAGAAACAGTAGCAGCAGCCAGAGTCGTGTAAGAAAGTCGTGTAAGATCTAAGGCAAGGTGGGCAGACTCGCCCTGCGTTCTTTCACTCGGCCCGTGGCCGTGCGGTAAACAAGGGTGCCTTGCCGGGGTACCATCCCGACCGGCGAATTCACCCACGAAATCGTTGGCAAAGAGGCTGGACTCGCATTCGTATCCACTCATTGCGCACGGGGAGAGACCGCGGTTCATCCGGCGATCTGATTGCACCTGAAAGAGTCTCCGCCTCGCATGCTCGGCAGATCTGTGACCTTGAAAAAGATCCAAGGCTTTTTCCCCGCCCGCAAGCCAAGTGGCACAATGAACCCTGCTTGACCGCTTTTCCATGAACAACGTTTGACAATAGCACTCAAACGAGGTTCCCACCGCCTTTGTTCGGGCCCTTGTCTGATCGCTTCCCGAACAGCGAAAAAAACTGTATTGCGGAGAAACCCCTTGAGATAGGAGTGGGGTCAATCCTTCCATCCATTGCGGGGATTTTCTTGATGAATTCTTCGTGGGAGAATCGGGTGTTGCGCGATAGCCATTGCCAGACTTTCTCCTCGGTTGTGCCTACCGTTGGGCAACTTCAATGAAACAATCGGCGGAGGGGCGAGATGGATGCGATGAGGCTTCTGTTTCTGTGGATGCGCGCGCTCGTTCTTGGGCGGGCGGCGTTGGCGGCCGAAAACTTGGCGCTGCGGCAGCAATTGGCCGTGTTGCAGAGGTCGGTCAGGCGTCCGCGGCTTCGGGCGGCCGATCGCGTGTTCTGGGTCTGGCTGTCGCGTCCATGGCGGCGCTGGAAGGACGCGCTGGTCATTGTCAAGCCGGAGAGCGTGCTCAAATGGCACCAAGCCGGATTCAGGCTCTATTGGCGTTGGAAGTCGTGGCACGCGAGGCCCGGTCGGCCAAAAGCGGATGCGGAAGTCCGTCGGCTTATCCAGCGTATGTCGCGGGGAAATCCCACCTGGGGCGCGCCGCGAAATCAGTCCGAACTAGGAGCCTGTCGGAGAACCTCGAAGAATCGTCCACGGGAAACCCAGCGGTAATGAAAGCTGCCGAAAACCGAGAGTAGTGGAGACGAATTCATGCCTGTATCTTGCATCGTTCGTAATCTGAACGCGAGAAATCGGGGTATTCCGACAGGCTCCTAGGGCTGCTTGGATATTCTGTGGCCGAGTCCGTGGTGGCACAATATATGGCGCGTGGCGGCAGGACGCCGTCGCCTATGTGGCGCTCGTTTCTGAAACGCCACATTGGCGAGATCGCCGCCATTGATTTCTTCACCGTGCCGACGGTCACTTTCAATGTCCTGTTCTGCTTTGTGGTGTTGTTTCATGATCGCCGGCGAGTGGCGCATTTCAACGTGACGGCGAATCCGATGGCCCTCTGGACCGCCCAGCAGATCGTCGAGGCCTTTCCTTACGACCAGTCGCCTATATTCATGATTCGCGATCGCGGTGGAGAATATGGCGGTCTTTCGCCGACACGTAGAACGCATGGGCATCGAGGATGTCGTCACGGCCCCTCATGCTCCTTGGCAGAATTCATACATGGAACGATTCATCGGCTCCATCCGGCGGGAGTGTCTGAACCACACGCTGATTCTCAACGAAAACCATGTGCGGCGCGTGGTGGCTTCCTACGTCCGCTGTTACCTCCACTCCCTGGCCCCACCTGTCTCTGGATCGAAACGCGCCCTTTCCCACAAAAGTCGAACCGCCGGGCGATGGAAAAGTCGTTGCCGTGCCCGAAGTCGGCGGCCTGCACCACCGCTATATGCGCGCGGGGTGATTCCAAGAAAGCATTTTCTTGTCGGAGACTTCTCGCTCGCCGAGCATGGAGAGCCTTTGCCCGAGATTAGCAAATCTTGGCACAATGGGAAGAATCCGTTCCCCAATGCTTGCAGGCAATCCCGGGGGTCGCCCGTCCGATACGCCAACCCGCCGCAATGCCCATCCCGAACAGTGTTCGCCGATGTGGCAACTGTATCAGAATGACGGTAGGGACACCCTGCCTCTGGGGTTGCGCCCAGCAAACTCGGCCCCGTAAAGTATTGGAGGGCGTAGTGATGGACTTCCGCCAGTGAGTTTATCGAACAAGAGATCCCCATATACGAGGTGGCTTGAGCGTCTAATGAACTTGACTGGATCGAACGAGGGGGCAGAAAGGGAGCACGAAATGCCCTCGGATGAAGAGCTTCGCAGGTGCAAAAGCGGTGATCCGGACGCATTTGCCGATCTCGTCCAAGAGTACTACCAGTCGGTTTATCAGATGTGCTGGTATCTGATGAATTCGGACTTGAATGCGGCCGACGCGACGCAGGAAACGTTCCTTCGAGCTTTCCAAGCGATAAGGAAGTTCCGCGGTAATGCGAGCATAAGAACATGGCTTTTCAGCATTTGCATTCGTGTGTGCTCTGACATTCGGCGACAAGCTGAGAGACACCAAAGACACCCGTTGACCAGCACAGTTGGGCTCGAATGGATCTGCGGTTCGGCTGCGGGCTCGGCGCAGAATCCACGCGTCAGCGCGTGTCGCGAGGAGATGCGCCGCAAGGTGCGCGAGGCCGTTTGCCAGCTACCCGAGAGCCATCGCCGGGTCGTCGTACTTGTGGCCTTTGAGGAGCTTTCCCACGAAGAGGCGGGACGGCTGTTGGGTCTACGGACGGCAACCGTGACGTGGTACATGAAAGAAGCGCGAAAGCGATTACGCGCGATATTGGATCGGGATCTCTTGGAGAATGTCCAGTCCCGGCAGGAGGCGAACGAAAGTGACGGACAAGGGAAATGAAGGGCGAGACTCGCTTGAGAACCGTGGCGAAAGCTCGTTGCAGCAGGAGGATGCCATAGACGAGGTGCTTCGCGAGTACGGAGTGATCGACCCGCCCGAAGGGGGTTTCGAGGCGTTCTGGGCGCGGCTGAGACCTCATCTCGAGGTGGATCGTATCCGTGATCAGGAAACCGTCCAGAACCTCCGACGCCTGAGGTTGGCATGGATAGGCACCTGTGTTGCATCAGTTGCCATCTTGATCTCACTTGGCTTATGGGCGAAGGCGCTGCGGAAGGAAAACACTGCGCTGAAGTCCGCTTCTTCGAACGTAGCTCGTTCTACGCCCGGGGAAATCCATCTTCCTGGGGACTACGATCCTACGGTGGATCTGATCATCTTCCGGCATGATAAGGTTCTAGCTTACGAGCCTGCTGTAATCGCTCGCGATCTGCGAATCTTCCTCGGTGCGTTCGAGTGTTTCCCCTCACAGCTTCAATCGATGGCTTTTCTAGACGGTCACGTTGACATGGCGCTGCGGTCGCATGAATTGCCATCGGCGCCACCGGCAGGGGAAAGTCAAAGCCGGGGCAGTCAGGAGGATTTCCTGTACTTTCAAGTCAACGTTTTTCGAACACGCGGAGGCGTCTCCCAACGCACCTTCACAGCGCGGGTGCTGACCGTGCCTGGAACGTCCGTCACCCTCGAGGGGAGGATCGCAGGCAAGGCCGACGTTAAGTTCTCATTGTCCCCCCAGACGCCAGTGCGTGCCGTCTGTCCCACGGTTTTGGACCTGGCCTATGTTCCCTTTCCTGGGGAACAGCCTTACGGGGTAAGGGCAGGGCTTGATCTGAGGATGAACCAGCCGGCCTGTGCGGGCACCTTTTCATCAGGAGAAGAAGAGTACGTCGTTTATGTCTCCGCACGGCGTGTGGGGGTCATAGCCGGAAATATTGTCTCCTCTGCGGGAATGGTGAGAAAGGCGACCGCATCCCAACGGGCGAGCGAATCATGACGCACTTGCTCAACGATAGTGCTCACTGAGGCAATGGTACACCGAACAACATATTTCGCACTGGCGATTCTCGGTTCCTGGATGACCATACAAATCGGCATCTCGTCCAATGGGGCGACCGAAGAGCCGGGGGCCATATCAATTGCAAGCGCTCGACGGGACTTCTTTTCGGGGGAGATGTTAGAACTTCGTGGTGTGACTATCCAGACCGGCGACCTTGGCTCAACATCGGGGATGCTGCAAAGTCAGATTCACTTCGCCTGCGCGAGCATCGCCCAGGCGCACCAATTCTGCCGCCTGCATGACGGTTCCTGGTCGGGGCCGGTGGGCTTATTACTCCCTTCCGTGAAGCATCGAATCGAGGCGACACTGATCCTCCGTTTCATCGTCAATGAGAAGATCGTTGCGCGGGCGGCTCTCCCGATTGCCATTTACCCTTCTCGGGACAAGTTCCGCCGCCAGTTCATCGGAAGGCAATTCATGCTGGTTGATCCTGATCGGTCGGTCGAGAATGTCCTGCTGGCAAACAAGATTGAGTTCCACCGAATTGTGCCGCAGGAACTCGGCCCGTCCACCAAGTGGCCTGTACTCATTGGCCGCAATGCAATGTCGAGTTGGTCTCAGGAGGACATCGCTCACTGGCGTGGCTGGGTTGAAAGCGGAGGTCAGGCTGTTGTGTTCCCGCAGGCGGCGGTCCCTTTGAAGGAGTTCGGCCATTCGGCCATTCAGCCGTCTATGCGCGCTGGGGTTGTCTACTTGCCTTCGGGAACACCTTTGGGCCTCGTTCTGACTCAGGCCCGCCCCGAGCTCTGGGAGCCCAGTAGGTGGGGCGGAGTATCGCCTCTCCCACTGCCCCAGGCTGGCAATTTCCACATTCTTGCGGCGGCAGCTCCCCCGGAGCTGCATGCTTATTGCTGGCTTGCTGACTTATTCATTGGCTCCGGCCGAGCCACACTTCTCCAATGCGCCGTTGCCCAGTGTTACGAGAACGAGCCGAGGGCGCGGTTGCTTTGGGAGGCAGTGCTGGAGCATTCCTTCCAGCCCGTGCCAACGTTCCGACCGCTTCAGGTTTTGGGGGATACAGGCGACCCTGCCGTCGAGCTGATGCGCGATTTGGGTATTCAAATAATCGTGAACCCGTCATCACTGTCTTCTGATCTACCGCTGTTGGTCGTCGGCACGACGCAGTCCATGGCAATTCTCTCTCAGAAACGGCCGCAGTTTCCCAACGAGTTGGGGGCATTCTTTCGCAAGAATGGCACTGCGATACTGCTGGGTTTTTCCGACGAAGCTAGGGGTGTTATTGCGCAGCTCCAACCGTTCGCAGGCTACCGTGTCACACGTACGGATGATGTGCGGAATCTTATGTGGACCGGTGAAGATGAGAACAGCAGGCAGTTCGATGGTCGCTTAGCGACACTTCTGGGGGATGACGTTCTTAAACCCGTCATCGGTCCCGTGCCGGTTTCCATCTCCAAAGGAACCGCCCCTGATGCTGCAATGGTCCTGCTATCCTCGTGGCGTGGTGCCAGTGGTCAGCTGTTTGTGTTTGCTCTCGTGCCCGGAAAGCGGCCAAGCCCAAACACGCTTCCGGTCTGGCGCGCAGTGCTGACGCCGTTGCTGACAAAGCTGGGTGTCCGACTCACGAGCGAAGTGAGCGAGATCTCCTCATCGTTCTTCCGGTCCATTAGTTCTGCCAAGATCTCCTTTCTGGAGGAGACCAGCAAATAGAGAAGCATTCAATCAGGAAGGCAAGAGCATTGCCGAAAGGAGGAACAGAAATGACTCATCGTACGTCTCTCAAGGGCCTGATGGCTCTGGTCTGTAGTCTGGCGCTGGCTTGTGCCGCCGATGCGGCCTCAACCTCGCCAACAGCAGAAACGTCAAAGCCCACAACAACGGTCAGCGTGGCGGTCCTGGAATTCGACACTCGTGGGGAGGGTATTGAGAACGATGGCGAGCAGATCCAGATTCTGGTGACAGCACACCTGAGCGCAGATCCAACGTTCCGACTGGTCGAACGCAAGGAGATCAAGAAGATCCTTGACGAGCAAAAGATCTCTCTGAGTGGGTTGGTCGATGAGAAAGAAGCAATCCAAATCGGACGGCTCGTTGGTGCGAAAGTCATTGTCCTGGGACGCGGATTCTTTGTAGATGGTCTTTATGTCGTCGTGGCAAAAATCATAGGGACCGAAACTGGGCGGGTGTTTGGCGAGATAGTGCAGGGGCAGAAAAATGAGGGGCTACCGAAGCTTGTTTCAGCGCTGGCCGAGAAGATCGGGACCGCGATCAAGAAAAATCGAAATGCTCTGGTTGCTCCCGCAGCAAGAGAGGAAGGGCGAATCGCCAGAATCGTGAAAGCCCTGGGAGCGTTGAGCCGTCCAGGCGTGTTGGTCTCCTGTGCCGAGCGTCATGTCGGTCCGACGGTCATTGATCCGGCCGCCGAAACAGAGTTTGTCCATATATTGCTTGCCTGCGGCTTCAAGGTGGTGGAGAAGAAGCACTGGGAAAGTGGCCCTTGGCTGGAGGCCTATCTCAAGGACCCGAAGGCGCCGATTCCGAATGTCGTGAAAGACCCCATTGACGTGCTGATCGTCGGCGAGGCCTTTAGCGAGTTCGGCGCACGAACGGGAGACTTGGTTTCCTGCCGTGCATGCGTCGAGGTCAAGGCGATTGACCGACGCACTGGAGAGGTGCTCGCAATCGACCGCGAAACGGCAACGGCGGTTGATTTGGCTGAAAGCATCGCGGCGAAGAAAGCACTCCAGGATGCAGCGGCACGCCTGGCTGAACGTGTCATTCTTCAGGTCACGAAGAAATGGAACGAGACGCGGAAATCATCCGAGAAATAGACCAAAGATGCCAACGGTGCGGCGTTGTCATGACATTGTGGGCTGAGGCAGTTGCTCTGATGCGAAGCCCTTGCGCGATTCTGATATCCGTGAGCACCATGATGGCATCCGTTGTGGCCTCTCCTCTAGCGAGCCGCCCGGCTACGACGGCAATCATCGGGTTTCGGAATCTGAGCGGCTCCGCGGAGCTTAAACCACTCGAATCGGGTTTCGCCGATCTGCTGACTGCGTATCTTTCTGCGTATCCCTCGGCCGCGCTTGTGGAAAGGAAAGCGATTGCCAGAATCCTTGAAGAGCAAACACTTTCCCTGTCAGGGCTTGCTGAGAGCGATGATGCCCCTCGGGTAGGTTTGCTCGTGGGAGCACGGCGTTTGATCATGGGCGACTTCACGAAAGCAGAAAACGAAATCCGCGTCACGGCCCGGCTCTATGACGTCGAGAGCGGCAGGATTCTTGCCGTTGAAGAGGCGAAGGGCGCAAGTGACAGCCTCGATCAAGTGCTCAGGCAGCTGGCCGCTGGGCTGGCGAAGGCCATGCAGTTGAAGTTCGAGGAGCCGGCAGGGCCTGAGGCATCCCACGGAGCGGCGGTACGAACACTTGAGGCAAGCGTTCATTTTGCCCGCGGCATGTCTGACCGCTACCGTGGCAATTGGCAAGAGGCCGCAGAAGCCTTTGCCCGCGTAGCGCTTCTTGAGCCAAGGTCCACGGCCTGGATTCACCGCAATGAATGCCTGAGAGAAACAAACAATGTCGAGGCGGCGATCCAAGCGGGCCGCGACTGTCTTGCGCGGGACGACCTCTTGGTGCCATTGACGCCGGTCCAGCGCTACGAAATCACAATCCACTGTGCGAGCCTCCTGTGGGCTTCTGGCAAACGCGACGAGGCCATCGCGCTGGCGAAAATGCTGGAAAACGCTCCTGGTTGGATCGGAAACCACGTTCGCAATTGGCTTTATGCCGCGCAGCGCGCCCGAGCAGGCAGGGCTTGGGAGCCAATAACAGAACCGATTGCTTTGGATCTGAGGAAATCGCCAGGCGAGTTGCATCGCTCTCTCAATGAGGTTTGTGGCCGCTGCCCCATCTGGGATGGAGCGCGCCTGCAACAGATCATTGACGCCGCCTGGGAAGCCTCGGGGAAACAGCCTGACGAGAGTTGGGCCAACTGGTTTGCCCACACCATTGTCATAAGGATACGAAATCACTTGAATCTTGGTGGCGGGCGATTCCAACCGAAAAAGACGGGGACGATCACGCCTGATTACGTTGAAGGGCTGGTGACAGCCCTTCGCCTCAAATGGCCGCAGTCGGAGACGCTTTGTCGGGAGGGAGCCAGTCTGCTCGCTCAGGCGTACGGCAAACAAGAACGCTGGCGTGAGGCCATTGACGCATACCTCGAGTTGGCTGCGTGCCACCAACAGCGCGGGAAAAAGCCCGATGAATACCTCTGGCGAACGGTCGTCGAGCATTGGTCAGAAACCGGTTTCGGTGTGCCATCGGCCGATCGTGAAGCCGCTGCCGCCTTGTGCGAGGCAGCTCTTCTTTGCTACTCGAAGGCAAATGACTTTGCGCAAGGTCTCCAAATCGCAGGGAGACTGACTGACGGCTACGCACTCCAAGGCCGCAGTTCCAGGCATCTGATCCGTCACATGGCCGCGCAAAACCACACTCCTTCATTTCCTGAGCGTCTGGGCCTGGTAACCAGCCCAAATGGTGTGTGCGGCGGCAACGACCCACTGTGTTCGGCCTGGAGACCGGTTCTGGAACGCGCAGACCTAACAGTGCACGGTTGGGCAGGCTCTGGGCTAAACGACGTTCTTTTGCCCAACTACGATCTCATCGTTTGCGTCGGAACTGGACCACGCCTGTTTTCGTGGGACGATGTGGAACGTCTTCGTGGCTATGTAGCCCGGGGCGGCCGCTTGCTGATTGTGTTGGGAGCGCCCGAATCTGCCGCCCCGCTTTTCTATTGCCATCGGCCTTTGTTGCGCACCTTTGGATTTGATGTCAGCGCCACGCAACGCATTGAACAGACAACGGCCAGGCCCACCGCAGCAGCTCCGGGCTTCCCGGACATCCTGGCAAAGGGTGTGATCCCATTTCTCGCCCCTGATCAGACTGTTCTCTACAGGTGCGACGAGGGAGCTGTTGTCGCCCTGGCGGACTACGGCGCCGGTCGGATTGGCCTAATCGCGGAATCGGAATGGATCCGCACCGACCAGCTTCCGGGCGAGCGACTATCGCTTCTGGATGGGATCATTCGGTCATTGCTTGCCCCACCTGTCGAACCAGGAGTGCGCAGGGCAGCTGGACTGTTTCGTCGCACCAACCGCCTCTTTGCCCAGGGGCTGTTTCGCACGGCTGTTGACGTTCCTGAAGACTGGGGCTATTGGTATTACGATACGAGACAACACGCCCCGGAACTGCTGCGCGCCGAGCTGGTCGCCGCCCAGGAAACATTGGATCAGGTCATCAATGGCGACTTCTCACCGGAACTCAAGGCCGAGTCCACGCTGGCGCTGGCTGATTTCTACATGGATCATACCACCGACTCCGACCAGGCGCTGGCGCTTTACCGTGCCATCTTGAAAGACCACCCGCGCGCCCCCGCAGCAGCGATGGCCTGGATTCGCCTGGTCCGAGAAAAGGGGAAGCTCGAGCAAGGCCCTTCGGACACGGTGCCGTGGAAGGGCAGCGTTTTCTGGGCGCAGGCGGCTTATTTCTCCGCCCTGAAGGATTGGAAGTCGCAGCGACATGAATCGGCAGAGGCTATTTGCCGGGAGGTGATTGAGGGCCTTCCTCCCGATGATCCCCAGCGCTTCAAGCCCGCCCTTGTTCTCTACCTGATCCTGAAGGAATCCCGCAGGGAAGAGGAAGCCGAACGTTTGCGAGGGGCCTTGCAGCGGTTCCCCTCTTATTACTACGACATCAGCGACATTGTCTCCGAAACGGACCGCTATCGGTCCAGCGGGACAGCCGCCGAGCTGTTTCGTGAGGCCGACCGCATGGTGGGCGATCGGATGAAACGATAAATGCTGGCTCATGCTCTCTCGGAGAAATGTCACGCAGCAACGCTACGATCAGAAAGCAGGTCGTCAGATGAGGGTGCAACGTATTCTGGTGTCTGCCATCTGCGCGCTGGTTGCGGCGACAGACTACAGTCAAGGCCGCAACGAGGGCTCGAGCGAACGTGTGCCGGGGAGTCCATTATTCGATACGATTCCGGCGCCGGTGCCCGACTTTACTCCCGGCGTGTGGTTCCAAGGACATCTTTACGTGGTTGGCCGCCGGATAGTCTTCTTCGCGGCGCCTGACAGATGCCCGATTTTCTCGAAGGTGTTCGACTCGACTTTCGAGTCGCCGCCCCTGACTGAGGCGGGCAGCATAAAACTGCTTCAAGAGGAGGCAAACAACGCAGCCGGAGCAAAATGGGACGCCCTCCTTCTTCGTGAGTGTGGGCCTGATGAACTGACAGCCGTTGAGGGTGCCACAACCGGTGGATTGCCCGCCACGCTTCTCGATCCGAGATGCGGAAAAGGTCGCATCCTGTACGAGAATGCCTTCGTAACCCCGGACTTCGGGCCGGCCAGGCCGATCGGCGGCGATTGGCGGATTCACGATGGCGTACTGGAATGCATGAACTCGCAGGGGTGGGGCGTACTGGACTTAGGAGTCAACGCGCGCAATTGCGTTTTTTCTTTTCGATTCTATCGCCGGGCAAATCCAACGACCAACTGGATCGGCGTTGCACTGCGCAGCGGGAAGGGCAATGAGATCGGAAATGCCGCGCTCCTGAGCTTCCAACGGGAAGGAAAGGCTCTTCTTCGCGTGCCAGGCCACAAACCGATCGAGTACGTGGCCACCGGTGGATCGCCCTTGTCACGGGCAGTTTTTGTGGTCCCCTTGGCACCGGACGAAGCGACCACGCCACGTCTGGCCATACTACCGGTGCGAAACGAGAGCGCACGGCTCGGCGCCGATCGCACCGCAGAATTGATTGGCAGCCGGCTCGAGAGGGCGCTGGTCGCTGTCGAGCGGTTGCAGCTGGTGAACCGCGCCGCGAGATTGAGATAATACTGTCTGAACTGACACTCGGCAAGACAGGCCTGATCGAATCAAGCACCGCAATGCGGGTTGGCAAAACGCTTCCGGCCGACTTCCTCGTCGAAAGCGCTCTGGTGGATACCAGCACGGGCCTCGAGCTGGCGCTGACGTTACGGCACTCTCGCGACCTCCGGCAGTTGGGGCGATGGAACCTCGATGTTTCAAGTGAGAACCCAGAGGCTTGCATCAAGCGAGTTTGCGCTCTGATTGTGAATGCCTGTGCGCGTGCGCAATCGCGGGAATTCCGATCGACCGGCGAGGTGAGTCCACGAAAAGATTCCCCGGGGGCAGTCGTCGAATCGCGAGACCCTTGGGCTAGCACATCGCCCCGAGGATCGACGCGCCCAAGACTCGTTCCAGTCGCGGACTTACTGCCCGGCCGATGGTATGAGGTGAGGCTTTTCGTCGTTGGAACCCGGGTCGTTTGCTACGCAGCGCCAGCAAGCTACCCAGTCTTCGCTCGGCTATTTGATCACTCATGTGGCGGGAATCTCGCTGAGTCTGGCCGTGTCCTGTTGCTTCAGGAGGGCGGTGGTGTCGGCTCGGCAGTGGAGTGGGACGACATCCGGGTTTGCGAGTGCACCTCCGGGATTCTGAGCCTGATCGCCGACTCCGGCCATTCCGAACGCCTGCAAGCCGTCCCGTTCGGTCAGGTTGACGCCGGGAAAATTCTCTATTGGAACGACTTTGAAGCACGTCAACTCGGGCGGGAAAGGCCTATTTCCGGCACCTGGTCGCCAGTCAATGGGTCACTATTGAATACGGAACCGACCGAAGGGTGGAACGTGTTGGACCTGGGCGTGAATGTGCGCGACTGTATGGTCAGTTTTCGCTTCAGGCGTGCCGAAAAGCCCACGCCCAAGTGCGTGGGGGTCGCCGTGCGTGCGGATGGTGCTCTGCCCCCGCGGCAGGGCGTGTTGCTGAAGGTTGCCACGCCAAGTGAAGGACAGCACGTCGCCACACTCTCGGTCAGAGGAACGGTTGTGCTGGAGTACAAGCCCGATCCGGCCAACCCGGTTGCGCACCCCTCCCCCTGACACCTTTCCAGTCGCCTCCCTTCGGTACCCATCGGCTTGCCGATTTGGCCCGACTGGGCCGGCTACGATACCACATCACGGGCCACTGAACTTCGCTTGAGCACATCCTTTATCAGGCAAGCGGGGGAAGGCAACTTACGCAAGGGTCTCGATCAACGTCGAATTGAAACAAAACTTCCCCATATTCGGAGCGCCTTTTGCGACAGGTTAATTGGGGCTGTGGAGCAGCGGGCCGATTGCGAACACTGGCTTTGTCAATACGGAATTCTCGAATGCCACATCAAGCGCCTATCCTCACACCCGTTCGAGAGAATCGTCCTCATAGGTCGGAACGTGTCTTTTTCGTCGCGGGTGAAATGTCAGGCGATGGCCTCGGAGCAGACCTTGTTCAGGAGCTGCTGCGGCTGGCACCCGGAATGACGGCCTATGCCATTGGTGGACCCGAGATGCAACAGGCCGGCGCCGAGGTGGTTGACAACATTATTGCCGAGGCATGTATAGGCTTTTCCCACGTGCCAAGGCGAATTCTGTATTGGTGCCGCCGGTTTGTGTCAACAATTGGGCACGTAAAACGATGCGAACCGCACGTTGTGGTGCTTATCGCCTGTCCCGGCTTCAACCTCCCCGTGGCGCGTGCACTGGCACGTTTCAACGCACGACCGCCTGTGGTTTACTATTGCCCGCCCGAGGTCTGCGAGCATGGCGGTGAACCTCGCGCGCGGAAAGTGGCCGCGTTGGTTGACCACCTGATATGTCACATGGAACACGAGAAAGACCTGTTCGCCAAATTCACGGACCATGCCTATTACTTCGGCCACCCTCTTGCTCAGCGGATTGAAGCAGTTCGTGGTGGCTGGGGGACTTCGGTCGTCACCGGCCCTGGCAACTCAACTACCGGCTTGGAATCATTCAGAATCGGAGTGTTTCCCGGCAGCCGCAAATACGAAATCAGAACGCATCTGCCCGTTCTTGTCCAGGCAGCGCGCCTGGTTGAACGGAAATCAAAAACCCCAATCGAATGGAACGTCGTACTCGCTCGCGACGAGCTGCTGGCCTTGGCCGAATCGGTCCTCTGCCGTTCAGATCTGAAGCACTTCACGGTGACTCGGCGGTCTGAGATGAAAGACGATGCCTGGTATCGCTTCCTGAGCCGTCTGAATCTTGCCCTCGCAAAAATGGGGATGATTACACTGGAGTTGGGTCTGCTTCAGGTTCCAATGGTTACCTTTTACCGGATCCGGAGGTTGGACCTGTTTATCTATCGAAAGCAAATTCTGACTTCCCGTTTTTCCCTCCCGAATATCATCTTGCGTCAAGATGTGGTTCCCGAGCTGGTTCAGCAGGATCTCACACCTCAACGAATTGCTCGAGATGTTCTTGACCTGATGGTTCATCCCCAACGTTTGGAGGCCATGATAACCTCGCTTGGAGAACTACGGAAGCAATTTGAGGGACGTACCCCAGTTACGGAGAGCGCTCAGTTGATAGTGCGTCTTGCACGGGAATGCTTGCCGGAGGGAGCGGTTGCGGCGAGCGGGACATCACGACCCGCCGCCAGGATCGGTTGAGGTCGTTGGCCGCACTGAGTTTTGGGTCTTGCAGAAGTGCGCGGTGGGAGATGTTGCATGATAGTTTCTTCGAAGCGCCGAGCTGCTACTGGATCAATGGAGAAGAAACCGGGCATCGGAATACACCAGAAATGGGGAAACCGGAAACTTCGATCGGGAGGTTGATCATGGAAGAACACCCGAAGGAGAACCCCGTCTTTTATCCCTGGAGCGAAAAGTTTGCTTGCCAGGAACAGATACTCACCGAGGTCAAGGATGCAATCCTATCAAAGATTAGGCCTCTCATCAATGTTTGGGGACCATCGGGGTGTGGCAAGAGCTGTACCCTCGGAAGGCTGGCCCAGGAGCTTCGTAGAGAAGGGCAGCGCGTGGCATGGTGGAATTGCCGATCCGACGAGAAGGATATCGATCTCGTGAGCCTCGTGCTGCAAACGCTTCGGCAGATGCCTGACGGACCTCCCCCCCAAGATGGCGGTGAGTTTCAGCGCGACTCTGTTCGTCTGCGATTGGCCAAGGAGGTCGAACTGTTGGAGAAAGTGATCGCGAAGCTTGAAGAACTCGGTGCGATCCTATTCCTCGATAACTTTCATAACGTCGAGCCAGCAGACCCACTGGGCAAATTCACGCAACAGGCAATCCCCAAACTCAAGCAGGCGACTGTTGTTGTCGTCTCTCGAACGCGCATGCACCGGCTCTTTGACCTTTCCGATGATGTTGTTGCGCCGCACATTCTTCCCCACACGGAAAGCAACTGGGCTTTGGTGGAAGCGAAGGACCTGGAGCGACTGAGATTGTCCTCAGAAGCCGTGACGGAATGGCTTGCCTCGCATCCGCTTTTTGTCCATTACAGCTTTTTCCTTCAGTTCCTGTTGAGCAAGCAAAGCGGGGCTGGTGCAACAGAGGGACTAGAGCAGCAAGTCCAAAGCAATCCCGATCACCTTCTCAAATGGGTGTTTGATTCGTTGCCCCCGGAGAAGCAAAGGGTCCTTGCGACCGCGTGCCTTGTGCGCGGCCCTCGCCCGGCCGCGTTGCTGGAGTCTATCGCAAAGAGCAAACACCTCTCAGAAGACGAGTGCAAGTCGATGGCTTCTGATCTCGCCTCGCTAGGTTTGATGGCTTTTCAGCCTCCGGAAGAAGGCCACACGGGGAGGTTCGCTGTTTCTGAGGGTATTGCACTCGGAGTACTTTTGCTTCGGGAGTATGGCGAACAACTGAATGATATGCATTTGGACATCGCTGCTTGGTACGAAGAGGATGTAAAGAGACGCAGCGGATCTCTCAGGGACAGGTTGCCGGAATTAGGCGAAGCAGTTCACCACTATATGGCATCTTGGCACCATGACCGTGCGTATCGCCTGATACAAGACAACGAGACGAATCTCGAGCGTGAGAGCGAGTTTCCTCGGCTGCGCCAGTGGCTCGCAAAGATCTTGCCCCATATGGAGGCGCAAAACCCGGTGACAGCGGTAAGCATCCTTTTTCACCTCGCCGACATTGCGCGGAGGATTACAAACCCTGACGAGCTTCTTGGTTACGTAAGTCACGCGGCACAGCTGACTGATTTGCACAAATTGCGCGATACGGGGAGACTCGACTTTCATCGCGCCGTGGCAGATATGATCAAAGGCGACTTCCATCACGCCAAAGCCCGTCTTGAGATGGCTTTAGAAAAGGCGAGAACGCAAAATGAAGGGCCCTTCGAGCGGCAAGTTTTATTGCGCATGGCACGCAACCACTTGCTGAGAGGAGAAATTGCTGCTGCAATTCACTGTGCAATGCAGGTCGCTCGTCAACTGTCGCAGGTAAACCAAGCAGATACCTCGAAAGACAGAAACTTCTTGTATTCCTTGTTTTGTGAGATGTCTCTGACCATGGGATTCGCTCAACGCGCCGTGCAATATGGACGCAAGGCTTTGGAGATTGCCCCAACAACCAATCCTTTCCGTCTGGCGATAAGCCACTTCTGGGTCGCGCGAGCTCTTCTCTTGCGCTCGGAGTTTAAATTGACGGGGAATGAGCGCACGAATCTGCTTGGCGATGCCGTGGAGCATGTGGATCAAATGATCCGAGAATACGAAAGGGCCGGATCCATTGACAAATGGTGGGGCATGGATTTCCTAATGACAAAAGCCATGCTGAGACTTACGCAGGAGGACATCGACAGTCCGGAGGAGGGCGCGTGCTATCATATTGCTGAGGCAAAGAAGATATCCCAGGGGCCCTGTCTGAGAAGCCAGATACACATCCTTCTTCTGGAGGCCGAGTGTGCCGCCCAGCGATTTGAAAAAGCACTGCCAGACACACAGAAACATTGTGCAGAGACAGAGGAGAAAGTCCTCGCGGCACTTGAACGGATGGGGGCCTTGAGAGCATCTTCTCTTTGGGCGGCGGAGAAAGCACGCGCTTACGAGCTGCTGGGGCGCGTGGATTCTCTTGCGTTGGACGAGCGCCCCATCGACCATCTGAGGAACGCGACGAAACTCTATCTGCATGGCCGGCAGTTTTTCTACGCCGGTCGCTGCTTCCGACGCATTGCTGCGCTCAATCAAGACGGAAATCCGCCGGCGGAACTACTTTACGCGAGCCACTGGGGACGGATCTTGTCGGAGGACCTTCTCCTGGAGCCGGACTTTGTGGTCCCGCAGGATGACATGGAGTTCCTGAAGGACCTGGAAAACCGGATTCTAATGCCTGTCACTATGCCCCACGATCATTGGGAAATCATGGAGTCTCCACAAGTACAAATCGAAGGGTGCAGGGGTCTTCTGGAACAAATTGCGGCGGTCAAGAAGCCCACGGTCCGTCCTGGAAGACCGTTGAATGATGAAGAGAAGGATTTGGCGGAGGCATTGAGCGATCGATTCCTTTCGGTGCGAGAGTCTATCGAGAAGCTACAGGCTACGATCGAAGAGATCCTGGAGGAATTGCGCAAGTCCCGCCGGCATCAATGTACTCGGATCAAGTGCCAACTTCTCGAAAAGGCTAATGGCAATGAACCCCCATGGGAGCGCAAACTCGCCAAGGGGCACTCTGTGGACCTCTCCCGTCATGGCGCGCTTCTAAGCATCGACAGTACATTGCAGACCGCTCAGCGAGATCTACCCCAGGACAAGCATGTCATTCTCCACGCACAATTCCCTGACGGCCACGAGACCTTTTTCTCCTCTCGTGTCACGAGATTACCATTTGCTTTCAATGATCTGATGGGAGGTGTGATCAAGTACCCAACTGGCGTGGCGCTGCTGTTTAAGCAGCCTCTGGACGACAACAAGATCCTCTGCTTCCGATACGATCCGTGTAAGCACAGTGCCAGCTGCCCGTGCCCAGACTATTTGTGACAGGTGCGAACAATGCCAGCGGTGCCTTCGATCGATTGTCAATTGGCATACATGGTTGAACAGCTCTCGGGAACACAACTCGGCCTTCGGGACTCTAGCAAGGCGGTCGTTGCCGAATTTCTCACTTCTGGAACGGCTTTTGCTGCTAAGCGGGAGGCCGCATGGAAGGTGTTCCAGACCGTCTCAGAAGATCTGTTCTCCAGCGTTCAAAACCTCGACTTCGTAGAGCAGTTGCGACTTTACGAGGACGCGACGGGCCGACTCGCGCAAGGATACCGCGATCATCTGGTTCACTCAGTCTACGTTTACCTGCTCGGGCTTCTGCTCCACGCCAACTGGGATTCGGTCAGGCGCGCATGGTCTCATGCTTATGAAGAAAAGCCTGCAAACTGGAATGTCTCCTTTCACTACTACTGGGCATTAACGGCTTTGTTCCACGATTGCGCCTATCCGGTTGAGATTTGCATCAGGTCGCTGAACAACTATCTGGCCCGGGTGTTCGCCCCCCAATCTTCTGTTTCTATGGTTTTGCTCCAGCTAAGGGACCTCGATTTCCCATCGCTCATTCCAGGGGGGGCATATGCCCCTGAAGACCCGGAATCCGACCACGCGCTTCGGATGATTTGCCGGAGATTGGTGGCTGGAGCGGTTTTTGACTGTTCTGCACGGACGGCCGAAGATCTCGTCCGCTCCCGCTTCTTACGAAGTTCCGCCGAGGGCAAGATCGACCACGGACTACTTGGCAGTTTGGTGCTCCTCAGGCAGTGGGGCACGTTCTGCCGTAAAAGAGGCGTGCCGCTGCCTCTGTTCCTTTCGCATTATGGTGACGCTGCATCGGCGATTTTCGTTCATCACCTGTATGACTACTTCTGGAGTCGCGAAGTGTGTCCGGGGGCGAAGCTCGCGTTGACTGCACATCCCCTGGCTTTCCTCCTGATGCTCTCCGATCGTCTCCAGCAATGGGGAAGAAGGGAGTTTACCGATGTGGACGTGGACGAAGCAGGGGATAATCAATACTACGAAGGATATAATCTCCAAATGGACACCGATCAGCTTAGGCTGCGGGTGCCAGGCGAGAAACGACAGAAGGTCGAGCGGGCGATTGAGTCGGTTCTTTCCGTTGGCAATCAAGTGGGGATCGGCTGATGTTAGTCCGAGAGAGAATAGCAACGCTCTGACATGCGGTTACAGGACGACCCATTGACATCCGCTCGCGCGATTCCATAGGGAGAGCGAAGGGAAAAAGGGTAAACGTGCTCAAGATCACGCTCAACCTTAAGAGGCCAGATACCGACTTGTCGAGCGCTGGTAACAACGGCCTCATGTGGATCAGCATAGATGTGACAGAAATGCCGCAGCAGTGCCATACACTCTCGCAAGAAGGCCTCATGGTTGCCGTACTGTTCCAGTGTTTTTGGCCGAAGGGGAAGTTCATCAACGCATTTCTGGACGGCGGCCCTTCGGGAGGGATGGCGCAAGAGGGGAAAATTGAACAAAAGAACTGCATAGTCATTGTTACCGGATTCGCTCAACACCTCTTCCTCAAGGGGCGAGACCTTCCCGAACGAGCGGGGACACACATCTTGAGCGATGGGGCAGGAGGGCGATGGGCCTCCCATAAGCACTTCGGTCCGTGGCGAATACCCCGCGCACCAGACATCGGAGAACGCGTCCCATATGCTTGACCATGAACTCTCGACAAATTCCTTGAACAGGTCCAGCCTATCGCTGCCCGCGATGGTAGCGAGCTCGGCTCTTGGCAAGTTGTTGGAGCCTCTGAGCCGCTGGTACTCGGAGAGAGAGCAGTCCAGAGGTAAGATGTTGCCATCCAGCCAGATAGCCTCGCGCCCCATTTCGATGATATCAACTTTTACCATGTGTAGTAGTTGCACAGATATCTTTATAAACCTTTCGGAAGCGAGGGCAGTATGATTTCTCCAAGCGACGGAAAGAGAGGTGATCCAATGGGTATTGAGGCTGTAAGGCGGAAATACGAGAAGCGGTTAATGGCATTACCGAATGTCAGAATCGTCGGCATCGGGGAGAAAGCAGGCAGGCAAGTAATCAAGGTGTACGTGACACGAAAGGTCCCGCCGTCCGAGTTGCAGACGGATGAAGTGGTTCCGAAAATGCTGGAAGGATACGCAACAGATGTAGAAGAATCAGGCAATATCTCCGCACTTTTGGAGTAGTTGAAAAGGAGAAGAATCATGAAACAAGATGCAAGCAAGATGACATTGCCGAAGTCGGCGATGAAGGAATTGGAGAAGGCGCTCAGCAGCTCGGTCGAGAGCTTCCTGAGCCCGGAAAAGCTGCTGCCGAATGTCGTAGGCATGGGGCTGGGCGTCAAGTGGACAAACGGGGAGCCTACGGGTGAGCCCTCTCTTGTTGTGCTTGTGGCGCAGAAAGTGGAAAGGGACTGTCTGGGATCTGCCGACCGCATCCCCTCAAAGTTGGCAGGTATGCAGACTGATGTCCTGGCCATTGGCTACCCGGTCGCTGGAAATGACGGACCACCAGCGCCGGCGCCCCAAGCGCTTGCCAAGCGCGTCCGCCCGGCAAGAGGAGGCTACAGTGTTGGACACAAAGATACTACGGCAGGCACCATCGCCACCTGTGTTTACGACATTCTGCCGGACGGGAAAATCCGACCACCAGCGACTGGAATAGGCGTTCCAGGCAAGTATTACGTCCTCAGCAATAACCATGTCCTCGCCAACTGCAATGCGGGCAAGGTCGGTGATCCGATTCTTCAGCCCGGACCTTACGATGGCGGCTCTGACCCCGCAGACCGGATCGCCACGCTGAGTCGGTTTGTGCCCATTACTTTTGACCCTCCGGTACCCCGTGCGTCGCACCGAAACGTGGTTGATGCTGCCATCGCCGAGGGTCAATTCCACGACTTGGACCGAGCGATTCACTGGATCGGCCACATCCGCGGCTGGCGGCAGAAGGCGAACGTGACCGTGGGCGCGGTTGTCCAGAAGACGGGGCGCACCACAAATTACACGATCGGCAGAATTACCGCGATCAGCGCGACGGTAGACGTCAGCTACGGAAGTGCTGGCGTGGCCCGCCTCCAGGACCAGATTGTGACAACCAATATCTCGGCCGGAGGGGACTCCGGCTCACTCGTGACCTCGTTGGACGATGTTGCGGTGGGACTGCTTTTTGCCGGGTCTTCGGTTGCGACAATTGCCAACCAGATTGAGAACGTACGGTCACTCTTGCGCGTGGAGGTGGCAGAAGAAGTGCTGTGACCGCTGCCAGGCGAATCGTTCGTCCTATGACCGGATTCGCCAAGGGAGTGCCGGATCACACGATACTCGGGCAATGCACAGCGAAGGAGTGCGTCTTTTTCCGCCAAGAAGCAAGCCAAAAGACGAGAGGGTAATCATGCAAGAGGATTTCCACTACTATTGTGTTGGTGTCCTGGCGCGGGCAGCGGGTTTCAATAGCGAGGATGCACTTGTTGTTGCCTATGCGTCACAGTACGTGGACGACGCGACCGAAAGCGAGCAGATTCCGCTTGAAATCAAAGGCGGCAACTTGAAGTTCGATCCGGTTCGGACGGCGTATGACAAACTCAAGCCGGACCAGGGACTGGACGCGCTGAATTGGTCGGCGCAGAAGCGCATCTTCATTCCATTCCACTTTATACCGCGAACTCCCTTCGACCCCAGACGTCCCAGGAACTTCACTTTCGTCACTGAGTTTGACTCGATATTCGCTCGCTGTCTGTTGGAGGAAGCAGTAAGAGAAAAGGACCGCACGGACCGACTGTGCCGTATTGGTGTGGCCCTTCATACTTACGCTGATACCTGGTCGCACGCGGGCTTCTCAGGAAGGCGGAATGAGGAAAATGACGTGGAACGAATCGAGCTGTTCGATCGGTCACAAGAGCGATGGGAGCGTTTGAAGTTCGAGAACCTTATGCTCGACTGGCTACCCCAAATCGGTCACGCTGAAGCCGGCCTGTTCCCCGATCTCGCCTTTCAGAAGTGGAGATGTACCACGCCGTCGAACGATCCCCTGGAACGCGACAACGCCAAGACCTTCCTGGAGGCAGCGAAGTGCATATACACTCACTTGTGTGAAATGGAGAAGCCCGGGCCTGCCGAGGACATCCCGTGGACAGGCAAGTCGGTCAAGGTGGTACCCTGGAAGGAATTGGCCCCGATGATTGAAACGCGGCTGGCGGATGAACCGGCGGTGGAGCCAAGCCCGTTCAGCCGCTACGCGGCACCGTTGTATCGACTGTACCATGCCGAAATGGTCGAGCTGCGGTCTCAGAAGTGGCGAGAAGACTTCAAGCACCTTTTCGTTCCTCCCGATCGTTTCTCATACGATCGGCAGGCCTGGAGGAGAATGGCCATCACGGGGGATACCAACTGGGACGCTTGGAATGAGAGACAGTGGATCGAATGTGCTCCGCGCAAGCCAAAACCGAGTTTCTGGGGGTCCTTGTGGGTGTGTTTCCACCGTGCAGCTCTTCGACAACGCCACTTCGTCTTGGAGCGCATGCCCTGAGGCTCGGTTGCGGCGTCTCACTGGAGCGAACGCACGGTTCCGCGCCCTTTCTCGCGCGGCAATGGCGGCTGCAAGGCACGGTGGCTCTTTCGCCCTTTGGCAGACTCCACGAGACGAATGCTGGACGCAACACTGCAAGCGACAGATTCTCGCGTCAGAGACTGATAGTTCCACAGACTGTTTCAGATGTGATCTTGCAGGGTAAAACTATTGTGAGCACCGTGCTGACAGTCTTAGGCAGTTTTGAAGAGCAATCTCAAGAGCGGCGCGGACATCCGCGATGGGACTTCGTTGTTCCCATTTTCGTTCGCATACTGGTCGAAGAGAACACATTCAACCCGCGGCGATTCCAGGGTCACAGCCGGAACATCAGTGCCAGCGGCATGTTGGTCGAGATTCACGGAGTCTCGGGAAGCGACTTCAAGACGTTCATCCGTCGTCCGAGGATGGTCCGCGTCCACCTTCAGGTGTCTCACCCCGACAATGAGGTAGTGTTCTTGGGTAAGATCGTTTGGTATGAGTATCGCATTTCCAGCCAAGGGAAGGCCTGCTTGCTTGGCATCGTCTTCGACAGACTCCCCGAAAATGAGAAAAGGGCATTGGCCGAGATACTCCAGTGTCTGGAATCTGTCGCAAAAGTGCCGCAAGATCATCATAGCAGCGGCTGGTTCCCAGAGTGCCTAAGCGGGCAGAAAAAAACGCAAAGTGGCGAAAAAGGTGTTGACTCGCCCCCGGGCTCTTCGGGTAATAGAGATCTCATACAAGGAGTGGAAATAGGGGCCGGGAGTGTGCGCCCGTAAAGAGTTGGTCGCTCGGTGGCAGGTCTGCATCAAGCAGACTCATGGGGGGGCCGGTTGTCGTAAGGCTCCTGGACTTGGGTGAGAACAAGAGAAGGATATGCGTTCTCGCGAACTGCACCGCCCAGAAAGGAGACGCCCAATCAGGGGGAACCTGATCGGGTGATGGAGGGGAAAGATGGCATCCTTCGCTCAGAGATCGGATCGGGACGAAGACCGTCGGGAGTGGGATTGGCAAGATGAACGGTTTGTTTTGATGTTCCAGGCGGCCGGGAGCGGTTCCCTATGCCCGACGGGCGATAGCGGTTGTCAGGGGGATTCTGACCAGCCGGACTACGACTCCAGTTCTATTCCTGAGGCGATCG
>Ga0315274_10003022_pt1 | contig 25023 bp, 16 predicted proteins | sample YL17G02_20_MG_FD_203700 | JGI IMG/M metagenome (GOLD analysis project Ga0315274, IMG submission 203700) | Sediment microbial communities from Yellowstone Lake, YNP, Wyoming, USA - YL17G02_20 | ecosystem: Environmental > Aquatic > Freshwater > Lake > Sediment | place: USA: Wyoming | collected...
GAACGGGCTACCTTAGAAATTCGCACTTCATCAATGTCGCCGACAAAGTCGAAATTATCATACCAGCCGCCAATCCACATCCTGACAGGATTCTTAATCGCCAGCATGGGCGTCGTGGCGCCGTCCAACCGGCCATTCACATAGATCCGTGAATCCCCGCTCTTATACGTGTGGACCACGTGAATCCATTGGGACATGGGGAGCGTGCTCTTGCCTTTAACATCTGCAAAGTCACTATCGACAGCAACATGTGGCGGGCTGGCCAATCTCATTCTTACTTTACTACCGCTGCCCCCTCCCTCATTACCCCAGGCAAGGATGTCTGTATAGGGCTTGTCGGCCCTAAACCAAGCTTCGGAAGAGTGGGGACTGGCGCCGGAAGGATAGGTCGTGATGCTTTCCCCGCACTTGATTCCCTTGCCGACGTCAAAACGTCTGCCCTGGCCGATCATTCCGGTGGAAGCCGTCGTTCCGGTATCGATGGACGTAAGCGTGCTGGCGTCATCTTTGACCGGATCATTCATGTGCCAGACGCTGAGGTATCCGTTGGACTCGTTGAAGACGGCACTACCGCTGGACTCGCTGGCCGCGTCGGCCTCGCCCCAATACAACTTGATCTCCTGCCGCGCATTCCCTTTGATGGTCGGTATGCGCACCCAGATGCTGGCGGCTCCGTTCGCCGGGTCCCATTCCTCAATCTGATACGCCAGCGGTGTGCCGGTACTCGTGGAGAAACGGATGTCCTCTCCATTGGCCTTCGCCTGGCTGAAATTGAAAAAGTCCTTGTGCAGCCGCACCAGCAACGGGAAGCCGTCTTCCGAGGCCGAAACCGGCAAATTCGCGCCTTCAGGCGTAGTGAGCAGATAGATGGAGCCGGAATGTTTCCAGTCCGGATATTGGGCCGGGGCCGTCTCAAGAAGTACTAGGAGCATTACCATGCCTAAAAGCATTTTCTTGATCATACGATACGTCCTTTGCTCGGTTGGGAAAACAGAGAATTTGAGTTTATGAGTTGTAACGACTCAGGCACCCTCACCATGAGCCTACCCATAACAATGAACCGACATTCCCATTTAAGTTCATAAATAGTACTCCTGCACGCGACGAGCTATATAATAGCACAATATGCAGTTCGATTTTAACGCTTCTGACCGTCAATTCGGTTAACATTTCTGCCAAAACACCCAGTAAGTACGCCGATTCGCTGCAAATCCAACATTTCGTCATTTTTTCGACGCACCCTGACCTCGGATTCTTCAGCACTTTACCAGATTTTCCCAGCACGGCCGGTCATCCTGCCCTCACAAGTTCTGGACAGGCTCTCAATTGCCCGATTCGACCAAGGATTTCCCGAAAGAGCGTCCTTGGCACAGCCACAACTGCCATCTGAAATATAACATATCTGGCATGTCTTACCACTTTGGCACCAATCTTTATCCGTTTCACTTGCATCGCCCTAACAACGTAGGCCTTTCTTTAAACTACATTATTAATCTGACAAACATATATCCTGCTATTTTCAATCACCCTGTCAGTTTGCATAGAAACATCCTGCACATACCTTGTTGCCATTTGTAAATCTGTATGGCCAAGAAGCCGTTGAGGCCGGATATATAAAACGTTGCTAATTTTTCGCATTTTCATAAGTAATTGATAGTGCAAGGTTTATGGAATGGACATTTTTGCAGAATTGGCAGATAAGAGGTTGTATGGTTGTAGTTCTTTTTAGTCTGTTTTTCTCAAAACCATGTCAACATGTCAGAAGTCAATAGTTCATAACAAATTTTGTCTGCGTTCGCTTTTTAATCTATTGCTAATAGTGAGGGCTGTGTATGTAGTATTGAAAAAGAGTTGCCCAATTCAAAAAACCAATTGCCTGCAAGGCCACATTTTCTACAATTAGGAAATCTGCAAAAAGCAGTATTTTTAGCGCCCATTTTTGGTGTGATATGTGGTCTGTATCATTGAAAGGCCAGACGTGCCGGTGCGAAGCAATGTCTGGGACTTTAGCATAAGGAGAATCCAGTGGCTCAGGGGCCGGATTCGGAATTAGTAGAAGCGGCTGCAAAAGGTGATGGAGACAGCTTCACCGAATTGTGTCGGCGATATTATCCGGCTATGGTTGCGATCGCCCATTCGATGCTCGGCGATAGGCATTTGGCTGAGGATGTTGCACAACAGGCGTTTGCTTCGGCGGCAGTCAAGCTGCCACAGCTTAGACAAAAGGCGCAGTTCGCCGGCTGGCTCGCGGCCATATGCAGGAACGAGGCACGCGATATCCTGCGTAACAGGAAGCCGGTAAGCAGTATTGAGCGCTGCCAGGCGACAGACGAATCGAAAGAAAATGTCGTTTGCGAGTCTGTCAGGGCGGCATTGAACAAGCTCTCGACTTCGGAACGAGAAGTGGTTTTCCTGCGGTTCTATGATGGTATGTCGTATGATCAGATATCTGCGGTGTTAGGCATCTCGGAACAGGCGATAAATGGTCGACTACGGAGGGCAAAGAAAAAGTTGGCTGAATACCTGCGGCGTGACGGTTATAACGAGGTGCGATTATGAACGAGCAGAAAGATGAAAAGTGGCTGGATGAGTTGATATCCAGAAGTATCGATACCAGCGAGCCCAGGTTTGATGCAGAGCAATGGAAGCAGAAGTACCCCGGGGAATTCCAGGCTCTGGTTGAGCGAGAGGCGAGACGGCCACAAGCAGCGAGGTTTGACGTATTGAGTATTGTTATGCGGAGCCGGATCGCACAAGTCGCTGCCGCTGCGGTTTTTATCATCGCCGTGGGGCTGTTTATCGCCCACCTTGATCATCGCGGTCAGCAGCGAGGTCAGCCCGAGCAGTTGGCGAAGTCGCCGGCAGAGATGGTCACGTCCGCGTCGCTGCGAACGGCGTACAATCGTGGCGGTATGAAGGCCTTGGAGGAACAGTGCGACAGGGCCGCCCGAATGCTTGGCCAGGGCTTATTATCGATGAAGGATGTTGTTGAAGAATCGAATGGTTGACATTGTGAAAGGACCAATTATGAGCGTTCTACGTAAAAATCGAATGCCAATGCTTTTGTCTGCTCTGCTACTGACGTTGGGCGTCGCTGTGCCGGTGTTGGCCTATCCGCCGGACCCGAACAATGCGGCGCTGCTCTATTACCAGGCTTTTTTGTCGTGTCCAAAGACGGATGGGCCGCTCGATACACAGCTCCGCGACTTCACTGAAGGCAAAATTGGCTTGAATAAGGAAATAGAAGACTACGTCGGAAGCTGCCGGAGTGCAATCAAGCTGGCGATAGTCGCATCGGAGCTGCGTGAATGCGACTGGGGATTGAGGTACTCTGAGGGATTTTCGATGATTATGTCGCATCTGGCCCAGATAAGGACTCTCGGACGCATTTTGATCGCAGATGCCCGGATTATGGCGTCCCGGGGTGAATACGCCGAGGCATTAGCGCGTTGTATAACGGTTCTGAAGATCACCCGCCACGTGGGTGACAAGACACTGATCTCGACCTTGGTTGGCTGGGCTTTGGAGGGCATGACCTACACATGCATTCAAGACCTGCTAGGGAAGATGCCCGGGGATTTGAAGGTCCTGGAGCAGTTGAGGATCGACCTCGCCGCTTTGTCCAAGAGACCGCTTTCGGTGAAGAACTCGCTTCAAATCGAGCGGGAAGTGGTGATCGAGCAGATAAAGATGAATAAAGTGTCTAATTTGCTCAAGGATCTGGATCCCAACAGGAGTCCGGAGGAATCCATGAAGCTGATTATGGACTACGGCGGAGAGGCATTTCTTGAGCAGTGCCGGGGTCATTACTCCAAATATATGACATCTGTAATGTCGATCATCGAGAGCGACGCACCATACGCTGAGGCACGTCGGCGAATAACGGAGATCTTTGAGCAGGTTGACAAAGACCAGAAGAACAAGAAGAAGGAGGCCATGTTCACCGCTGCGCTTGTGCCAGCTATCGCCAAGGTTTATGGCAATAGAATAAGAGCGACAACCCTCGCGAATACGGTCAGGACAGCCGTCGAGGTTTACATAATAAAGGCACAGACAGGGCAGTTGCCCAAAGTACTGCCGGGCGGTTTGCCAAAGGATTTGTTCGGTGGCGAGGATTTTGAGTACAAGAAGACCGAAGAGGGGTTTATGCTTCAATGCCGGGGTAAGGACCTGGATAAAGACAAAATCCATCAGTACGAATTCAAGGTTGCCAAGTGACCCGGACATATCGTCGGTAGAAAAAGCCGGTCTCTATCAGCAAAAGTTCAGGACCGGCTTTTTGTATGCTTATTAGCCATCGTCTCGTTACAAGGTTTTTGAATTCTCCCGTTTATTCCTGCCGTTCTTATTGGAACTAGTCCACAGTCGCCTTCTGCCCATCGATTACCGAACCACCCTTGCCATTAATAACATGGCGGATGCCGCTGCCAGGTTTACCGCCGCCTAATCGAAACGTAATCATATGCTGCATCTTGATGCCGGGCCCGAGGGGCGTTTCGAAGGCGTTTTCAGCGACAACGGGCGCGGCTCTGAAGACGTGATAGACACCAAGACCACACGCCTCATGTGTTTTCACATGTTCGCCTACCTTGTAGGAGGCAAAACCCGTCCCATCTTGACTCTGCCACGCCTCCTGACTTGGCGGATCGTAAGGCATCTCGGACTGGTAGAAAATAACGCGTCCACCGTTCCCATTCCAGATTGTCTGGTGCGCCTGAGTGTGCTCCACAAACAGACCGTAGATTGTGACGTTGTCGCCCTCGACCCTCAAGCCAGTGGCGCAGGTGTTTTTAGACCAGCCAACGTTTCGGCCGTGGTCGGCCCTCCAGAGCCACAGGTTGTCACCGACGACATTGTCATCATAGATCGTGACCATGCACTTCGCCCTGCCGGGCCCGTATCCACCCACACGACAGAAAATGTCGTGCATACAAACAGGATTCTCTCCCCGGTCTACACGCCGGTCGGGGCGGCCGATTTGTAGAAGCGTTTCGACCTCGCGATCACTCGCATCAAAGATGACCCCGCTAAGTACAACACCCTCTCCGGCCTCAACGAGCATCGCCGGCTTACCGCCTTCTGGGACCAAACTGGGAAGGCCCAGGCCCAGAACTACCGTTCCCACACGCGAAACCACAATACTGTCATCCAATGAATAGATCCCCGGCGTAAACAGTATATTCTTGCCGTCACGCAATGCAGCGTTGATGGACGCGGCAGTGTCTGTATCCGGCCTGGCAAGGTGGAAATTCTCGATAGGAAGCACTTCTCCAAACGCTTGTCCATTCTTCCACGTCAATCCCAACGTGCCCTCGCGGCTCAACGGCGGGACTCTAACACACCAACGCTCATCCTCGTCTACAAAAAGATACGGCTTTTCGCGAATAACGGGAGTCTTGTCCACAACGGTGAACGGTCTTCTGGGCCACTCGCCGGCAGGAGTATTAACGCAGCCGGCGAAGACCATGTTCCAGTTCCCTCCATCCCATTGCCTCCACTCACTGTTCCGTGAAAACCACTGCTGCTGACTTCCTGAAACCACGTTCCCGTCAACCTTACAGTCCGCCAGAAATCCACCGCTTGACCAACCGCCCGACGACAGATGCAAATCGCCTCGAATGTGCGTTCGCCGCATCGGCGCAGCCTGGGAGACGGCCCACACCATCGCACCACGGTCACGCCGAGGTATAACTGTGAGGTTTTCCACACTTCGCCAGAAGTTGCATGTTGCGTTGTGGCCCATCCATGCAGCATCTGTTCGGACGGCACCCTCAATCATTACGTCGCCGGGAATTCTGCCCAAGCCAGCCACGTGTGTGTAGAATCCGACTTCAATATTCAACTCGTAACGGCCAGGTTTGAACAGCAGAGCGTATCTACCGGAGCCGAATTGAGCGCGCTCCTGTTCGTGGAACACAGCATCCACTCGCTCTTGCATATTCGTCTGTGTCGGATCAAAAATCAGGACGTTTGGCCCAAAATTCGGAGCCTCCTGTTTTTTCCATTCACTAGCCAAAGGCTTCGCCTGGTTTTCTTCTGGATGAAGTGTAAGCTGCCCGGGTTTTACGGTCAGTCTGCCACCATCAGAGAATGTCACGGTCACGAACGATAGCACCGCAATCGCGACGATGAGCACATAAGTAATGAACCGCATCCTATAATCTAAATAGTCTGTTCTCATGGTTATCCTCCTTGGTATGAGTTCAGCGCATTCTCTGATTTCATAGCATAAGCAAAAATCACAAACTCATCCATTCGCATCGACAAATTTCGTGGACTTCGGCCGCGCATGTTGCTGATGTCCGCTGTCCCAACCAATAGCGTAAAGGGATGACATAATCAAAAGATTCGATAGGTCTTTAACGTGAGTCCTATGCAGTTTTATCTGTATATTCCCACGCGAACAACGGCAGCTTGTTGACAAGATAGTGCTACTATAACATTATTAACAGAGAAAAGGTATCACTACTGTCCCGTTAACTTATGAGTAGATTATCGTAAAGTAAATAAATATAATAAGTTGTGAGAAAAAATGATTGGGAGCGATTTCAACTTGCCCTTAAATTTTGGCCAAAACACTTTCATCAATCTGTTGAAAGGACTGGCCAATGCATACCAGACAGACGGTCTTCTCACAACTGATAGACTTTCTTCCCAAAAAACACTTCGACAGATGCGTTCGAAGATACAGAGGCAACTATCGGATAAAAACTTTTTCCTGTTTCGATCAATACCTCTGCATGGCATTTGCCCAGATAACATATCGTCAGAGTCTTCGAGACATCGAGACCTGCCTGCGAGCAATGAAGCCAAAACTTTACCACTGCGGAATACGCGGAAATATCTCACGTACCACTGTGGCGAAAGCAAACGAAAATCGGGACTGGAGAATCTACGCCGACTTCGCACAGATTCTGATAAACAGGGCACGGAAACTTTATGCCAACGAAGACTTGGGCATTCAACTGGAACGAGATGTCTATGCTCTGGATTCAACCACCATCGACTTATGTCTAACACTATTCCCATGGGCAAAATTCCGCAAACACAAAGCCGCTGTCAAGATACACACGTTGATGGACCTAAAAGGCTCTATACCCACTTTTATTCGCATTACAGAAGGAAATGTCCACGATGTAAATATCCTCGACGAACTCATTTTGGAGCCTGGTGCAATTTATATAATGGATCGCGGTTATCTCGACTTTGTTCGTCTTTATACATTCACTCAAAACCTTTCAACTTTTATTACAAGAGCAAAAAGCAATTTCAATTATTCTCGCCTTTGCTATCGCAATGTCGACAAAACAACCGGCTTGCGATGCGACCAGACGATACGGCTCAACGGCTTTTATGCTTCACAGGACTATCCTGCTGTGCTTCGTCGAATCGGTTACTTCGATGTCGAGACGAATCAAAAGTTCATATTTCTGACGAACAATTTCACGCTGCCGGCTTTAACGATTGCACAACTCTACAAGTACCGATGGCAGATAGAAATCTTCTTCAAATGGATCAAGCAATACCTGCGAATCAAAACATTTTTTGGCACCACCGAGAACGCGGTGAAGACTCAAATCTGGATTGCCATCAGCGTTTACGTTTTAGTGGCGATTGTCAAAAAGGAACTGAAGATCGAGCTGAGTTTGGCCGAAATCTTGCAAATTCTCAGCATCGTGCTTTTCGAGAAAGTCTCTATTACAGAAGTACTTACGAAAAATGTTTTGCAAAATGGAAATTCTCAATTTCATAACCAATTGCTGTTATTCAACTTATAACGGGACAGTAGTGAAAAGGTATGGTTTCTTATTTATCCATATTAACCATGGCTGCCCTATCGGTTTATGAGAGCAATCTTACTTCCAAGCCGTGCTTAATGGTGCGTCAGGCGGTCTAGCAAAGCAGCTGTCATATATTCTGGCTTGCTGGTTAGGCTTTGGCCAGGCTGGATTATCCAGCTTGCTTGCACCAGCTGTGCTTGGCACACTACGAAATGAAAGTCAATAGGTTATATAAAACGTTACTAAATTTTCACATTTTCATAAGTCACTGATAGTGAAGGGTTTATGGGGTGGGAATTTTTATAAAATTGGTAGATAATGAGCCGTGTGGTTGTAGTAAAGTTGTAGGTGCGCCACAAAAGCTGATGTGGGCAAGCTGGCTAATCCAGCCTGGCCAAAGACTAACCACCAGGCCAGAACGGAACTTTGCGCACAGTGAGGCAACAAGCTGTGTGAAGCCAAAGGGATGGCGAATTGTCAGCCATAACGAAAGTGAAGGTATGAAGCTCCGAAATCGAAAACAATTACATAGGGCCAAGGTGTCTACAAGCCTGAAGCCAGTATCGCTGCATGCGTTAATCGGTGAGTGTGACAGCGGCGTGCCGGAGTCTAAGACCATGGCAGGTAATTCAACTGTTCACATCGGAACGTGGGAGAGCCATATCGTTACCGACAGAAGCTTCCAACAAGCTGAAGAGGCAAGGCGGAAGTATGGCGATATGGCAGTCGGACTAACTCGTAGTAGAGGTGCAGATGGGGTAATGCCCATTGAGTCCCGGGAGCTCGGGACACTCGAAGGGGTTAGCAGTAAAATGTAGAGGGATGAGTAAGCGTATGCCATACACTGAGATGGAGAACATAACGCTGACAAAATTAGCCCTCATATCTCAACGGGTGCATAACCTTTATACACTGTCGCCCGTTGAGTGAGTTTTGCTGAAGAGCCGGATGAGGGAAATCTTCACGTCTGGTTCTGTGAGGGGCGTTGAAGCTCTCTTACAAGGCAGAATATTGTGACACTCCTCAATCGAAAGAGAGGAGAAACAGGGAATACAAACTATGCCTAAATGAGAGAGCCATATTACGTCTACTCGACTCCTTTTTAGCCTGTTTTTCTCAAAACCATGTCACCATGTCAGCAGTTCATAGTTCATAACTCATTTTGTCCGCATTCGCTTTTTTAGTCTATCGCCATTTGTCTTTCAGATAATAGAGTATTTTCTGCTGTCGAGAAGTGATAATTTCTCTGACTTGAGAAACTGTTGTCTGTGGATTGATCGTGCTTTCATCAATCACGCTATCATATATCTTTATTCGATTACGACTTCCAGCACCCCGGCGGACCAGCCTTTTTGGAGGTTGATTTCGATTTTTATGGCGTTGGTCTTGGCCGGCGTGAAAGAGACCTTGTTGAGCTTGTCCTTTTCTGTGCCGTAAGTGTCCTGGGTGGTTACGGGCTTGAATTCGCCGGAGTCGTTGTGGTAGAGGACCTTCCATGATTCGGGGATTTTACACTCGCCGCGGCCTGTGTCATCAAACCAATAGATTTTGACAGCGGAGATGTCGTGCTGTTTATCCCACTCGAACTGGATCCATTCTGTGGTGCCTTTGTGAGGCCAGAAGTCCAATTGCAGGGCGGAAGAGTCGGATGAGCTTTCGGGGACGGCCTGGTCTTTGATGGCGTCGAGGGAGACGTGGACGAATGAGGTGGTGGTCTTGCTTATGTAGGTCAGGGTATCGGCCGGTTCAGGACGGGCGGCCTGTGGTATTCGAGCGGGCCAGACGTTCATCTGACTGGGGCCGCGATGCGCCCAGGCATAGTAGGGAATGGCGGTGAAGACTTTTTCACCTGCGGGGACGATACTGCCGTCGCTGGTGCGTTTGGCGAGATGTGCTTTGCCGGTGATTACGACTACGCCGTTGAGCAGGTCGGGGCGGAATTGAGCTGCGAGGGCAGCATCGTCAGGGATGACGAGGTTCGATACCTTGCCTTCGTTGTCGGGTCCTTCGAGGCAAAAGACGATGGGGCCGCGCTGGAGGGCCACTTTACCGCGATTGGTTTTGACGTTCTCACTGGCGATGACTCTACGGATGGGCATAGGCAGCTGGAGGTCGATTGTGTCACCTTTTTGCCATTTTCGTTCAATGCAGGAGAAGCCCGCCTGGATGTTGAGGGGGGTGGTTTTGCCGTTGACCTTGAGGACAGGCAGTTCGTCATTAGCTGTTTGAAATTTATAGAGATTGCTGGGAATAGGCTGATTTTGGGCCCAGCCTGGGATTCGGACGTAAACAGCGAATTTGGTGTCTTTTTTAGGCTCGACGGTGATGTTGATCTCACCTTCCCAGGGGTACTTTGTTCGCTGGGTCAGGGTAACATTGTTGTCGGGGGTCTGTATTGTGGTGCGGCTGCTGATGAAGAGGTTCACGTAGAGGTTATTACCCTTATGGGCGTAGGTGTAGCCGGGAACCGAGGGGATGAAGCGTGCGACATTCGAGGGGCAGCAGGCGCAGCCGAACCACGTGCTACGGGAATGCTGACCTATGGATTCGAGGGGGTTGGGATAGAAGAATGTGTCACCCTTCATTGAGATACCGGAGAGGGCGGCGTTGTAGAGCACTCGCTCGAGGACGTCGATGTATTTGGCGTCGCCACACATCAGGAACATTCTGTGGTTCCAGAGGATGTTGGCGATGGATGCGCAGGTTTCGCAATAGGCGGTCATATTGGGCAACTCGTAGGGTCCACCGAATCCTTCTTGTCCGCCAGCAGCACCGATGCCACCGGTGATGTAGAGTTTGGTGCCGACGACGTCATTCCATATAGTGTCGATGGCCTTGATGTAGTCCATGTTACCGGTGAGTGCGGCGACGTCCGCCATACCTGTGTAGAGGTAAGCAGCGCGGACTGAATGGCCGACAGCCTCGGTCTGTTCTGTGACGGGTATGTGGTCCTGGCTGTATGTGCCGTAGAGTCCGCCTTTGCCGTCGGGTCCGCGGTTGCCGGTGCGGCCCCGCTGGTCGAGGAAGAATTTGGCCTGGTCAAGGTACTTTACCTCGCCGGTGGCGCGGTAGAGTTTGCATAGGCCGATTTCGATTTCCTGGTGTCCGGGTGGGTCGGTTCGCTTGCCTGGGCTGAAGGTGCTGCAGACGAGATCAGCGTTTTTAGTGGCGATGTTCAGGAAAGATTTATCACCTGTGACCTGGAAGTGGGCCGCGGCGGCCTCGTACATGTGTCCGGCGCAATATAGTTCGTGCATCGCGCCGATATTGGTCCATCGCTTTTCGGGCTGCTTTTCTGGGACGGAGTAAAAGGTGTACAAGTATCCATCGTCCCACTGGGCGGCGGCGATTATCTTGATCAGGTTGTCGAGGTACTGGCGTATCTTCGGGTCGGAATTGATTTGGAGGGAGTACGCAGCGCCCTCCATAATTTTGTACACGTCGGAATCATCGAAGTAGATTCCCTCGTGCTTGCCTTGCTTGAGGCCGGCTGCCTTTTCGAAGTTTCGAATGCGGCCGGTTTCCTCACATTTTTGGAAGGCATAGGGGATAGTGACGGTGTAGTTGGTCTTGAGGCGGGGTGCCCAGAGATCGTCATTGACCTGTACCTGGCTGAAAGGCACGGGTAGGACGTTGTAGTCGCGTTTCAATTGAGTCCTTTTTTCCTGAGCGGGACACAACATTGTGCCTATGCCGGACGTTACGATTGCTGTAACAACGATTGAGAGTATTCGCTTTCGATTTGTCATTGAGATGGGTCCTTTACCATAGGTTGTTCTTTTTCTGGTTTTTGCGTGCAATACCTCTGCATCGCCATATCTTTTAAAATTCCTCTACAGGCCGGGCGCAACCCATCCTGGTGAGATCATAGGACAACAATATAACCCCTCCAGAAGGACAGGTCAACACTAAAACTTTTGAAAAATGGAATAGGAAAGGAACATCGTATACTTCTGTTCAGGATAAGGATGTATAATTGACAGATGCTATAACACAAAAAAATCTCATAGTCAGTTTTGCGGTTTGTTTTTCTGGTTGTAGGTTTTTTTACTTGGTGAGACTTGCGCGAGAGACGACGGGAAAGACCTGGGGTCTACTTGACCATCAAGGTTTTTTGTTTATCTGAGTTTTGCGTCCCGACTGTATTTTAGCGATATCAGCAGCAACAGCATCAACCTGCTCTTTGCTGTCGTGAAGAGAAAAATCAATTGTGAAGTAGCGGCTTTGGTGAGGGGCAAGCTTTGGGACTCTGCCGAACTTTCGCTCTATTGCTCTGTTTAGAGAATAGCCGGTGCCGGGTTCCAGACCAGTAACATATCCATCTTCATAAGCGACCGGATTTTTCCAGAGCGTAAAGAAAGGTAACTCTTCGGTTGAGAAAGCCATCGAGACAGCTTTGTCGGATGCAGCATTGCGAAGCATAACCTTTGTAAGGTTGCTCTTGTCGGCCCACAAACTCAGGCAGTAAACCTGTTCTGCAAAGCCAGGCGTCGGTCCGTGGTAGGAATCGTAAGCGGACACATCTAAGGCTGAATGCTCATTTATGGGTGTCACCTGTCGAACTGGTGCGAAAAACATAGCACCTTCTTCCATCAAAGGTGTGCCATAATTAGTGTGGTAAAGGATGCCGAACTCCTGCTCTATGGCGCTGCGGTTGGTAACCTTGTCTGTTATACGCAGGGTGTTGGAGCCAGGCTCGGTTGATATCTCTGCCCACAGTTCCAGCTTGGGTCCGTGCATGCAAGTTTCTTCGACCCTTCCTTGGATTCGTATGTGGTAAGGTGGCTGGCGTTCAATAATCACTTCAACCTGTGAGGCAGGGATGTTACCGATCTTTCCGTGCAGAGTCAAATCCATCTTTGCTTTTTTGCCGGTGTTGTCTATGAACTGGTCGGTTCCAGGAGCGCCAAAAAACTCAAGGCCACATCGGACCACCCATTCGTTGAATCCTTCCAGCCAGCCAAGACCCTGGCGGGAGTTCAGATTAACATACTTGAGGTGAATAATGCCCTTTACCGGCGAGTCCCAGCCGAGACGCAGGTCGCCCATAAGCACTTGTTGTATAGACATTCCGCGTGTCGGAACCACCGTGAACTGGAGTTTACCGTTATTAACGTCGATGACCTCAACGCCCTCCTGTTTGCCGCCATGCAGGATATGCTTGTGGACGGACCAGGTGATAGGGAAATCCGGCGTGACATCTCGACTGGAAATATGAAGGGTTTCAATGTAGACGTTGTGCTGGACGTTGGTCAAGACCACGTGAAAAGGTTCTAAAGATTTTGTTGGGGGCGTAGTAATTATCAGGATTACAAGTGACGCTAATTTCAGCATTGCCCTTATGCCTTTCAGAAGTTAAAGTGACTCACGGTTGACCCATTTATATGCGCTCAGCTACCTGGCTGAGCTCTATTCACACTAATACATCATACTTATCTGGAAAAACATAACTATTTTGGTCTTCTATTCGAAGGTTGTCCAGCAAAAATAGTCGACGGGAACGAATTCTGCTCCCTGCCCAAGACCAGACCGCACCCGGTTAAGCTGCTAAGTGCAGCATAAGGGCGCCCATCCATATTATTGATATTGTACCTTAATCCCAAATAGATCGAAGCTCGTAGATTTGCATATTCGTAATTTCTGTATCCCCACCTCTGCTAAAAATTTCGAGCGGTCTTTCCTTGTTGGAAAGAATCACTCCCATAGGCATGTAAATCCTGCCCCCATTGCCAAATATTTCGATAGACGTTCTATCTACTAAAAGTTCCAGGTCAATCCTGCCATTCATAGGTTTCAGGGGGGCCGTTTTCCCCTGACAGGAAAGTTCTTGTTTTTCGACATTATAAATAATGGGGACGCCTCTAATCACCAATCCTGTTTCCTGGGCGTTAACCGGTCTTAATTCCACAGCAATATGAAAAAGCTCGCCCGAAATTTCCCGAAGCGGGTTTTCTCCCGGCCTAACAATCGTATTTTTCCAGACATAATTTTTCCGGTGAATTGTTTCGATTTCACGTATAGGTTTGGCGAACATCCGGACCCCTTCTTCTGTTGTCCGCAGCGTTAGAGTTACAGGAAATAGAATCATCTGATTAAACGGCATCTCCGGCATATTGACCCGTCCCCAGGCCATCTGGATGCGGCGGCCGTCTTCATAAGGAATATTGTTAAAGGTTTGAGAAGCATAAAAGCAGTCGCCGTAATTGTAGCGAATAGGTCCTGCTTCCCTTTTGAATTCCCGTCCATCGAAATCACCGATTAAATAATCCCCGCTGCCGCCATATAGAACCCATTTTTGATTATTTTCATTCCCGTCAACTGGTAATGTAAATAACTCCGGACATTCATGGAAACATTCCAGCTTGCTTTGAAGCTCCCATGATTTCAAATTTTGGGAAGTTAGAAGTCCCATCGTACCATCATCAAGGTAGAGAACCATTACCCACTGCCCCGTAAGGTTATGCCAGAATACCTTGGGGTCCCGATTTTCCCCCTTAATGTGCCCCAAAACAGGGTTCCGCCCATACTTCTGCCAGGTTCGTCCGCGGTCGTTACTGTATGCAATTGACTGCGTAAAGGGCTGGCCTTTCGATATAGGATTAGTACCACCTGCTGATGTGTAAATACATACTATAACCTTCTCATCGTTGGTCTGGAACCCCGCCGTATTGTTCTCATCAACTATCGCCGAACCAGAAAAAATAGTCCCCAAGCAATCGGGGTGAATCGCATCGCCCAACTCCGTCCAGTGAACCATATCCTTGCTGATTGCATGTCCCCAGGTCATATTCCCCCACTGCCAACCGTAGGGATTATGCTGATAAAACAGATGATATTCCCCTTTATAATAGACCATTCCATTCGTATCGTTGTTCCAGCCCCGGCGAGAGGTGAAATGAAATTGAGGGCGCAACTTTTCCTGGTAAAGGTTTTCCTCACCCACAAAGGTATCCGCTTGATAAATGGCATCAAACCCTTTGCTCTTAAGTGGATCGTACCTGTCTATATGCAAAATCGCTTTTTCCCCTTTGAACTCCCGGGTATCTAAAAACACCCAGAAATCAGGCTCGTCAGAAGCCAGTGCTACTTCAAATTCCCGGACCACCTCGTCATCCATAAGAAGGCTGACCAAGTGCTTTCTGGCGTCATTTTTCACCGGAAAATTCAAATATTTATTCTGTAATAAAAATTCCCGGCTTGTACCTGTAATTACCTCGTGTTTCCGATTACTCTGATAGATCTGGTCAACATTTATGTGACCCCAACCCTCCGTCCGTTGATCGACAATCTGGATCTGGGCTATTTGTCCCTGTAACTCGGAAACGTCCCAGCAGTACCAGTCCAGTTCCTCTGAACCACCGGGTCGGTCGTTTGGCCCCGTGGCAGTGCAGAGAACCTTAACATTCACAAGAAGATTGATGCAAGTTTCTCCGGGATATTTTCCCCCACCGATTAGGAAATTAATATATTTTCGTTCAATCTTGAAAGGTGGCGAGGTCAATGTCCTGATGGTGCCGTCACCTTTATAATAGGTATTGACCAATTTCTTGCCTTCAAAGCCGCTTACCGGCATCTGATTTGGCAAAGTCCCCTGCGACGGTCCTGGGCCAAATGCTTCTCCGGTCACCTGCCAATCACCATACGTCTCTCCTTCAAAATCGGCGATAAGAATATCTTCCAAAGAAGCCCCCGCGTTCAGGCAACTGAATAATCCTATAACAATGATAATTAAGCATTTTCTCATGGCATATCCTTTCGTGGGATTCTATCGAAGATGCTATTTTTAAACGATTATATCCAAAAATTCACAGTCCATATCGTTTAACGATTAATCAACTTTTGGAATCCACAATTTACCAAATTCATCTGTATTTTAAAATGACGTATGCAACGCATAAATACAATATCTCATTCTCCCAAATTGCCGCACTAATCTGTCTGGCTTTAAACTCCGCTACAGGTCTTTGGCCTGCCATTTTGTTTCACCTTGGAGCTTCCCATCTTCTGTGAGAGGCTCTCTTACGTTGATAGTAAGAGGGCCGATGCATAATATAAATCTTCTTCTAAATCCAATTCTTTAAGTTGGTCACGATAGGCGTTCAAAAGAAAACAGCATACGGATATATAAAACGGTTGCGTTTTTTATATTTTTAGTAACTCATTGATAAAGAAAGACTTATAAAACACGAATTTTTATAAAATTGGCAGATAATGAGTCCTCTGGTTGTATTGCGGTTGTAGTACTTTTTAGTCTGTTTTTCTCAAAACCATGTCACCATATCAGCAGTCTATAGTCCATAACTCATTTTGCCTGTCGTTTTCTATGTCACTCGAATATCGTGGTTCGGCCTTTACCGAACAATCTTCAGCTTCGGGAGTGCCTTTTTCAACTCAGCTAACATATCATTTTTATGCATTCATGGCATCGGTGTTTTCCCGGCGCAAAAATCAGCATTGTTCCCGATTGGACGAAGGCAGCTACGTTTAGTATCTGACCTCGACACTCACATTTCCCATCAGGTCATGCAACATCACGACTTCCCTACCCGGGTCGAAGTCCAGGTAATCCTGGCCGTTGACCGTCACGCCTCGGATCGGTGTAGTCTTGGGATGCCGTAACCGCAACCACACTTGCCTGGCCGTATGGCGAGAGGGCATCTTGAGATTGGCTGTAATCCTGCCGTGGTCCACGTCGGAGGTGATCTCGAAATCGACTGTCCCGAAGTATGTCGGTGCGTTCTTTACCGAAATTCTCATGCCTTGTTCCAGCCAGACGCGTGGAGTGGCGCGGGCCAGCCAGAGGTTAGGCCCATCTTCCCACACCAACAAGCCGCGGAAACGCTCCAGAAACGCAGCTTCTTCGAAAATCTTGTCCGGTGGACCATGGGTGGCGTGTTCGTTGAAGACATAGCCCTGGCTCGGAAGGATGTCGATCGCATAACCGTTCAGGAAGGAACGGAGGAAGCACGGGATGTCATCGCCCGCCAGATGCAGGTTGGCAGTGCGCTCGAGTCCGGCCTGGTGCTGCCAGCCGGCCAAGAACCAATCCCGTTGACCGACCCTCGGATTCTCCAGCAACAACCGGTCTTCCAACACATCAAGAAACCCCTGGACCCGCACATCGTTCGCTGACAAGAGGCACACTGGGCTGATCAGCGCGGCCGCAGACTGAACCGTGTCCCAATATAAGGGTCCGACATGTTCGCCGGAGCCATCCCGTTTCCAGCCCCACGCGCCGGTGCCCAATCCGCGCACATAACAGGCGAAGGGAATGACGGAATGAAAGGTGCCATCGCGCACTGGAACCACGGGGGAGAGTGCAATCGATCTATCTACCGCCGCTCGCAGGTCCTGGCCATAGGCTTCCGCTTCAGCCCGGAGTCTGGCCCCGCCCTCAGGATCGATCACGCTCAGCGTGGCCGCGAGGCGCGAAACCGAGGCCCAGTAATAACCCTCGCACTCGTAGAACTGCATCCACAAGCCACCGCTGTCTGGGGTTACTTGAAGGGCCGGCTGTAGGCCCTTGCACCAGAGACGGTCGCCCCCCGGAACCAGACTCGAGACCACTCGCCGTTGACGCAGCATCCACTCGGCGTTGGCCTTGATCCGCGGCGCGGAGGCCCTTAACCACTCGGTATCGCCAGTCAGCCAATAGTGTTCGGTCAGGGCCCAACCGATTGAGCCCGGGCCGAAGGCATGGACCCCATCCATGTGACCGCCCACACCTGCGGGACCGACGGCGTGTGTCAGACATCCGTGGCCTTCGGTGAACAGTCCGTTGGGGCGGTCCGGCAGAGCCCATTCGTGATGACCGGTTGAGTCGGGATCCATCGCCAGGGACACCCATTGGTCGAATCCGTCTTCGGCAGCCTGGTGCGAGCCCATCATGTCCAGCGCCGCAAGGATCAGATAGGTTTCGGCCCCGAGAATACCGTAGGGATAGTCGTTAAACCATAACCGACCATTCTTCGGATTCTTTTCGCAATGCCGGAGAAGATGCCAGACCCCCAAGTTCCATTGGGCCGTCAAGTGTTCCGACGGAACCTGTACCTGCATGGGGGGTTCGAATCCATTCGGGGGCGTGGGGTGAGGTGGCAGGTTGACGCCGCGCATCGCGGTGACGGCTCCCTCCCATGTCTGTTCTTCATGTGCACGAGTCTGCTGGCGGACGGTACTCAGTTTTCTGGCCTGGAGTACCGTGATGAACTCCCGGGCGCTGGCGGCCTGCGAGGCCAGCTCGAAGGGAGGTTGCGAGGGGATCACCTGCTGAGGGACCCTTGATTGTTCAGTATAAAAAAACCATACATCGGCATGACCCTGGCCATCGACATGGGGATTGCCCGCCAAGAGTGTACTGATCACCTCCTGTGTCAGATTCCAGACCCGCTCGCGTCCACCCACCTCAGTGATGACCAGTTCGATGAGGGTTGTATCGCACTGATGTGCACCTTTCGGGCCGACGACCAAGGAAATCATGTCGCCCGATTCCACGATTACTTCACCTAAGGCCTTCGCTTCGGCCTCGGTAGGGATCGTCTGCGCCCCGCTTCCGTCCGTGATGCCATGGGCCAGATGCTGTCGTTGGGTCTTGGTTTCGTGCGCAATCCACCATTCGATTCCATTGCCCCCCCTTTGACCATGAGCCACACGGGCATTGACTCTCACAAGTCCTGCGATGGGACTCCGCCAACCAGCGGCCACATTATGAGTAGGACCCGGATGCATGGCCAAGCTCCTGGCTGGGAAGGTGATACCTTGCACGGAAACCGGCTTGTCGGCCGGATTGCCGCCGAACCAAGGCGTGCTGTCACTCCCCCATCCCTGCAGCTCAGCGCTGCCAGCGATGGCACTCATTTTACCTGATAGCAGCATCCGCGGGACTCGCAAGTCCTGAGCTGGTTTGGCAGGGGGTGGTGCCAGTGGCGTTGTCCTACGGACAAAAAATCCGTACTCGGGTGCCAGGATCGGTCCGTTATCGAGGTCTGCCGCCAAGAACGAGAAGTTACCAGCCTTAGTCCACAAGGTTACAATGGTGCGCGCAACATCGTCCGGCTGGCTGGTGAATGGCTGCATCCGTCGCCATTTTACCGTACCGATGTATAGTAAGCTGGCTTTCAAGCCCCGGCGGGCGGGACCATTACCAACAGAACGCCACGAACTCGAGTCGGTAACCGTGGTACCAACATCCCCGTCCAGGGGACCAAGCCCGTCCACCTTCCCATCATATGTTTCGACCCGTCCGCTGTAATCCTTGTCTAGGGTAGTCGGGTCGAACCCCCATTCAATTTCTAAGTCCATCTTCTTCCAGAGGTCCGCCACGAACACCTTCACCGCAGGCACGTCATATTCCGAGGCACTCCTGACGCCGACAACACTGACAACTATGCCGCAGGTCTCTGTGGGCAGGTCGTAGAGATAGGTTCTTCCGTCGTTCGATAGAGTTGCGTTGATGGATTTTGGCACTGCATCCAGATTGTTCCACCAAGAACTAGAGTTGCCTTTGTTCTCCAAGGTCGTGATTGCCACTTCGTCCGGTGCAGGCCGTCGTTTGAGGTCGGCCGACCATGTCAACTCGATTCGTTGCACCGGGCGGATTTCCTCCCACAACAAGCCGCACAAGACCTGTTTGATCGCCGGGGCATTCATGTCCACGGGTTTGTTCATCGCCTGGCGGGCATACCACATCAGGGCCAGCCAACTCTCAGGTGGGTTATCCTCGGCCTTCCAATCGGCACGGTATCGATAGGCACTCGGCGCTATATCGGCCGATGTACCAGCCAACGAGCCGAAGTCTTGGGGCAATGAGGGTGCTATGGCAGGCCTCTCCAGCACGATTGGGAAAGCGGCTACAACATTAACGGGGACGAGCATGCTGCCGGCCATCAGGCTCAGGGCCAAAAAGGCAGTGTGCCAAATGATCAATTGAAGTTTCATAGTTTTTGCCGTCTGTTTCATTCAAACCGGCTCCACTGTAAAGTATTGATCTGCCCCCTTTTTTGGGTCCAGTGTTTATGAGAGGATTCCACAGTCCTGGACTCCGCTAAACACTGGTGTATTCGGTCTGATGCAACCAGCTTGGTGACACAGTTCAGCGAAGTCTGCTGGTGTCATATAGATTAGACTACTGTGGGGCCGGTAGTGATTATAGTCCATTCGCCAACGTTCCACAACGTATTTCATCTCATCAATATGCAAAAACAATTCACCATCCAGAAGCTCATCACGCATTCGGCTGTTAAATGACTCCACGTACCTATTCTCCCATGGACTGCCCGGCTCCATAAATAGTGTGTCCACGCCCAAATCTTTCAAGAACCTCTTAACTTGCCTAGCGACGAACTCAGGGCCGTTGTCGCTACGGATATAGGCCGGACAGTGGCAACTCTGACCAACGGACTTCTTATCCGTTCCTCAGCCCTAAACACAGAAGCCGGACTTGTTGTTGCCATTTGTAAATCCGCATGGCCAAGAAGCCTTTGAACACGGATATATAAAACGGTTGCTAAATTTACACTTTTTCATAACTCGCTCTTGGTGATGCACTTATGAAATGGTCATTTTTTTGGAATTGGCAGATAACGAGCTTCGCGGTTGTATTCGTGTTGTATAAAACTGGGCACTACAATGTCGGAGCATAGTTCATTCCAATGACATGAAATCCAAAGCTAATTGAGCAAGTTAGCTTGGTGTGTCAAAGGAAAGAGTAATTCTAAGAGGTGACAGTTAGTAGTGACAAGATAGGATTTGTAAGAGAGAGTTGTTTGTTGTGGTAGCTCAGAATATAATATGCGTCTGAAGGAAGAAATAAATGCCAACATCAAGATCCTCTCCGGGGATGCTACCTATACCTTGGAGGATCGGGCACTGCGTGCTGAGTTTTTCGCCAAAGTGCTTGACAGCGATCCGATCAAGAAGATGGGGATTGATTGACTATGGGTAGTCCGGTGGATCACCGGGATTATCCTCTCTGCAGGGCAATGTTCAAAAGTGACACAATGGGACGAATAAAGGAAATAAAGGTGTCAATTTAACTCGATCATCACTGCAACTGGGTACTATCAATATGAAAACATGCATCATCCTCACCTTGCTCATATGCCTCGCTGCGCCAAGCCGGTCCCACTCAGCAACCGGGGACGCAAACTGGCCGCAGTTCCGCGGATCGGGTGCCGCCGGCTTCAGCGCGAACGCCCTATTGCCGGACAAGTGGTCTGCCAAGGAAAACGTAGCGTGGAAGACCGATCTGCCGGGACGGAGCTGGTCGTCTCCAATCGTCTGGGGCGACCGCGTGTTCCTCACGACGGTCGTGAACATGGGCGAATCCGAGCCGCCGAAGAAGGGGCTTTACTTGGGGGGCGAACGTCCGGAGTCGCCCAAGTCGGAGCATCACTGGAAGGTTCTCTGTCTCGACCTCGCGACGGGTAAGGTGCAATGGGAAAAGACGGTTTATCGAGGGGTGCCCAAAACTCCCATCCATCTCAAGAACACCTATGGCGCGGAGACGCCTGTGACGGATGGCGAGCGGGTTTACGCTTTGTTCGGCAACCTGGGTGTTTTTGCTTTCACGCTCAAAGGCGGGGAGGTCTGGTCCAAGCGTCTCGAGCCGCGTAAGATGCGCTACGGCTGGGGCACCGCGGCGTCACCGGTGTTGCACGGCGGACGGTTGTTCATCGTGAACGACAACGATGACCAGGCGGAACTGTTCGCCCTCGATGCGAAGACCGGCAAGGAACTCTGGCGTGTGGACCGTGACGAGAAGAGCAACTGGGCCACCCCATTCGTCTGGGAAAACGGCCAGCGCACCGAAATCATCACGTCCGGTAGCCGTGCCGTCCGAAGTTACGACCTCGATGGCAAACTGCTTTGGTCATTCAGCGGCATGTCGAACATCGCCATCCCGACACCGTTCGCGGGCGGAGGTTTGCTCTTCGTCAGTTCAGGTTATGTGGGAGACAAGCTCCGACCGCTCTACGCAATCCGTCCCGGCGCCAGCGGAGACATCACGCTCCAACTCGGTGAAACCAGCAACAAATTCATTGCTTGGTCGGACCGGGTCGGCGGGCCTTACAACCCCTCACCGCTCTTTTACGAGGGCCGTCTCTATGTGCTATACGATCGCGGTCTGGTGAGTTGTTATGACGCGAAGACGGGCAAAGTGCTCTACGACCGCGAGCGGTTGCCGGAGGGCCTTGCTTTCACCTCGTCGCCGTGGGCGACTGGCGGGCGAATCTTCTGCCTGAACGAAGATGGCGTCTGCTACGTGCTCCGCGCCGGCGACAAGTTCGAGTTGCTCCACACCAACAAGCTGGCCGAGGATGACATGTGCATGGCCACGCCAGCGCTCGTCGGTGACCGACTTCTCATCCGCACCGCTGCGCGGCTCTACTGCATCCGGGCGAATGAGCAGGTACAGAAGGCAGCGCCGAAGAACCCCATAGCAACTCAGGTTTCCACCAGTTTTGAAGGGAAGGTATCATCGCGCACCGTTCAGCAGGGAAAGGTCAACTGGAGTCAATTTCGCGGTCCCAATGGACAGGGAGTGGCCCAGGCAGATCGCATTCCTGTTCATTTCAGCCCGGAAACGAACGTTTTGTGGAAAACCGCAGTTCCCGCGGGCCACTCGTCTCCCGTCATTTGGGACAATCACATCTTTCTTACCGCCAGTGAACCAGACAACCCAAAAGAACTGATTACGTTAGCCATCGATCGTAAAGAGGGCAGAATCCTGTGGCGAAAGGTGGTTCAGACCGAAACACCAGGAAGGTTTCATCCACTGAATAATCCTGCATCTTCCACGCCGGCCGCGGACGATAAGCATGTGTATGTCTATTTCGGGACATATGGGCTGCTTTGTTACGACCACGCGGGAAACGAGGTCTGGCAGCGTAGAATTGATACGCCGGAAAGCAAGTATGGAACGGCGACCTCGCCCATATTGTATGAGGACAAAGTGATCCTGGTTTTGGACGGCGACAATGGTTCCTCCCGTTTGCTTGCGGTCCATAAAGACACCGGTAAGACCGTCTGGGAACAGCCGAGATCGTTGTTTAATGCCGGTTGGTCAACGCCCATGATCTTCCGTCATGGCGACGTGGAAGAGTTGGTTGTGTTGGGTTCCAAACGGCTGACCTCCTACAATCCATCCACAGGGGAGGAGATATGGTGGGTCGGTGGTTTTTCGGACGAAACAGTCGGTATCCCCGTAACCGGCGATGGGCTCCTGTTTGCCGGCGCAGCGGCTCTGGGTGGACGCGGAGATGATAAGTTGGATGCGGCTGGGACATGGAAGATCACCGTTGAAGAGTTCGACCGGAATCACGACAATCAAATACAGCGCGACGAAATGACGAAAGGCTTTGCTTTTATCCAGCGACCGGAGTTGCCCAAAGACAATCCCGGTTATGGGTTGCCGGTTAAGGACATGGACACTCTCCTGAGAATCTTCGACCATGACAAGAACGGGATCATCAGTGAAGGGGAATGGATGCAGACGATGGCAGGCTTCGCTGCCATCAGCCAACCCAACTTGGTGGCGATTCGTCCCGGAGCGACAAAGGATGCCCGTAAATCGCATGTGGCCTGGGAAATACAACGCGGCATTCCTGAAACGCCCTCGCTGCTCTATTGTCGGGGAAGACTCTACCTCATGCGGGACGGCGGCCTATTGACCTGCCTGGAAGCCTCGATCGGAAAAGAACTCTTCCGGGAACAAATCGGGGCGCCGGGGCAATACATCGCGTCACCCATTGTCGCGGACGACAAGATTATCGTTGCCTCTGTCCCCGGCATCGTCTCAGTCATCCAGGTCGCTGACAAGATGAAAGTCCTGGCAAAGAACAATTTCAGAGAGAAGATCTTTGCCACTCCGGCGGTTGTCGAAAACAGGATATACTTGCGGACAGCGGGTCATTTATATGCCTTGGGCGAATGAAATGCGTGGAGAGAAGGTGATTGAGAGATGGTCCGAACTCGTACTGTGCAAATACTCATCTACCGTTAAGTCGTTATGTTTGCAGAAATTACGATTCTCAATCTCATCCGGATTTGATGTCTGAATGACATCTGGACGCGGTTTTCTTATCAGAGAGAACAACGTGGACAAGGTTAAGCAACCGCGCAAAGACAATCCTGTATCGTGGGAAAAGGATTACGAATATCACCGCCAGAACGTCTTTCCGGACACTGCAACGCCACAGGAAATTGCATCGCATCTTAACCTTGCAATCAGGTTCGTGCGTGAGGGACGCACCTGCTTTGTCTGTCCTTGCGAAAAAGTACCTGTGAAATAGGCAAGCCTATCTCCATTTGCATCTGCGATGGGCCAAGCGGTGAGCACCGTGACAATCGGTACAATACTTTTCCTTAGCGATATTATCCCTCGGATGACAGCTCATACAGAACTGATTGACCTTCTCCGGCGGATACATGATACCGGGCGGTGTGCCATTGCCGCCTGACGCCCAAGACTCGTCGGCAATATGGGCATCACAATCGCCGTGGCAATCCTTGCAGCCAATGTTGGCTCGTGAATGGGTCACCGCAAGCTTTTCTTGCGCATAGTTCAAGTGACAAACATAGCAGCGACTATTATCAGCCACAGGTTTACCTGGCAAGCCGATGTCCGGGTTATCATCAAGGAGCAACGGCGGCCTATAATCTGTTGTGGATTCCTGGCTTGTCCTGGATTGTTTGCTTGTCTCCGTCTTCGGGTTGACCTTTGTTTGTTCACACCCAGTGCCGACAACAAGCACGGCCGACAGAATAAGTATCGAGAAACAGTACTCCATATCTTTAAAGCAGCGGTTTAAGCACCGATGTAGACACCCTTGTTTTCCTCATGGCAAATGCTTAATTAGCTGGAGGCATCCGATTAGACGTATTCCCAATCCTTGAGCCATTGATAATGGGGTGGTAGTTTAGCCCACATTTCGCTAGTGGCGTTTTCCAACTCGGCCTTTTCTTTGAGGTCGAGTTCCCGGCGTTCCATCACGGCCTTGGCCACGTTATCGACCTCGCCAGTGCTGTTCATGCCAGGAATTGGTATTACAGTGTTGCTGTATAGGATGTACCGAATTGCAAGACGCCCACGCTTGTTATCTTCATCTTGGGCACCAACAAACAGCGATGCTGCCCCAAAAGGCTTAATGCCAAATGCACCAACGTCACACTTCTTAAGAGCTTCGAACAGACTGTCTTTCGGGGCGGTCTTGCTCATGGTGGTGAAAGGAAAACAAACAACCTC
>Ga0315274_10003024_pt1 | contig 25017 bp, 21 predicted proteins | sample YL17G02_20_MG_FD_203700 | JGI IMG/M metagenome (GOLD analysis project Ga0315274, IMG submission 203700) | Sediment microbial communities from Yellowstone Lake, YNP, Wyoming, USA - YL17G02_20 | ecosystem: Environmental > Aquatic > Freshwater > Lake > Sediment | place: USA: Wyoming | collected...
ACCTCTTTTGGGCTGCCGCCCTTTTCTTTCTCGCATCGACCTTTTTTCTAGCGCGCACAGAAGAAGAAGAAGGCTCCACTGATGTTAGACCATTTCACGAGTTTTCGTTTCTTTCCCCCTACACTGATTGTAAATGAAAGAGAGAGAGAGAGTGAGAATGATTTGACCGCCGCCCTTTCTCTCGCTGTCTCTCTCATAGGTCCCCCCCTCTCTCTCTTTCAATTTTCTTCTCTCTCTCCCCCTCTCACTTTTCTCTCTCCCGTTCTTTCTACGCCTCGGTCTTCCCGGTGATGACTACGAACTTGATCAAACCTCTCTTGAACCCCCTCGCCATCAGAGGCATCGCGAGCGCCCCCTTGATCGTCCCCCAGCCCGCCCTCAGCAGCCCCACGACCCCTCTCGGCGTGAGCGCCGTCTTGATGACTTCGCCCCAGAACGGAGCGACGTCGGGAGACCAGTCCTCGACCTTGATGCCCGTGAGACCAGAGGCCTCGAACAGCGCCTTATAATCCGCGCCGGAGCACCAGGGGGGCAGGTAGTACGCCCGGTTGATCCTCCCCAGCAGCTTCAGCTCCTTCTTCGTCAGGTCGGCCTCCCCTTCGGCCAGGTCCCTGTGGACCCACGTCGCGACGACGACGGTGCCCCTCCCCGAGGGGGCGGCCACGCGGGCGAGCTCGGAGACGAACCGCCGCTTGTCGGGCATGTGCTCCCCGGACTCGAGCGACCAGACCAGGTCGAACGCGCCGTCGGCGAAGGGCTGCTGCAGCGCGTCCGCGACCCTGAACGTGGCCCTCTCGGCGAGCCCCTGCGCCTCGGCCAGCCCGTTGGCCCGCGCGGCCTGCTTGGGGCTCAGCGTGATGCCCGTGGCCTTGGCGCTCGGGAACTTGTTGGCCACGTGCCTCGAGGAGCCGCCGATGCCGCACCCGACGTCGACCATCTCCGTGACGTTTTCGACCCCCGCGAAAGTCAAAACGGCGTCGATCAGGTCTACTTGAGCCTGCGCATTTGTTTTGGACTTGCGGTCGGTGCCGCGGGGGTAGTAGCCGTGGTGCATGTGCTCTCCCCTGTTTTGAGGTTTGTTTTTTGTTTTTTTGGGTTTTTTTTGGTTTTTTTGAAGAGGGCGAGGTCGAGTTTTTCCCACTCGACGATGGCAAATGGCGTTCTCCGTCGTCTCCCTTCTATCTCTCTTTGTCTCTCCGTCCTCCGCTTCTCACCAGACGTCCTCCCACAGCTGCGAAGACTCATCATAGAAGGTCGCAATGCCCTCGCGGAGCTTTTCGGCGTCCGAGCCCTGCAGGGAGGGGGGCTCGCGGCGCGAGGAAGGAGGGGCATTGGCGGCGCGAGTGACGAGCAGTGAGGCCTCGCTCGAACGAGCTGCCGCCGCTGCGGCCGCGCTGGGGGTCCTTGCGATCGCCGCCGTCGTTCTGGGAGCGATGGTAAAGGGAACTCCAGTCATCTCGTTCGTCGTGGGACGGAAAGAGCAGGCAGCAAAAGCAGGCGGAAAGAAGGAAAAGGGGGTTTCTCTCGATCGGAGGTTGTGTGCCTTTCGAAGCAAAATGGGTCTGGTCTTTTTCGCCGTTGTTCACTTGCTCTTTTTTTTGGTCCATCAGCTGCTCGTAGTGTGCCCGCTTCAGCTCTTCTTGAAACCGAGCACTCCAGGCTCTGAATTTTCGACTAGCGTCAACCTTAAAAGAGCCAAATCCATCTGTCCTGAGGACAAAAGGAAAAACCACCGAGGGAGAAGAGGAAGAACTCGAAACAGAAACCCAAGACTTCACAATCGGACCTCGGACCCCGACCCCAAGGTAAAAAAGAAGGAAAAAACAAAAATGGCTCCGCCGCCGCCTCCTCAGCCCGCCGTCCTCCCCCCCTCGCGAGTCCTCGTCGCCGGCGCCACGGGCTGGCTCGGCAGCGCCGTCGTCGCCGAGCTGGTCGGGAGGGGCTACCACGTCGTCGCCCTCGTGCGGGACCCGGAATCACCCGCCGCCGCCGAGCTGCTCGCGTCCGACGGGGGGCCGGGAGGGAACGGGGGCAGCGTCGTCGCCGCGAGGGGAGACGTCACGGACGCCGAGAGCCTGCGGCGGGCCTGCGCCGCCGCCGCCGCCGCCGCCGCCCCCGGCGTGGGCGTCTCCGCCGTCGTCTCCTGCGTCGGGATGCGGGACCTCGCGGTCCCCGACGCCGCGATCGAGAGGGTCCTGAGGGCCGGCACCCTCAACCTCGCGGCCGCGGCGGCGGCGGCGGGCGCCTCGCTCTTCGTCGCCGTGGCCGGGGGGATCCACCGGAGGAAAGACGGGTCGGTGAACCGGGAGATGGTGCACAACAGGATGCGCGAGGAGGCGCTGGAGGAGCTCGCGGGGAGGCGCGCCGAGGCCGAGGCGGAGCAGGCGAGGAGCGGGGCGCGGGCGGCGGCGGCGGGCGCGGGCGGCGAGGGCCCCTCCCCCGCCCCCCCCCCTCCTCCCCTGCCGCCCGCCGTCGTGGCGATAGACCCCTCCGTCTTCTTCAAGGACGCCGAGACGATCTTCTCGATGATCGCCAGGTCCGCCAGGGGCGGCAGGGCGAGGCTGGCGCTCGTCGAGGGCGCGTGGGCGGTCAAGTGCAACCCGATCTCGGCGCGCGACCTGGCGCGCCGCGTCGCCGGCGCGCTGACGGACCAGAGGGAGGCCACCCCTCCCCTGTCCTCCTCGTCCCCGGTGCGCCGGTTCCGCGTGGGGGGCCCGCAGGTGCTCTCGTTCGCGGAGCTCGCCGCGGAGGCGGGGAGGGCCCTCGGAGGGGGCGTCGAGGTCGCCCGGGCGTCGCTGCCGAGGCCGCTCGCGAGGGCGCTCCTCGCCGCCGCCTCGCTCCTCTCCCTCTTCGGCTGGAGGAGGGCGCTGGCCGCGAAGAGGCTCCTTTCTTTCCTCTGGGTAGTGGGAACGGACGAGAGCCCCGGGTCGCTGGTCGGGGACGAGGCGTGCGGGGGGGACACCCTGAGCGCGTTCTTCGAGGAGCTCGCAGCAAGAGGAGGAGCGGGGAGGGAGAAGAAATGAAAAACTGAAAAAAAAAAACACTGTTGTTGTTGGAAACGAATCGAGAGAAGGAGAGCTGCTTGCGCTTGTTTGTCTCTCCCCGTCTCCCTCTCTCTCAGCGGCGCTGCTGCTCTGAGATGCCGCCATCTCCCACGGGCGGCGGCAGCGGCGGCGAAGACGCGGGCCCCAGCCACGGCAAAGAGGCTGCCGGCGACGATGCGCCTCCGCTGCGAATGGGATTCTCCCTCTCCCTCGCCTCCAAGAAGCCCGCGGCCGCCGCTGCAGGGGGGCTCAAGAGGACCGCGGCGCTCGGAGGTTACATGGCTCCTCTCGACGCCGCCCCTCGGCGGGAGCTCATCACCGGGGTCGCAGGTAAAGAAGGCGCGGAGAAGACTGCAGACATTCGGCGACGACCAAGGAACCGGCAAAGACGTCGACAACGCCGACCGTCAAAAAAGAAAAAAAACACTCACCCCCCTCTCCCGTCCTTCCTTTCTTCCGCTCCCCCCCCCCCTCTCTCTCCTTACCAGGCGGCAAGATCGCCTCCGCGGACCCCGCGGCGTCGTCCAGGGACGTCCCCGGAGGCGCAGACAGGAGGGCCCTCGTCATCCCCGCCCTCGACAACACCTTTCGCGTCGGGGGAGGAGCAGCGGCGGCGGGGCGGAGCGCGGGGGGAGCGGCCGAGGAGCGGGAGAAGCCCTCGCAGCGCTACGTCCCCGAGTCGATACGCGCCGACGCCTCCAGGACGAACGAGGAGCGCTTCGAGAGCGCGGGCCCCGAGGAGGCGCAGGCGAAGGGGGTCAGCTACGGACTGCAAACGACGCAGCGTCGGAGGGCCGGCGGCGGCGGCGAGGCCGGGGGAGGAGAGGAAGCGGCAGCGGCAGCAGCAGCAGCGGCGGGGGCAGGCGCAGCAGGGGCGAGGGCAGCAGCAACGGCAGCCGCCCCCGCCGACCCCCTGGCCGGCCTTTCCGTGACCTCCAGGGAGTGGGAGGCCGCCCGCTACAAGCAGGACCTCTCCGCTCTCCCGGACGAGGGCGGCGAGGAGGCCTACGAGAGGGTGCCGGTCGAGGCGTTCGCGCGCGCGCTGCTGCGCGGCATGGGCTGGAAGGGGGAGGAGGCCGAGGGGGCGGGGGGGGCCTCGGAGGGCGGGGCCCCGGCGGCGCTCGGCGCCGTCGGCAGGGACGGGCGCAGGGTCGACGTCGGGGTGGTGGAGTTCCTTCCCAGGCCCGCGGGGCTCGGGCTCGGGGCCTCGCTCGGGCCCGCGGGAGCAGGCGGCGGCGGCGGCGGCGGGGCGGCGGCGGCGGCGGGGCCGCCGAAGCGAACGGACCGGCGGTGGGCGGCGCACGCGGGCCCCCTCGCTCCGCCTGCCTCCGGGGCTGCCGCCGCCGCCGCCGCCGCCGCCGCCGCACCCCCGCCGAGGGGGACGACGATGGTCGACGCCTCGGGGAGGGTGAGGCACAGCAGGCGCCTGGGCGAGGAGCTGCGCCCGGCGGCCGAGGCCCACGCCGCCGCGCCGCTGCGGCCGGGCGCCAGGGTCGTCGTCTCGGGGGGCGCCCACGCCGGCGTCGCCGCCGCCGTCATCGCCGAAGAGCCTCGTCCTCCTGCTTCCTCTCCTTCTTCTGCCCCTGCCCCTGCTTGTGCTTCTGCTTCTCTTGTGCGGATCAGGCTGTTCCCCTCGGACGAGGAAGTCGTCGTCAGGAGGGAGCATCTGGGGGAGGCGCCCTCTTCGAGAGGAGGAGGAGGAGGAGGAGGAGGAGGCAGCGCGGTCGGCGCCGGCAGCGACCGCGCGAGGAGCGGCGGCGAGGGGGGGGGAGGCCGCGACCGCCGCGACCGCCGCTCCTCGCCCCCCCCTCCCCCCGCGAGCAAGAGGCAGCGGAACGACCGGCCCCCCCCTCCACCCGCCCCCGTCTCTCAGCAGGGCGCCCCCTGGCTCCTGCCGGGCATCGTCGTCAAGATCGTCGACAAGCGGCTCGAGGGCGGCCGGTTCTACCTCAAGCGTGCGCGCGTCGTCGACGTGCCCGCGCCGGGGATCGCGACCCTGGCCGTCCTCCCCCCTTCTTCCGGCGCTTCCTCTTCTCGCCCCGCCGCCTTCGCCGCTTCCGCTCCCTGCGCCTCCCTCTCGGGGGTCCGCGCCTCGAGCCTCGAGACCGCCGTTCCGCGGGCGCCGGGCTCCGCCGTCGTCGTCGTTGCGGGCCCTCACAGGGGCAGGCGCGGCAGGCTCCTCGCACGGGGCCGGAGCGAGGGCGGCGGAGGCGGCGAGGACTCGGGCGAGGTGCAGCTGAGAGGGGACCTAGAGGTGGTGCGGCTGCCGCTGGATTGGTTCGCCGAGGCGGCCGCGGGCGGCGCCGGGGGAGGAGCGCGGGAGGGGAGAGGAGGAGGTGGATGCGACGATGATGACGACGACGAGTGAGGTCTCTTCTTTCCTTCTTCCCCGCGCTGGCTTTCGGCCCTTTTTCGCCCTGCTGTAATTCTGATTGTAAAACATTCCGCGAGAGAGAGCGCACTTGAAACATTTTTTTTTTGGAAAACGAGGGATGTTGTCGCGAGAGGGAAAGGCCTCGTCGCCTTTTTTTCTTCACTTTTTTCAATTCTTTCGGAGAAACGAAAAAGAAGCTTTTGCGTTTCTCTTTTTTTACTCGAAGCCGCGATGAACCTCACCGCCCTTTCTTCGTCATCGAGGGCCACCTCGCCGACAGCATCTCTCTCGACAAGAAAGAGCAGCAGGAATCACGCCGCAGCGAGGCAGCAGCCCGGCTTGTTCGGAAGGTCTGTCCAAACTCTTTCATCGATCTGCAAACGCCGCTAGCTTTTCCTCTCCCTCCGTTTGTCTCCCCCCTTTCCCCTCTCTGTCTCGGTAACATGGGCAAGAGGACATCGCTGACGCCTCTGATATGCACAAAGAAACAACAAATGACAAAAAAACAGGGGCCTTTCCACGTCGATGCAGCCGTCGACGTCGAGGTTGTCGACGGCGACGACCTGTGCCTGGCGCATCGGACGAGGAGGAGGAGGAGGCGGAACAGAGGCGCACGGCGCGCCCGTCCGCCTGGTCAGGCCCGCCGCGCCTGCGGCACCCCGAGCTCGGCTTTCGCTGACCTCGCAGCAGACGGCATGGCTGATCTTCGCACAGGTGAGTAGTGGCCTGAGAGAAGGAATCGTTTGCTCTTCGCTCGAAGAAAAAACTCGACCCTCTCCCGTTTTTTGTTTTTCCAACCTCAACCTCGACCTCTCCTCTCTCTCTCTCCATCTCTCGCTCTGTGCCCCCCGCTTCTCTGAGGAGAAGCGCGGGGCACAGGGCGGGGGCACAGAGCGGGGGCCTCACCCAAAAAACAAAAAAACCAAAACGAAAAAAACAAGACGATCGCCCTCCTCGGCGCCGCCGTCGCGGGCGTCCTCGCCCACCGCCGCCGCGAGGAGGCCGAGAGCCTCAACGCCAAGCTCAGGGCCATCGCCGGCGAGCTGCGAGACCGGGCGGCCGACTCGGCGGAGCCCGGCGCGTGCCAGGCGGACGAGGACGGCGAGTCGATGAGAGCATACCGGATGGGGCTGGAGCAGGTGAGAAGATCGAGGGGGGGGGGCGGGGGGGGGGTGACGGCGAGTGCGGGGGAGAAACGGGAGGAAAAGAGAGAGAGAGACAGAAGGGACTCACTCGCTCGCTCGAGAGAGAAAAAAAAACCTCCGAAAACCTCCAAAAAAAAGTCCTCCGACCCCGCGGCCGCCGCCGCGCACCCCCCCTCGGAGACCTACGGCGAGGCCGACCTCTCGCTCGCCGAGGCCCGCAGGGCGATCTCGCGCTCGTTGGGCGAGGCCAAGCAGGCGCTGAAGGCGGGCTGCACGGGCGACGCGCTCGCGCGGACGGCCGAGGCGCTCGCGCTGGCGCGCGAGCTGCGCGACGCGCGGGCCGAGCGCGCCGTCGTGCGGCTGTCGGCCCGCGCGCTCCGGGCCGCGGGCGACCTCCGCGGCGCCCTGCGCGAGCTGCTGCGCTCCGCAGACCTGTCCGAGGCCCTGGGGGAGGGCAGCGGCGACGCCGACGTCGCGGGCGCGATCGCAGACTGCTACGCGGACCTGGGGGACTTTGAGCGCGCGGGCGAGTGGTACGACAGGTGCATCGCGGCGATCCAGGCCCCGCCCGACGAGGGCGGGGCGCTCGCGGTGTCGTCGATGTGGGATTGCTGATTGTTCTGTTTCAGAACGATTGTTCTGTTTCTCTTTCGAGAGAGAGGGGGGGGGGGAGAGAGAAGAGAAGGCAAAAAAGAGGGAGTTGCAAAAAGAACAAGAGTTTTTTTTTCTTTCTTCTTTTCTCGTTTTTATTTTTACAGTTTTTTTCATTCCAGCATGCCCGAGTCCTCCTCGTCCGAGTCGTCGCTCCCGCTTTCGCCATCACCTCCGCCTCTCGAGGAAGCCGTGTTGTCAAACCTCATCCTCTCGAGGTCGGCGCGCACCTGCGACCCGAGGGCCGAAACAGCGGAGGAGGAGGGAGGAGGAGGAAGAGAAGAAGAGCCAGGCGGCGCTGCCGTTGCTGCTGCCGGCGCGCCCCCTCCGTTCTCCTTGTCCTCTCCTTTTTCTTTCTCCTTGTCCTTTGAAGCAGCGGCAGGCAGCGAAGCAGCAGCTTCCGTCGCCTTCTTCTTCCCTCCTTCTCCCCCTCCGAGAGCGGAACGCAGCAGCTCGTCGACGTCGCTCGAGCCCGCCGCGCCGGCCGCCGCGGCCCTGGCCAGGAGCGCGGCCAGCTCCTCCCGCGACAGGGCGACGCCCGAGCCCGGGCCCGCAGGCGCCGCCGCGCCCGAGGCGGCCCCCGCGGGGCGCAGGAAGGGGTGCGCCAGCAGCTCCCGCAGCGTCGCCCGCCGCCTCGGGTCCCGGCACAGGCACCGCCTCGCGACGTCGACGAGCGCAGCGTCGGCGTGCGCGGGGAAGGGGATCTCGTGCGCCGGGTCGGTGATCGCGTGGAGCTTCTGCACGAAGGGCAGGGCGGCGAAGGGGGTGTGGCCGTAGGCCATCTGGTAGAGGATGCAGCCGAGGGACCAGACGTCGGAGGGCCTGCCGACCTTGAGCGACGGGGCCGCCGCCCTCTTTTTCGTCTTCCTCGGGGTTGTTCTCGCCCGCGGGCCCTCTCCTTCCGCCTCTTTCGCTTCCTCTTCTTCCTCCTCGTCCCACCCCTCCAGGGCCGCAGCCATCCGGGGGCACGGCGCCCCTCCGAGGACGGCCTCGGGCGACATGTAGTTGAGCGTGCCGACCTGCTGCTCCCGAGCGATGCTCGTCGTGTCGGCCGCGATCGCGCGCGCGATGCCAAAGTCGATCAGCTTGAGCGCGCCGCGGACCACGAGGAAGTTTGCGGGCTTCAAGTCAGAATGCACTATGCGGTGGTCGTGGATGGTCTCGACCGCGCGGAGCATCTGCTGCCAGTAGAGGCGGATGAAGTTGCCGTCGGGGCCCGAGTAGGAAGAGGTTTTGTCGTTGCTGTTGTTTCCGCCGCCTGCGCCGTTTCCTCCCTTCCCGTGTCCGTTTCCGCCTCCCCCTCTCCTCTCCGCCCTGGCCAGCAGGTGAGCCAGGTCGATGTCCCCGTACTCCAGCACGACGTAGATCAGCTTTTCCTGCGGCAGCACTTCGGCGTCGACCAGCTCGACGATGCCCGGGCACCCTTTCAGCCTCGAGAGCAGCCCGATCTCGTCGACAAACCCCTTGGCGGCCTCGCGGTCGCGCCCGGCGAGCCGGATGCGCTTGAGCGCGTAGATCTTTCTCGTCGGCGCCATGACCTTGAAGACCTTGGAGCTGCCGCCGCGGCCTACGCACTCGAGCTTGGCGTAGCGGGTTCCCCTGACGCAGACGGAGTTTTCGTCCTCGCGCGGCTTTTGGCGGGGGGGAGCTTCCGCAGCCGGTGCTGCTGCCGGCGCCGCTTCCGCTGCCTCTTTCTTCTCCTCTCCGCCTCCGCCTGGAGGGGAGCGGCGCTTCAGCGCCTCCGCAGCGGGGCGGGAGACAGCAGCGGCAGCAGCAGCAGGAGGGACAAGCGACGCAGGAGCAGCAGAGCCCTTGGCGCCGAAGAGGGACGGCTGCCTCTGGTGCTGCCGAGAAGCAGCGGCGGCAAGCGCAGCAGCGGGCGCCGGAGAGACGCCGGCGTCGCCCACCACCGCGGCCTTCCTCTTCCTCGCGGCGGCGTCCTCCACGGGGGTCGAGGGCGGGTTTTGCTGCTCCTGCTGCTGTTGAAGCGCGGCGGCAGAGGCTCTCGGTGGCCTCGAAGCGGCGGCAGCGACAGCGGCAGCGGAGGGCTCGGAAAACCTGACGGCGGCGGCCGCGGCGACGGCCGCGGCGAGAGACTCGGTCGTCTCCCTCTGTCGCTGCTGCTGCCGCCCGGGCTCGATGGAGGAGGAGCCGTCGCCGCCGCCGTTGCTGCTCGCGTTCGCAGTGGCCCCGCCTCCGCCTCCGCCGATGCGGCGCGGGACGCTGAGCACGGAGGTGGTGTTCCCCCCTCCTCCCCCTCCGCCGAGGCTGCGGAGCGTCGCCGTCGGCGTCGGGGCTGCCGCCACCATAGGGGGCAGAGCGGCAGGAGCCGCCGGCGAAGCGAACGCCACGGCGGGCCTGCTGCCGCTCGCCGGGACCGGAGGACGAGGAGCAGCGGCACTCCTGCTCAGCGCCGGGAGGTCAGGGTTGGCCGCGGGCGGGTCGAGCCAGCAGCAGCAGCGGCGGCTCTGCCCTGAAGGGGACGGATCGAGGCAGCTCCCAGAGGAGATTGCCGCCGCCGCGTCGTCGAGCGCCGCGGCGGGGACCGCCCCCGCCGCCCTCCCCTTGTCCACCACGCTCATGCCCTTGGCAGCGCCCCCCCCCCCGGCGCAGAATGCCTCCAGCAGCGCCCACTGCGCCCACAGGTGCGCGTCCCTGGCGCCGAGCCTCGACGACGACCGCAGCGCCTTGAGCGCGTCGCGGCCGTCGTCGACGCTGCGGAGCGTCCAGGCCCGCCGCGCGAGCCCCAGCCAGAGGCGGGACAGGGCGTGGAGGTTGGTGTTGCCGCGCGGGACGCGGCGCGTGGCGGCCTCGTAGAGGCGGAGGAGGGCGAGGGAGGAGGAGCGCTCGAGGGAGGCGGCGGCGGCGGGGGTCGCTGTCGTCGCTGCTGTTCCCGTCGCCGTCGGTTGCTGCACGAGCGGCGGCGGAGGCGGGACGTGGTTCCCTCCCGGAGCGGCCGCGGCCGCCGCGCGCTCCTCGGCCGCCAGGAAGCGCCACCAGGCCTCCGCCGACGCCGGGCTGGAGCGGAGGCGGTCGCGGTCGGCGGCGGAGGCACCTCCCGACGACGACGCCGAGGAGGAAGGAGCGTCCCGCCCTCCGACGAGGCGGAGGTAGGCCTCGAGCTCCGGCAGACTCTCGTCTCGGTTCTGCTTCGTGGCTGAAGAGGTCGCAGCTGAGGCTTTCGCGCCGGTGGCGCGGAACCTTGCCGAGGCCGGGGTCTGTTTTTTTGTTTTTGAGTTTTGCGTGGAACGGGAGAGAGGAAGGAGGTTGAGTTTCCCCCCCCCCCCTGTCTCCGCCGCCAATGCAGCAGTTTTTCCCGCTCTCGACTCCCGCCCGTCGTCTCCTGAAAGTCGTCGCGTTTCGCGTGCTATGGACCCATCACGATCGTTTGTCGCTCGCAACGCGGTTGAAGCGGCTCGAAAAAGCCTCGGTAGGCCACCAGGCGGGAGCACACATTCTCGAAGAAAAAAGAACCGTTTGCCGCCGCGCTCCGTCGCCCTCTCCAATTGCTTTTGCTTGCGTGCCGTTTCGCTTCTCGTCCCTTTCTCTCCTTACCGAGCTGGCTTCGCCCGCCGTCCTCTGCCCCAGGGGCGTCGCGGCGAAGTGTGCGACCCGCGCTCCGCCGATGGAGCGCGGCGTGGCGGCGACGGTGGCCGTGGCAGCGGCTGCGGCGGCGTGGAGCGAGTGCGACGCCTCCAAACCCAACGGCAACATTTCAGCTCCGTGCGTCATCGTCGCGTCCTTGAGCATCCCGCCGACGCCGCGCTGCTGCTGCTGATGCCTGTCTGCCGTCGTCGTCGTGTCGATGGCGTTCTCCTTGTCCTCCATGGTTTTTTGAACAAGAGCTCTCAGGGGCGAATTATTGAGCGAAGAGGGAAAAGAAAAAACGTTCTCCTTCTGACCTTTGTTCGTCGCCTCCGAGCCTCAGAGGAAAAAGCAGAAAGAGCACAAAATGAAGAGCAAGGCAAAGAAATTTTCCGCTCCCTCTCTCTCAGTCAGTCGCTTTTCGCTCTTTCGGCCTCTGTCGGCGCGCGTCTAGACGCCTCCGTTCTCGCTTTTCTCTCTCTCTCTTCGCCGAGCCCCCGAGAGCACATCTAACTTGCCCACCTCTGGCAAGCACAGCCTGTCTTGTGCAGCCCGCTGCCTGTTCTCTCCTCCCCCTCTTCGTTCGAATTCACTCGTCCGTCGATCGAAGATCCATCAATAATTCAATGTCATCCTCTCGCCGCCCCTTCCGCGTCCTCGCCCCTGCAGGAGGCAAGCCGTCGTCTTCGCAGGCCTCCGACGCCCTCACGGTCAACGGCGAGCGCGTGCCTGACCCGCCGGGCTTTAGCGCGGCCGTCGCGGTGAGTACTGAAGAGAGAGAGGAGAGAGAGACTTTTTCGTTGAGCGATCGCTTCACTCACTCTTTCTTTCTTTCTCTCTGACCTCGACCTCGACCCCCCTCTCTCTCCACCGAACAAGAAACAGGCCTCTTCCTCGCGCCCCCCTTCCACAAGCGGCGGCGGCGCAGCAGCAGCAGCATCGGATTCCCTCCCTCGCCGCGCCACCACCGCGGAGAAGCAGGCAGCTATTCAGGCCCGAGCCACGGCGCAGGTCAAATCCGTCGGGTTCCTCTGCTTCATGATGTGGATGTCGGGGGCGCAGATCCATCTCTTCTCCATCATGACCACGGCCAGCGGGATCTACCAGCCGCTGGCGGCCATCGCCAACTCCGGCAGGGTGTTCCCCAGGGAGGAGAAGGACGACGACCCGGCGCTCGACGTCCTGACCCCCCGCCTGCTCTTCTGCGCGGTGCAGGTCCTGGGGCTGGCCTTCGCGCTGCACAAGCTCAACGGGATGGGCCTGCTCCCGACGACGCCCAGCGACTACGCGGGCCTGCTGGAGCCGCCGAGGGCGAGGGAGTGGGTCGGGAGCGGGGTGACGCTCGGGTGAAGGAGAGCTCTCTGTCTTTTTTTTCTTGAATTGTAAAGTGGAGTTTTGAGTTTTCCCCTCTTTTTCCCTCTCTTCCTCTTTTTTCTTGTTCTCCCTCTCTCTCTCTCTTTCTGTCTAATCTGCGCGCCTTTTTTCGTTCTCTTTTTACACAATCTGAATAAACGACGAAAGGAGAAAAAAAAAGAGGAAAAAGGAACGGTTGGAAAAGGCGCCGTCGCCGTCTCAGGGGGGGACGGCAAAAAGAAACGAGCTGATGTTTCTCTTTTTTGTCTTCTTTTTTCTCTCTCTCTCGCAGGACTGCGCTCTTGATGTTCGTGTTGGCTTGCTTTTTTTTATCAATAGTGCGCTCTTGAGTCTTTCCGTTTGCCTCGAAGTCCTTCTTTTCTTTTTCGAGCAGGACGGATGGACGAGCGAAGAGGAGACCGCAAAGCGCAGCGGGGTGGGCAGAACCCCTCCTTCGACTCGCCGCCCCCCCAAAAACGGAACAATAACAATTATGAATATAACCGTCGCACGGGGCAGATTTCGATTATGATAAGTTTTCCCGTTTTTTTTAAAAGCTAAAGCTTCAAGCTAAAGCTTCAAAAAGGCAAAACAAAAGGAGAGGGGGCAAAATCGGTTCCGGGGAAAGAGGCGTGTTTCGTGAGAGAGAGAGAGCGTGAGTGGGAGAGAGAGAGGGAGCTCTGCTCCCACACCTTACTCTCGCTTTCTCCGAAATCGGCCCTTTCCCCGAATCAAATAACGGCGAGAGGCACCGTGGACTAAGAATGACGAGCGAAATGGTAAAGCTAAAGTGGTATTGGTAGGAGGGAAGAAGGGGAACCAGCGGGAAACAAGGGGGGAGAGAGAACGAGCGAACTTGCGCGAGAGAGCAAAAAGGTTCTCCTCCCTCCTCTCGACGCGTCACGCCGGAGCGCTCTCGGCGCCCCTGCCGCTCGTCGCGCCGCTTTCCAGCGACGACTCGGGGTGCTGCTGGAGCGGGTAAAGCTGCTGCTGCGAGGAGGGAGGGGGCCCCTCCTCCGCCGCCGCCGCCACCGCGGCCGCGACCACGCCCGCCGCGGCCTGCGCTGCGGCCTCGGCTCCGGCGGCCAGCGCCTCCCGCAGCATCTCCCCGAGCTCCCCCAGGATCCCCGCGAACGTCGGCCTGTCGCCCACCTCGGCAGACCAGCACGCGAACACGAGCGCTGCGTAGCGCGGGGGGAGCCAGGGGGGGACTTCAGGCCTGGCGTTGGCGTAGATGACTCCGTAAACGACCTGGCCGATCGCGGCACCAGCAAACGGCTTTTTTTTTTTCTTTCAGTTTTGAGTTTTTTGTGGGTGTTTTGTGCGTGTGTTTGAGCATGAGAGGTGGAGAGTGTGAGCGGAGAGAAGATAGAAGAGAGACGGAGAGCAGGACAAAGGGCCAGAAGAGAAAAGAGGGAAGAGAGAGCGAGAGAGAGAAAAATTCCTTAGGGAGGCGAAAAAAACGGGAAAAAACTTACCTTTTCCCCCGTCGCCACCTCGAGCGCGATCAGCCCGAACGCGTACGTGTCGCTCGCCTTCGAGATCCGCCCCGTGCGCAGCACCTCGGGCGGCTGGTAGGCTATGGTGCCGTAGTGCAGGGTGGAAACGTGCGTCTGCACCGTGACGTCGACGAGGCGGCTGAGGCCGAAGTCGCAGAGCTTGCACGTGAAGCCGCGGGCGTCGCCGGCGGCGACGGCGGCGCGGAGGGCGGGCAGGCGGGAGGCAGAGAGCGCCGCGGCGCGGAGGGCCTCTTCCGACGAGGAGCGGGAGGGGGAAGCTGAAGCGGCGGCGGCGGCGGCGGCGCCGCCGCCCCCGCCGCCTGTCCCCCCCGCGGCGCCCGGCCCCTCCGCCGCCGACGACCCCGGCGCCGCCGACTTGAGCAGCACGTTGGTCGGCTTCAGGTCGCCGTGGACGACGTTACCGGCCGTATGCAGGTACTCGACGCCGGCCGCGACGTCGAGGAGGCAGAGAAGGGCCGAGACAAGGTCGAAGCGGGAGCCGTCGCCGCAGTCAGGGTCGACGGCGGCCGAGGCAGCGGCGGAGGCGGCGGCGGCGGCCTGGCGCGCGACGTGCGCGGGGGGCGGCGGCGCGGGCGCCATCGCCGCGGCGACCGCGGCGACGGCCGAGGCCGCGGCCGCGGTGCCCGTGGCTCTCGCGGCCCTGGAGACGCCCCCCTGAGCGCCGCCGCCGCGCGCGCGCGGAGGGGAGCCCCCGATCGCTGCTCCTGCGGCGGCACCGGCGGCGGCGCCGGCGCCGGCGTGGGTCCCGCTCGCGCCTCCGCCGGAGGAGACGGTCGAGGACCCGCTGGCGGCGGAGGGAGCCCGGGCCCCCTCGTGCCGAGGCAGAGGCTGGGGCGGCAGAGGCGGGGGCGGCAGAGGCGGCAGCGGCGGCAGCGGCGCACGGAGGCGGAACCTCTGCGTCCTGATCGCGTCGTCGAGCGAGCCTCTGTCCGCGTACTCCATGATCAGCCACGTCTCGTGCGGCCTCGAAGCGGATTCGGTGTCGTGACCGGAGGGGGACCCCAACCTGCGGGCCTGGCGGCGGCGGTGGTGGCGGGGGTTGGGGTTGGGGAGCGGAGCTAGCTGCTGCTGCTGCTGCCCTCGCTCGCCGCCGCCGCCGCCGCCGGCACCTCCTCCCCCCGCCGCCGCCGCTTCCTCCGCCGCTTCCTCCGCCGCTTCCTCCGTGGCCATCCACGGTTCCATCGGCGTCGAGGTGCTCGCGTCGGCATGCGGCGGGGGAGGCGAAGAGAAGGGCGAGACCGGGTCCGCGGGGGCGGCCCTCCCTCTCGAGCGCCGGTCGGCGGAGGCGCGCCGCGACCGCAGCGAGGGGGGGCGGGAGGCGGCTCTGGCCCCCGCGCCGGTGCCGCCCCCGGCCTCCTCCTCGGGCCCGCTCTCGCCCGCAGAGGACTCCTCCCAGTCGAAGCTCTTCCTCCTCGGCGGGGCCACGAAGCAGATGCGGTGCGTCGGGACCACGTTCGGGTGCGAGAGCGAGACCGCGAGCAGCGACTCGCGCGCGACGCGGGCCTCGCCGCCGGGGTCTTTCGCGCCGCCGCCGTCGTCGCCGTCGCTCCCGCTGCCGCCGCCGGCGTCGCCGCCGCCCCCTCCGAGCAGGCCCTCGCCGATGCCGCTGATGGCGCCGCCGCGGACGCCCGCGTCGATGACTTTGAGCGCTACCATCGCACCGTGCCAGCGGCCTGGAAAAGAGGGGGAATTGGAGTTTTTTTTTCCGACCGAGAACCAAAGAGAGAGTGAGCGAGAGAGCGGCGGTCAAAAACAAAGAAAAAACCACCGAAAGAAAAAAGAGGGGGGGGAAAGTCACCTTTGTAGACGCGGCCGTAGGAGCCCCTGCCGATCAAGGGCCCCACCTCGACGGCCTCCCCGACATCGGGAGCGCCGATGCGCAGCGCCTGCCAGGCAGAGGCGAACGCCGCCGAGGAGGCCCCCAGCAGCGAGCCGCCCTCGCTCACCGCGAGCTCAAAGTCCACCGTCGTCGCGCCTCCGCCTCCGCCTCCGCCTCCGCGGTCGCTGTCGCTGCCCGCCCCTCGTCCGCCGCCGCGGGTGATAGAGATCACGCTGCGGGAGAGAGCGTCGGCGTCGCCGGAGGCCGCGCGCCCGAGCAGCGCCGCGGCGACCTCGTCGCGGAGAAGGCGCCCCGAGGGGGACTCGCGCGGCGAGAGCGAGGGCGGGCGCGAGAAGGTGCGGACGGAGCTCCCCCCGTCGCCGCTGATGCTGCCGTGCTGTAGTTCCTCCTGCTCCCGCTGCAGCTGCTCCTGCTGCCTCCTGGGCTGCTGCTGGCGGGCAGCCTGCGAGCCCAGGGAGGTCTCGGCCACCGCCGCCTTCGTCGCGGCGGCGACGGAGGACGAGGAGGGAGTGCCCGCCGCCGTCGCCGGAGCGCCGCCGGGCCCAAAGAGCGAGGAGCCGCGGGGGCGCGTGCCGCCCTTGCCTCTCCCTCCCCCTCCTCGGCCTCCTCCTCCTCCTCCTCCTCCTCCTCCTCCCGCCTCGACGTCGCGCGCCGAGGAGTTTGCTCCCTCCTGGCCCGAGCGCCGCTGCCGCCGCGAAGGAGAAGGAGCCAAAGCCGAAGCGAGCGGCGGGCGCTTGAAGCTGCCGCGCCGCCTCTGCCGCCGCACCAGCAGCCCCGCGGCCGCCGCGGCCAGCGCGAGCCCGACGACGCCGGCGACGATCAGCGCCACCCACCAGTAGGAGCCGGGCTCTTTTTGCTGCTGCTGCTGCTGCTGCGATTGCAGAGCGCCGTCCCCGCCGCCGCCGCGCGCCGCGCCGGCGGGGGGCGGGCGGGGGCGCCGCAGCACGCCCTCAATCTTCCGCTTCATCGACGCCGGGAGCGGCAGGCTCGCCGGGTTCTTCGAGACGCGCGGGTGGTCGCCCTGGGTGCAGACGGAGACGGAGTCGTCGTAGAAGACGCGGGCGGCGCCGACGACTGAGGAGAGAAGTTGGAAATTTTTTGTGTTTTTTTTTCGGTGGGAGATATTTGAGATGAGATTGTTTTTTTGTCGAGAAGAAGCAATTTTTTAACCCAACCTCTCTCCTCTCTTCTCTTCTCTCCCTCTCTCTCTCTCTTCTCTCCCTCTCTCCTCCCTCCCTCTCTCTCTCCCCCCCTCCTTCTCTCTCTCCCCCCCTCCCTCTCTCTCTCCCTTTCTTACCTTCCCCGGCCCCGACGTCGGTCCTGTTCGCCACGATCGGCATCCCGCAGTCGAGGTAGCCCGGCCTCAGCAGCATCGTCACGTTGTCGTCGGCGGCGACGAGCGTCTGCGCGTTCGGGACGACGCCCGGCCTCATCCCGCCGCCTGGGGACTGGGCGGTCAGGCAGGCGGAGACGGCCTCGCAGCCGCCGAAGATGTAGATGGTCGAGTTGATCAGGCCGAACTGTTTTGAGTTTTTTTGTGTCGTTTCGCCGTTGCGGGAGACGGGGAAAAGAGGACGGTGAGCACCAAAGGTCAGGGAAAAAGAGGGTTCAGAGAAGAAAGGCGGTACCGCCGACGGCCTTGTCTCTCCCGTCTCTTCTCTCCTCTCCTCTTCTCCCCTTCTCCAAAGCCCGCTCCAGCTCCCCCCTCCCCCCTCCGTACCTCGGACCCGGGCTCCAGCGAGATGCTCGGCCACATCCCTAGCTCGGGCGCCGCGAAGCTCTCGGCGATCCCCTTCGCGGGCGCCTTCGCCTCGGCCGCCGAGGGCGGCTTGGCCGAGGTCAGCAGGATCTGGCTGAAGACGAGCGCCGCGTCCCGCGCCACGACGATCGCCGGGGTCGGCCCTCCCGTGAAGTTGAGCGACGCTGGAGAGGCTCTGTCGGCGCTGCGGACGACGAGCGTGCGCCCCGGGCCGACGACTGCTGGGGGCCCCTCGGCGGGGAAGGCCCCCGCGTTGGCGAGGTCGACGTTGCGGCCGGCGCTGGCGAGCAGGATCTCCGAAACGTCGTCGTCGTCGAGGGCCGCGCGGAGCGTCTCGGCGTCTCGCACGACGACGGAGAGGTTCTTGCGCGCGGTTTGCGGCGCGGGAGACGGAGGAGGGGAGGACCGGGAGGGCTGCTGCTGCTGCTGAGCATTCGCGGCCGGCATCGACGATGAGAGCGCGACGACGAGGGCGACAATGAAGGCAGTAAGAGCCACGGCGCTCGGCATCCTTCGGCTCGGCACGCTCCCGCCGCCGCCGCCGCTCCCACCGCCGCAGGAGTCGTGACACCGACGCCTGCGGTGCATCGTTCACGCAACACTATCGCTTGCCGCGAAAGAGAAACGGAGACGCGAAACCGCGGAGAGAGATGAGAAAGAGAGAGCACGACGAAAAGAAGTGACGCAAGAGCGCCTTTCGATCTGTGTGGCCCGAGATACAAGCGTGAAGTAGCTCGAATTATCTCGAATTATCTTCTTCTTCTCCCTTCCTCGTCGTTCTCGCCGCCGCGCGCCTCTCTCGGCGCTTCTCGCGCAACCAATCCCTCGACTTCCCCTCAAGAGGGGCTCACTCTCAGTTATCGAGAGAGCGATCTGGAAGCCACATTCGAACTTGATACCATACAAAAAGGAGAGGAGAGAACAAAAGGTCGGGGCAGAAGGGGTCGAGTTTGGAGAGGGCCTTCTTTTCTGCGAAACAAAAAAAAGAAGGTAAAAAAAATCCCCTCTCTGTCTCTTTGTCCTCTCGCCCCTCTCATCACCTCTCGCCCATCGTCAAAAATCAAAAGATCAGGGCTCTGGCCCCTCGGCCTCCGACGGCGGCGGCGTCGGCGACGCCCGCGGCATCTTCCCTTCGAAGTTCCCGCCGCCCCCCGCAAGCGGCCGCCGCAGGCGCCGCGCTCGCTTTTGAGCTGGGCTCCGCCCCCGCCCTTCAGCGCCTTCGTCTCCTTCGTCTCCTTCCTCTCCTCCGCCGCCGCCGCGGCCGCCGCTGCCCGAGCTGGAGCTGGAGCTGCTCGCCGGCGGTCTCGACGCCGCAGCGGCGAATGCGCTCTGGTAGACTGCCGGGGAGGCGGCGCGGGCAGCGGGAGGAGGAGGAGGAGGAGGAGGAGGGTGGCGAGGCGGCGCCGCCGCCGCCGGCGACGGAGCCCTCGGCGGCCTCGGCGGCTTCGGCGGCCCCGTGGGCCTCCCGCCTCCGCCTCTTCCGCCTTCGCCTCAAGCAGCGACGGGCGTGGCAGAAAGCGGGACCGAGTAGAAATGGGACGAGGGGGTCCCGGAGCCCGAGGAAGTGCGGCGGGGAGCACCGGGGACGGAGGGCGGCAAAGTCGAAGGAGAGGGAGCAGTGTTGCTTTTGTCGATGGTGTTTGCGGCAGCGTGAGAATCCACCATCGCCCTCAGAGCGGCCAGGACGGCGGCAGACCGCGGCCTCTGGGCAGGGTCCGGGTCCCAGCAGCTGCGGATGAGGTCCTCGAGCTCTGGCGGGCACCAAGGAGGCAGGGGCGGCCTGTGTTTCCGAGTTTCGAGTTTTGTTTTAGTTTCGAGTTTTTTAGAAAGTGGGTTTTCTTCTCCTTCCTCTCCTCCTTCTCCCTCTGTTTCTCTCTCCCTCTTCCTTGCCTCTCGTGAGAATACACGATCGCGTGCACCACGGCCCCGAGCGGCAGCGCCCTGAACGGCCTCCACCCGCTGAACACCTCGGCGCTCAGGACCGCGAGGCTGAAGACGTCGGCGGGCCTGCCGACCCTGCCCTGCGAGATGACCTCGGGCGCCTGGTAGGCGAGCGTGCCGTGCGTGTGCGTGGAGACGTGGGTGAAGGCCGGGTGGGCGGCGGCGGCCGAGGCGACGGCGGCGGCGAAGGAGAGGGAGATCGGAAGGCTGCCGCTGCGGGCGGAGGAGGAGGCGGAGGAGGAGGCGGGCTTGCCGCCTCCGCCGGCTGTGGCGGCCGAGGAGGACGTCAGGACCCGCGCGAGGCCAAAGTCGCAGATCTTGCAGATGTACCCTCGCGCGTCCGAGGCCACGGGCTTGAGAAGGACCTGTTGATTGGTTTTGTTGGGGTTTAGGAGCGAAGAGAAGAAGAGAAGAAGAAAAAGGAAATAGTGAGGTTGAGAAAAAAAAGCTCAAAAGGTTTTCGATGAAATCGAGAAAAAAAACTCAAAAACATTTTTTTTTCTGCTCCCTATGGAGACCGCCGCGGTAAACATCCAAAACAAAAAAACTCCTCACGTTGCACGGCTTCAGGTCCCCGTGCAGGATGCCGTTGGAGTGCAGGTAGTCGAGCCCGGCCGCGACGTCCCTGAGGCACCGCAGCATCGAGAGGACGTCGGGCTTGGACGGAGGGCGTGGCGGCGGCGGCGGGAGGTGGCGGTGGGTGGGGGTCGTCGCTCCGTTTTTGTGAGCAGAAGGGGCGGCGTCGCTGCCGCCCAAGCTCTCTCCTCCGGACGCGGAGCCCAGAACCCGCGCCGCAGCGGCGGCGGAGGCGGCGGCGGCCCTCCTCGCCGCGGCCTCGTACTGCGGATGACCGAACCTCCCCGAGCGGATTGCGACGTCGAGGGAGCCGCCCGCACAGTACTCGAGGAGAAACCATGCCTCCCGGGGCACGGAGGCGTCGGCAATGGCGGCCTCGGCGGCGAGGAGCGAGGGGGAGGGGCCCACAGGGGGCAGAGGAGGCGGGGCGGGAGCAGCAGCAGAAGCAGCAGCGTCGGCAGCGGCGGCGGCGACGCCGCTCGGCGTGCCGGCCCCCTGCTGCCACGCCGCGGCGGTCCTCTCGAGGCCCCTGCGCACCTCCTCGGGCGTCGAGGAGGGCAAGATCGAGAGGTGGGGCACGATGGTCTGCGAGCGCGACGCGGCCCTCTCGAGCTGCTGCTGCGGCTGCCCCTGCGGCTGCCCCTGCGGCTGCCCCCGCTGCTGCTGCTGCTGCTGCTGCTCCTCCTGCGACGGAGATGCGGCGGCGGGAGGCGCGGACGCGTTCGCCGCCGACGGCGCGGCCTCCTCGTCGCCCTCGGGCGGGGCCTTCGGGGCGGCGGCGGCGGCGTTGGTGGTCCCGGAGGAGCGCTGGACGGGGAAGCTCGAGGGGGCGCCGCCGCCGTTCGGGGTCTCGGCGGCGAGCGGCGCCGGCCTCCGGCGCGCCGCTTCGCCGCCGCCGTCGGCCCCCCCTCCAACGCCGCCGCCGCTGCCGCCTCCTCCGCCAGCTGTCCCGCCGCTTCCGCCCCCGCCCCCGGAGACGATCCACGCCCTGAACGTCGTCACCAGGTGCGGGTGCGACAGGCTCACGCCCAGCAGCAGCTCCCGCGCGATGCGGTCCCCCGGGCGCGCGTTGGAGCCGGCCGCCGCATCGATCGCCGAGGCCGCCATCGAGTCCCCTGCCGCGGCGGCTACCTCGGTCGCGGCCGTCGCCGCGGCGACGAGCGAGGCGGCGGCCGCTTCGGCATTCCTCGTGCCGGGGCCCCCGACCCCCTCGCCCTCTCCGCCGCCGCCGCCGCCGAGCGCTGCCGCGGCTGCCGCCGCCGCGGGGGCGCTGAGGGAGACGACCTTGAGGGCGACGAGCGAGCCGTACCAGTGAGCTGAGAAGAAATGTTTTTTTTTGAGTTTTTGAGAGGGGAGTGGTTGAGGTCTCGTTCATTTTTTTATTATTTATTATTTATTATTTTTTTCGACTTTGCGGAAGCCGCCGCCCTCTCGCGAGTACTCTCGTTCCCAGCCACGAGAGGAGCAGGGTGCCCTTGTCGCCCTCGTCCTAGCGCGCTCGGCGTCTCCGAGGCCTCCGCCGCGGGGCTGAGCTGCCGCGCCGAGGAGAGGAGGGAACGAAATCTTTGCTTTGTTCTTCGCCTCTTCCGACTCCCGCTCTTTCCCTCTCCGCTTCTCCCTCCGTTCTCCTTTTCTGGAGCATTCTCCCGCCACCCTGCGCGAGACCATGGGGACCCTTGGCGCCCTGCCTAAAACCAGGGTGAGAACGAGGCGGGGGGGAAAGAGGAGGGAAAGAAGAGGAGCGAAAGAAAAGATTTATTTTTATTTCTGACTGACCTTTGTAGACGACGCCGAACGACCCGCGGCCGATGACGGGCCCGACCTCGACGGCGTCCGCCGCCCCTCGCGGCCCGACGTGCCTCCTCAGCCACAGGTGAGAGGCCGCGGAGGCCGCCGCGGCGACCCCAGACGAGGAAGAGCCGCCGCCGCCGCCGCCGCTGCCGGCAGAGGGCCCGACGCCTGCTCCCGGGAGCGACGACGCCGCGCCTCCTCCTCCTCCGCCGCCGCCGCCGCCGCCGGCGGAAGACGGCCCGTAGAGCGACGAAGCATACCAGCGGCTCGTAAGAGCCTGCTGCACCTGCACCAGCTGCTGCTGCTGCTGCTGGTGCAGCTGATTCATGGGCGGCATGGAGGAAGAAGGAGGAGGAGGGGCCCCGGCCGCGATCTCCTCGACGGCGGCGATGACAGACTGTGCCGCCGCCTCGGGCGCGACCGCCACGCCGCCGACGATGGCGGCGGCGGCGGCGGCTCTCGGCGGCGGAGACGGAGGAGCCGCCCCCGCCGCGCTGCCCAGGGCCGAGCGGCGCAGCGAGGCGTACGCCCGCAGGCACGCGTCATCGAACGACCTGTTCCTCTCTAACGACGACGACGACGAGGACGAGGACGAGGACGAGCGGCGGCGGCGCCCCTCCTCGGCCGCTGCCTCCTCCTCGGCGGCGGCGAGCCGGCTGCGGCGGCGCCCGAGCGCGCCGCTCGACGTCGGCGCCCCCCTCGAGCTCCGCCCTTCCCCTTCCCCTTCTCCGGTCCCTGCCCCCATCTCGGCGCTCGAGCGGTTTTTGCTGCTGCTACCGGTGCTATTGCGGACTCGGCGGCCCAGGGAAACCAGGGCCGCGAGCGCCGAGGGGGGCGCGGCGGCTCCGGCGTCGGCGGGCGTCGGCGGCGGCGACGGCGGAGGACCTCCTCCTCCCCCGCGTCGCTCGTCGTCGCCGTCGCCGCCGTCGTCGTCGTCCTTCTCCTCCTCCTCCCCGCTCCGCGGCGAGTTGACGCTAGGCTGCTCCTGTCCCTTCTGTTCTCTGAGAGCAGCCTCCTGAGTGGAGCGCGGGAGCCTGAGCGGCGGCAGCGGGAGGCCGCGGGGGGGGGAAAAAGAAGAGGGAGGCCCGCCGCCGCTTTCGCCGCCGCCGCCGCCGCCGCCGCTCTCGTCGCCGGGGGACTCGAGGTCCTTTCCGCTGCGCCTCCCGGGGGTCGAAGGGCGCGAGTCTTCGAGCGGCGAGAGCTCCCCCTCTCGCTCCTGCCTTTTGCGGCGGTTGCGGTTCGCCACGGCGAGGCCGCCGGCGGCGGCGGCGGCGAACAGGAGCGCCGCCGCTCCGGCACCGCCCGCGGCCGCCGCAACGAGCAAGCCCGCGGCCGGCGGCGGCGGAGCTGCGCGGGCGCCCGCGGGAGCCCCGCTCGGGGAGGAAGCCGCTCCCGCCCCTCCCGTTGCCCCTCTCGGCCCGCCGTCCCCTCGCCGCGTCGCCGTCGTGGCGGCCGTGGACGACGGGTTCGACGGCCAGATCCCCTGTGGCGACCCCGAGGCGCACACGAACAGCGAGTCCCGCTCGACGACGCGCGCCGCTCCCAGGTCCCTGCCGGAGACGCCGCCGACGGCGGGGAGGTCGCGGGAGCTGGTGCCGGAGCGCACCAGGAGCTGGATCGTGGCGGGGGAGGACGGAGTCAGGGACGGCGACGGCGACGGCGACGGGGGAGAGGGAGCGGGGGAGGAGGGGGAGGAGGAGGAGGGCATCAGAGCGGCCGAGGTGAGGGGGAGGGAGCCGTTGCCGGCGGTGGCGCCGATCGTCGTCGCGCGCTCGCTGGAATTCGAGCCCGAGCTCGCCGGCGAGCCATTCGGGCCCGGCACCAGCGAGAACTGCGAGCACGACTCCGTCGCGACGTAGACGGTCGTCCCGGAGATCTCCAGCGTCGCGTTGGGGTAGAGGGCGACGCTGGGGGACAGCGGCGTCCCCCGGACGAGCGGCTGCCTGTAGGCGCGCGAGCGCTCGGCGGCGCCCGACGTGGCCGTGCCCGAGACGACGAGCGCGTCGAGGGCGAGGCCACCCCCCGAGGCGACGACGATCGCGGGGGAGAGCCTCCCGAGGTCCAGCAGGGAGGGATCGGAGGCGTTGGCAGAGCGCAGGGTGACGCGGCTCCCGGCGTCGACGACGACGGCGGGCCAGCTGCCGGCGTTGAGGAAGATGGAGACGCCGGACTGTTCAAATTTTGGGTTTTTTTTTTAAAAAGTCGAGGTCGAGGTTTTCGGGGTGTTTTGAGGGAGGGCAGGGTGTTTTGATGCCAATGAAAGGAAAAAGTCTTTTCTCATCATCTCCATCTCCGTCTCCATCTCTCTCTCTCGTACCGCGACCCCGTTCTTCGACTTTTTCCCGATCTCGATGACGGCCGCTGCGGGATCCATGATCACGTCGCGGAGGGCCGCGGCGTCGCCGACGAGGGCGACGTGCCTCTCGTCGTCGTCGGCACTGTCGCCAACGTTCGCGCTGGCGGCGACGGCACCAACGCTCGAAGGCGCGGGCGCGGGCACCGGAGGGGACGACGCCGGGGTCTGCGCCGGGAGCGGCGCCTCTCTGAGCGCGTTCCGAACGCTCTCATCCGATGAGGAGGGAGAGGGAGCAGGAGCCGCGAGAGGCTGCTGGCCCTGGGCGGGGGCGGGCAGCAGCAGCGAAGCGAGGAAGACCACCGTTCCGGCGGCAAGCCATCGATCGCGACGAGCAAACTTCATCGCCAGCACTCTCTTCCTGTCTCGCGGCAGCTAGTCCTGGGATTCTCTGCCTAGAACCGTCGATGAGCTGGCTGGCTTCACCGTCGCGAAAGAGAGAGAGAGAGGACGAAAGAGCTTTAGAAGGTCTCAGCGCGTTTGAGCGTTTTTTTTTTGTCGAAGGAGCGAAGTGCTGTTTGAACGAAATGAAGAGCTTTGCCTACATTTTTAAAGACGAGCCTCATCTTCCTTCTATTCAACCTTCCCTCGGCTCTCTCTCGCAGGCCCGCGCGTCGACACCGCGCTCGACGCCGTTGCCCCTTCTCTTCCTCGTGCGAGCTTTCCTTCCCTTTACCGAAACAGTCGCCATTTATAATTGACGAAAAGGTAGGGTTTCGCACGGTGATGGGAAAGAAGTCGAAAAGGTTGCGACGACGCGACGACGACAAGCCTCCTGGACTCTCATCGCAATTGAGCAGCCTCTCTGCTCCCTCTTTCCGCCTTCTCTCGCTCTTCCGACACTTGACTTGGGAAACCTCACGTTACTCGGATTCCTCGGAGGGAAAGGGAAAAAAGAAAGCTTGACGTCTTTTGTCGCGAGGCGCGTTGAAGAAGAGAGAGTTGCCCCGAAGGCCATCGCCGCTCGTCGTTTTCTCGACCTCCTCTCTAATCTCTCTACTCTCTCCTCCCTTTTTCCCTCTCCTTCTCTCACCTTTCCTCCCCCTGTCTGCCCCCCCCCCGACTCGCCAACCTGTTTTCTCCCG
>Ga0315274_10003025_pt1 | contig 25017 bp, 20 predicted proteins | sample YL17G02_20_MG_FD_203700 | JGI IMG/M metagenome (GOLD analysis project Ga0315274, IMG submission 203700) | Sediment microbial communities from Yellowstone Lake, YNP, Wyoming, USA - YL17G02_20 | ecosystem: Environmental > Aquatic > Freshwater > Lake > Sediment | place: USA: Wyoming | collected...
CATCGGACCCGGCAGACGAAAGGCTGCGGATCGCGCTTGGCGACATTGACCATGGTGTTAAGTTGGCCCTCGAGGCCGAGCGTCATTGGCGGAAGCTCAATGGATCACAGATCCTGGCCGATGTCATCCAGGGCGTACTATTCGTCGACGGCGTGATGAAGAAGGCGGCCTAAAAATGGAATAGCAGGATGCGCTCAAATTATTTTCATACACAACTCTTGACAATATCTCAAACACGGATGAATTCGACGATATTGAAAAGTACATAATTGAGTTTGCTCGTACAGACCCTTCGTCAACAGCATTTCGATATCCAGCCAACAAACAGGGGAAACCATCGCTTAAAGGTTTAACACACATCAACCTTAGATACTTAGCTGAGGTAATGGATAAAATCGCGAAATTATTAGATGGTGCCGCAGTAGAGTTTGATATCCTCCTTCAAAACAAGCACGAGATGGAGTCTTAGTAAAAAGATTAGGCTTCTCGCAGGTCGATCTTCCCGGTGACCGCGGCGGAAATGAGCGCCGTGCGATATTCTTTTAGACAGCCTAATGCTCTCCTGATGGTCATCAACAAACCATCAATCTTACGAACTGCATTGTCCAATTGATCGGCTATGCGTTCCTGTTCATTAATGGGCGGCAATGGTGTTGAGATTTCAAAGAAACCATCGGGGTACAACCGCAGCCTGGATTTCCAGATGCCTTTAGAGTACCTGGTAAGTTCGGCTATATGTAGAGGTGTTCTGCAAAGGTAGTCATAATAACGAGGGTCGAGAAAACTCGTTCTTAGGGCATAAACATTGTATGAAGGGCTGACAATTCCGTTTTCCTTAGCCATCCCCAATGCGCCCATCCAGGCCCACATCGTGTTTATCGCGAGTTCACCTGCCCTACATATTTTGTAATCCTCGTATGACTCCGCCTCGATCATTGTGACATTCTTCTCGGAGTGCCGAGTTATGCCCGAAAGATGCGATACGGTCAGTAGTTCCTCATCGCCATAATCGGACCGGATATCCGAATCTTCAAATAGCTTCTTGTTGGATACTATGGCCCAATGTTCCGGAATATTTCCCAACCACTCGACGCCGGAGTATTTCATGGGTACGGTTGGGTCGAGGCCCTTGGTGACGGCCTGGGTGATAAGGGCCGTGCGCTTTTCCTGAAGCAGGTCGATCAGCTGCTCTTTTTTCTCGATGAGAGCATCTATCTTTGCCGTCTCGCGGTCGAGAAATGAAGCGACCTCTCTTTGTTCTTCAACAGAACAGACGGGAACAAAGCAGGCGTAGGCATCTTCCCGGTCAAGGCCAGGGATAGCCGAGTCTTTCGAAATGCTGTCGAGACGGAGCCAGGTTAGGGCGAAATATAGCCACCTCAAGTCTACCGACGAATAGCGTGAATCAATAAAAAAGGTCGTGTCTATAGCGAAAACTGGATTCTGCGAATAATTGATTTTTCCAAAGGAGCCCTTTCGTCCCACAACCAAGCATGGTCCAAGCGAATTTGAGCGATGGTGAACTCCGACGGGCCCGTTGGACCCATACACTTCAAAATCGCCATCGCGTCGTTCATCAGCCGCGAGTGAATCTCCATAGCCGAGTCGGCATATTCTTTTTAGGGCAAGAGTCTTCCAGTATTCCGGGATTTTGCCCAGCCACTCGACGCCGGAATCCTTGTAGGAAGGGTATGGCCTATACCTTCCCGGAGTCGATCTCGGGACTTGTATTTTATCGGTCATAAGTAATCCCAGTCATCTGATGTCATTTTGTTAACGTCCTGGAGCATTTCCATGATCTCGCCCTCGAGTCTCTTGATATCCGCTTCGATTTCCTTAAGCGGCCGGGGAGAGGTGTATTTATAGAAATATCGGTTGAAGTTGATTTCGTAGCCGATGAGGCCGACCAATCCGTCCTTGGCGTCGCGCCTGTTCGTATCGATCCAGGCGTCGGGGACGTGGGGTATGACCTCCCGCTCGAAAAACGTCCGGACGCTCGCCGGGACGCCCTGGGCGTCGGCCGGGTCGGGGCCGTCGACGAGCGGGATGCTTTCGGTGTCGCGGAGCTCGGGGTCGGGCTCCGGATTTCCGTCTTTGTCGCGGCAGACAGCGGCGGTTTCGTCCCGCTCCGATAGAGCCGCGAGAATCGCCTTGATGACCGGCGACGGGAGCTTGAGCCCGGCTTTCTTTGCCGCCGCCTCGAGGATATCGAGAAATTCTTTCCTGTCTTTGAAAAGCTCGCTCGGGAGCATCCGCAGGAGATTTCGGATCGCCTCCTGAAATGCCCGCCCTTCGGCCTGTTCTTTGGCCGCGACCGCGCCCTTCTTCTTTGATTGGGCCAGATTCTGGAAGGCCCGTTCTTCCTCGATCCGGGCGATCCGCTCCGGGCTTGCTTGGAAATTGAGGCGAAGGGGCCGCTCAACCGTGACCTTACGGAACCCGAAATGCGTCGTCGGGTAGATCTTGACGAATTCGCCCTCCTCGAAGGCACAGAGAAGCCTGAAGATTTCCTCGGCCTTCTCCGGGGGAATCTCGCGTCGCTTGTCGCCGAGGCTTTTCCGCATCGGCACCCAGAAGGAGGTCGCGTCGATGAGTTGGACCTTGCCCTTGCGTTTCTTGGCTTTGCGGTTGGTGAGGACCCAGATATAGGTGGCGATTCCGGTATTATAGAAGAGCTGTTCCGGAACCGCGATCAGCGCCTCGAGCAGGTCGTTTTCGAGAGCAAAGCGACGGATCTCGCTCTCGCCGCTTCCGGCGTCTCCCGTGAAGAGGGGCGATCCGTTCATGATGATGGCGACGCGCGAGCCGCCCTCCTTGGGTTCTTTCATATGGGCGATCATGTGGAGGAGGAAGAGGATCTGGCCGTCGCTGATCCGGGGCAGGCCCGGGCCGAAGCGGCCCGCCGGCCCGCGCTCGTGCTCGGCGGTGACGGCTTCCTCGTCACGCTTCCAGTCCTTGCCGTAGGGGGGATTGGCGATCAGGTAATCGAACGGGCGTCCGGAATGACGGTCGTTCGAGAGCGTGCTGCCGAAGGCGATATTCTCGGCGTCCAGGCCGTCGGCCGATTTCATGAACAGATCCGACTTGCAGACGGCGAAGGTCTCGGGGTTCACTTCCTGCCCGAAGAGGTGGACGCCGGCCGCGGGATTGAGCGGCTCGCGGATGAGGGTACCGTTCTTGCGGCGGCCGGCGAGGATATGGTCTTTCGTGGTCGTCAGCATGCCGCCCGATCCGGAACAGGGGTCATAGATCGAGACAACGGCGCCTTTGCGGCGGATACGGTCTTTGTCGCCGACCAGGAGCAGGTCGGCCATGAGATGGACGACATCGCGCGGGGTGAAGTGCTCGCCGGGGTTTTCGTTCAGGGCTTCGTTGAACTTGCGAATGAGCTCCTCGAAAATCGTGCCCATAGTGGGGTTGTCGACTTTATCGGGGTGGAGGTCGACGTTTTTGAAGCGTTCCAGCACCTGGAAGATCAAGCCCGATTCGTCGAGCTTGGAGATCGTGTTGTCGAAGTCGAATTTCTCGAGGACCTCCCGCATGTTCGGGCTGAAGCCGGCGATGTAGTTGCGCAGGTTGGCGGCCAGATGGGGCGCGTCGGCCAGGAGCTTCTCGACATCGTAGCGGGAGGTGTTGTAGAAGGCGAAGCCGGCGGCTTTGCGGAGCTGGGGGTCGAGGTTTTCGAGTTTCCTGTTTTTGAGTTTGGCCTGGGTTTCGAGGACGCGCGGCTTGGTCGGGGCAAGGACGCAGTCCAGGCGGCGGAGGACGGTGAGCGGCAGGATGACGTCCTGGTACTTGCCGCGTTTGAACGTGTCGCGGATAAGGTCGGCTACTCCCCAGATGAAGCTGACGATTTCGCTGTGGTTCACAAGAATGTCTCCAAAAAACGCTTCCCCATGGATAAACGAGTTCAAAATAGAGAATAGCCCCGCTCCGGCCGGGATGTCAATAAAGGTTCGAGTAGGAAAGAGAACTTAGGACCGGTGCTTTTGGGCGTTGCGCCAGAAGAAATAGGCGGGGATGCCGGCGGCCAGGACGAGGCATCCGAGCAGGGACTGGAGCGGCTGCATCCAGAGCGTGATCAAGAACACGGCGAGGTTGGCCAGGATAAAAACGACGGGAAGGACGGGATAGCCCCAGGCGCGGTAGGGACGGGCCGCCTCGGGGCGGCGGAAACGGAGGACGATGACGGCGAGCCCGGTCAGGGCGAAGAAAAGGACGAGGGCGAAGACGTCGTACTCGATCAGTGTCTTGAAGGTCCCGGACAAGCACAGGATGCAGGACCAAGCCGCTTGGGCGGCCAGGGCCCGGCCGGGCACCCGGAAACGCGGATGAATGGACGCCAGGCTTTTGAAGAAGAGCCCGTCCTTGGCCATGGCATAAAAAACGCGGGGTCCATAGACGATGGACGCGCTGAGGCAACCGAAGATCGAGAGGGCGATGAGGCCCGCGAACAGGCGGGCCGCTCCGGTCCCGAACATCTGGCCGACGGCGGCCTCTCCGATCCGGAGCGTTCCCTTGATCCGGCCCATGGGGAGCGCCGCGAGATAGACGACGTTGAGGACGAGGTAAACGGCGGCCACGATGAGCGTTCCCAGGATGAGGCCGAGCGGGATGTTTTTTCTCGGATTTCGGACCTCCTCGGCCGTGCAGTTGAGCGCGTACCATCCGTCGTAAGCCCAGAGGACGGTCAGGACGGCCAAACCGAAGGCCTTGAAGTCGAACAGGGATAGGCCGCCAAAGAAGTCCGAACTCGATGCGATACCCGCCTTCCGTCCGATCAAGAGGCCGAGAACGGCCACGCCTGCCAGGGCCAGGGTCCGCGAGGCGGCGAAGATGTTCTGGAAGAAGACTCCGATCCGGATGCCGAAAAAGTTGACGGCCGAGACGGCGATGATCGCGGCGGCGCCCACGAGCTGACCCGCGGTCAGGACATACGAGATCCCGGCCGCCTGGAATTTGAGGATGGACGCTCCCGGCGCGAACCCGGGCAGGAGGGCTTCGAGATAGTCGGCGAAGCCGACGGCCAGGGCCGCGACGCCTCCGCATTCGATGACCCAAAAGAACCCCCAGCCGAAGAAGAAGGCGAGGCCGGGGCCGTAGGCTTCCCGGAGGTAGATGTATTGACCCCCGGACCCGGGAAACATGGCGCCCAGTTCGGCGAAAGACAGCGCGCCGCAGACCGTGATCAGGGCGCCGGTCAGCCAGACGAGAAGGATGAGGCCGGGCGACGGCAGCGTTTCGGCGATGAGCCCGGTCGTCATGAAGATGCCGGAGCCCAGGACGGCGCCGACGACGAGGAGGCTCGAATCGAGGAGTCCCAGGCGGCGCAGAAGACCGCGCCCCTCGGCGGCCTCGGGGGAGGAGCGGCTCAAGGCCGGCCCGCCGGGAGGGCGGGCATCAAGGCTTTTTTGTGAGGACTTCAAGGACCTCCTGGATGAGCTGTTTGGAGCCCAGGTAGAGGGCCGTCCGCTGATGGGGTTTTTCGGGGACGAGATCCAGGATGTCCCGTCCGTTTTCGTCGATGGCCAGCCCGCCCGCTTCGCAGCACATGAAGGCGGTGACGGCCGCCTCGTACATGAGCCGGAGCTTGCCCTGGGGCTTGTTCTTCTTCGGGTCGGGATGGTTGACGATGGCCGGATACATGAAGATTCCGCCGTTGGTCAGGATTCTGTGGAAATCGCCGGCCAGGGCGCCCAGGTAACGGAAGGCGTACTTCTTCTCGTTCACGGCCAGCCAGCCCTGGAGGCCGCGGGCGTAGGTCTCCCGGTTGGCCGAGTTGTAGGAGATCTCCCAGGTTTTCCTGTCATCAGGGAGGGTCATCTGGGTCGGTTTGACGTAGTTCATGATCTCGTCGATGTGAAACCGCCAGCAGCCGGCTTGGCGGAGGGCGATCGTGAAGGTTCCGGTCGGGATGACGAACATGCCGGCCGCGATGTACTCCCTGCCCGAGCGCAGGTGAAGGTCCTCGGGGCCCTCCAGGTTCCGCTTGGCGACCCCGAACAGGAAACCGATCGGCAGGTTGTGGGGGACGTTCGAGGAGCCGTCCATGGGGTCGTAGTAGACGAAGTAGCGGCCGCCGTCGATGTTCATCAGGACAGGCTCCTCTTCCTCTTCGCTGACGATCTGGATGACCCGGCCCGAACGGCTCAAGTAATGTTTGACGACCTCGTTGGCGATCTCGTCCATCTTGAGGACGTTCTCGCCCTGGACGTTGACGGAGCCGGCCAATCCCAGGTTTCCGCGCAAGGCGCCGGTCAGGTAGTAGTACTGGATGCGCTTGGCGGCGTTGAGGAGCGAGTTCATCAGGATCAAGAAATGATAGGTCCGATTGTGGCGCTCCTGATGCTCGAGAAGAAAATCCATGAAGGTATGCTCGAAGTTCAACATACTATCTCCATAACACAAGCATTGACGGAAGGTCAATAGACGGAGGGAAATTGGCCGAATGGGCGGTCCGCTTGATGAAATCGCGGAGTTCGGCCAGCTGCTTGCGGTGGATGACGGTCAGGATGATCTCTCCCTCGCGGTTCAGGTACAGGGAGCGCGATTTGAGGGCCGTGCCGCTCCGGTCGAGCTTCTTGAGGAGGCTTCCTTATCTTTTTTTGGGAGGGGTCGGCCGGCCGGGCGCGAAATGGTCGAAACCCCGCTGGGAGAGCTTTTTAACGCGTCCGTGAAGCCTGAAAGCGAGGTCTTTGCCTTTGGCCCTCATCCGCCCGATCGGAAACAGAGGGCGTCCGAAGCGGCGGCCGAAACCGGCCGCGATCGACGGGAATACGCCGGGCGCGACCGTCGTCAGGAGGCAGTAGTCCTCGCCGCCGGCCACGGCGAAATCGAGCGGGTCCCAGCCGTAGCGGCGGCAAACGGCGAACAGGGAAGGGGAGACGGGCAGGCGGTCGAGGTCGACGGTCGCGCCGCGCCCCGACGATTCCATGATTCTCCTCAGGTCCGAATCGATTCCGTCCGAAACGTCGATCAGGGCGCGGACCCCGGCCCGGCAGCCGAGCCAGGCCCCTTCCTCGAGATGGGCGCGGGGACGGACATGGGCGGCCACGAGCTTTTTTTCGTCACGGCCGATCGTTATTTCGTCGAGGAGGATGCGCAGCCCGGCGGCCGAATCGCCCAGCGTCCCGGTCAGCGCGATGATATCCGATTCGCGGGCGTCCGAGCGGAGCTTGATCCGGCCGGGCCGGCCGATCCCCAGGACCGCGATATTGACAACGATCGGCCCTTCGGAGCGCGTCGTGTCTCCGCCCAGAAGCGCGACCTTGTGGTCCCGGGCGAGCCCCCGAAGCCCTCGAAAGAATCCGTCCACCCAATCCACGCCGATATCGGAGGGGAGTCCCAGCGAGAGAAAGGCGCTCCGGGGCGTGCCGGCCATGGCCGCGACGTCGCTCAGGTTCACGGCCAGCGATTTGGCGCCGAGGTCGGCCGGCGAGATCTTGGAGCGGAGGAAATGGACGCCCTCGAGGAGCAAATCCGTCGTCACGAGAAGGGAGGCGTCTTTCTTCCAGGGAATGACGGCGCAGTCGTCTCCGATCCCGATCGTGCCGCGTCCCAGCCCCTTGAGGAAGGGAGGAGAGAAGCGGCTGATGAGTCCGAATTCACCCAGGGCCGAAATTTTCATTTCAACGACTCCCTCTTGTCCGGGCGCCGTCCACCGCCTTGCGCAGGTCCCGGGCGGCCCGCTCGGGATCCGCCGCGGCGCAGATGGCCGAGACGACGGCGATACCGTCCGCTCCGGCTTCGATAACGGCGCCGGCGTTTTCCGGGTTGATCCCGCCGATGGCGACCAGATCGCGGCGGGTCAGGCGGCGAAGCTTGCTCAGCCCGGCCAGATCCCATTCGCCGCGCGTATCGGGCTTGGTGGGCGTCGCGAAGATGGGGCTGATGCCTAAATAGTCGACGTCATCGGCCTCGGCCGCGAGCGCTTGTTCAAGGGTTTCGACCGAAAGACCGATGACGGCGTCGGGACCCAATAGACGTCTGGCGTCCCGGGGGGGGAGATCATCCTGACCGATGTGGATCCCGTCCGCCTTCAGAACAAGGGCCAGGTCCGCGCGGTCATTGACGATGAAAGGGACGCCCAGGGACCGGCAAGCTTCTTGGACGCTCCGCCCGATTTCGAGGAATTGGCGGGTCGAGCAATCCTTCTCGCGGAGCTGGACGGCCGTGACTCCGCCCCGCACCGCGGCCCGCACCACATCATCGAGGGAGCGGCCGGCCGCGAGCGTCCGGTCGGTCACCAGGACCAGGCTCAGGTCGGGGCGTTGCCTCATGCCCGTTCCAGTTTCAGGAGTCTCCCGATATCCTTGTCGTCGAGGTTGTAGAGGGCGTCGAGGAAGAGGGTCTCGAAACTTGCCGGCCCCCGGGCCTCGGCGCCGGCCATCTCTCCGGCGATTCCCATGACGGCCATGGCATGGGCGGCGGCCTCGAGGGGAGAGCGATTGACGGCGGCAAAGGCGCCGGTCAAAGCCGAGGCGACGCAGCCGAGACCCGTGACGCGGGGCATCAACGGATGGCCGTTGGAGACTCTAATGAGTTTTTGACCGTCAAGGATGATATCGACCGGACCGCTGACGGAGACGGCGCCGCCCGTCCGCCCCGCCAGCGCCAGGGCCGCGTCGAGCGCGTCATCGGCGGCATGGCGGCTGTCAACCCCTTTAGTCTCCTTTTCGGAGAGGGCCAGGGCCCGGATCTCCGATGCGTTGCCGCGGACGATGGACGGAGGGTATTGGGCGATGAGGCGGAGGGCCGTCTCGGTGCGAAAACCGGTGGCGCCGGCGCCGACGGGGTCGAGAACGATTGGGATGCCTTTCCGGGCGGCCGCGGCCGCGGCTTTCTCCATGGCTTCGATCCAGGGGCGGCTCAAGGTGCCGATGTTGAGAACCAGGGCGTCGGCGATCCAGGCCATGTCCTCGACCTCGTCTATGGCATGCGCCATGACGGGGGAGGCGCCCAAGGCCAGAAGGGCGTTGGCCGTGAGATTCATGACGACATAATTTGTGATGTTATGGACAAGGGGAGAGCGAGCCCGAATCGCTTCGACGTCTTTCCAGATATCCCTTGCGTCATTCATAATATCGCCTCTTCAAAAATAACTTGATCGCAGTCATTATATCTTTTTTAAGTAAGGGTACAATGATTGATATTGCGTCCGGCATCTAAACTGTGGCATATATCCGGCTGGAGGGAAAGGAGACCATCCATGAAAGTCGCCGTCTTCGGGGAAATCCTGCTCCGTCTCTCTCCGCCCGGCAAGGAAAGGCTCTTCCAGAGCCCCATCCTCCAGGCGACCTTCGGCGGTTCGGAGGCGAATGTCGGAGTCTCGTTGTCGACCTGGGGGCACAACGTCCGCATGATCACGGTTCTTCCTCTCAACGCGATCGGCGAGTCGGCGCTCGGCGAGCTCGCTCGTTGGGGACTCGACACGGCTTTTGTGCGCCGGGCGGGCAACCGCCTTGGGCTCTACTATGCCGAGACCGGGTCGGGGCCGAGGCCTTCCCGGGTCACCTACGACCGCGACGGATCCGGCTTGTCCGAAGCCAAGCCGGGCGATTTCGATTGGGACAAGGCCCTGGCCGGACGCGACTGGTTTCATATTTCCGGAATCACGCCCGGCTTGAGCGCTCACGCCGCGGACCTGACCAGGGAGGCCGTCGGCGCGGCTCGCAAGCTCGGCCTGACCGTCTCCGTGGACCTCAACTACCGGTCCAAACTATGGCGATACGGACAAAGCGCTCCCGATGTCATGAAAGAGATCGTGAGCCGGGCCGATCTCCTCTGCGCCAACGAGGAGGACTGCCAAAAGGCGCTGGGCATTTCCGCCCGGATCGATATCAAGGCGGGCCCCCTGGATCCGGCACTCTATGAGGACTTGACCCTGCGCGTATTGGCGATGTTCCCGGGACTTTCGCGCGTCGCCGTTACGTTGAGGGAAAACCGGGGAGCCGATGAGAACGTCTGGTCGGCCGTAATGCGCACGCGGACCGGTTTCCTGACGGGTCCGAAATACGTTCTCAGTCCGATCGTGGACCGGATCGGCGCCGGAGACGCATTCGCGGCCGGGCTGATCCATGGGCTTTCGGCGCAGTCCGGTGACCAGGAAGCGCTCGACTTCGCTGTCGCAGCCTCGGCTTTAAAGCACACGATCCCCGGCGATTTTAATCGCGTCACGGAGCAGGAAGTCAAGGATCTCCTCAGCGGAGACCGATCGGGACGCATCCGGCGATGAGTCGGGGGAAGGGTCCGGCATGACGAAAGCCGAAGTCGGGAAAATCATTTTGGAAGATAAAGTGGTCGCCGTAGTTCGTCTGAAAGATACCGGCCTGCTCCGTCGCGCTGTGGAGGCAATCCGGGAGGGCGGCATCCGCTGCATCGAGATTACGATGACGGTCCCCGGCGCGCTGGATGTCATCAGGACGCTCGGCGCGGACGGTTCCCTTGATATTGTCGTCGGGGCGGGAACGGTCCTCGGGGGCGCGGCCGCCGAGGCCGTCATTGAGGCCGGAGCCCGGTTCGTCGTTTCCCCCGTCCTGGACGAGGATGTCATCCGGGTCTGCCGGAGCAAGGACATATTCGTCGTTCCGGGCGCCTTCTCTCCGACCGAGATCGTTCGGGCCCGGTCGGCCGGCGCGGACATCGTCAAAGTTTTTCCGGCCGCTTGCCTCGGGCCGGGATTTTTCAAGGATATCAAGGGACCGTTTCCCGACATCCTGCTGATGCCGACGGGCGGGATAACGATCGAGAACGCCCGCTCTTTCATCGATCAGGGCGCCTGCTGCGTTGCGATCGGGACGGCCCTCCTGGATAAAAAGCTCATCGCCGAAAGACGGTGGGAGGACCTGGTCCAAAAGGCTCGCTACCTGGTCGAATCCCTCAAACGATAGTTCTTTTATAGGCCCTTTCAAAAATTGGATACGAGGATAGTAAAAAGGCGCCGCCTTCCGAAGTCTTCCGAAAGGAGAGAGATCCATGAATCTTTACGACGTCATTCTCTCGCGAAGATCGATCCGTCAATTCAAGCCGGACTCGCTGGCGAGGGAAGCCCTGGTCAGAATCGTCGAAGCGGGACGATTGGCACCGTCGGCGGCCAACCTCCAACCGCTCGAATTCATGATCGTCGACGACCGGGACATCTGCCCAAAGTTCTTCCCCTGTCTCAAATGGGCGGCCTATATCGCGCCCCAAGGCAATCCGCGGCCCGGCCAAGAGCCGGCCGCCTATGTCGTCGTCCTCGTCAATACCGCGGTCCGGGAAAAGATGTTCGAGTACGATGTCGGAGCGGCCGTCGAGAACATGATATTGACCGCCCTGGCCGACGGCATCGGGAGCTGCTGGCTCATCTCGATCGACCGCGAGAAGGCGGCCCAAATCCTGGGCGTGCCGGAAGGGTTCAGGATCGATTCGGTTCTGGCCCTCGGCCGTCCGGCCGAATCTCCGGTCGTCGAGGAGCTCAAGGATTCGGCCAAATACTGGAAGGACGACGAGGGGCGCCTCCATGTCCCGAAGCGGCCGCTGGTCCGGGTTCTTCACCTCAACAAGTTCTGAGGTCAAGTTCCGGCCACGGTCATCTCGGCGACCTTGAGGGTCGGCCCGGCGATCGCGCTCCGGAAGTCGAGGTCGTTGCCGATCATCTCGATTCCATTCAGGATATCGCCCAGGTTGCCGGCGATCGTGACTTCGGAGACCGGATAGGCGACGGCCCCCCCTTCGATCCAGAGCCCGAAGGCCCCGCGCGAGATATCTCCGGTCACGGGATTGAGCCCGTGGCCCAGCGTCCGAACGAGCAGCAACCCCTTTTCGACCGAACCGACGATGTCCTCGGGCGTTGAGCGGCCGGGGACGAGGTAGAAATTGTTGGGGCCGACGCCGGAGCCGTCTCCGTTTCCGGTCGAATCCGTCCCGAGCTTGCGGGCCGCGTAGGTATTGGTCAGGAAATTTTTTAGGATCCCGGCCTCGACGACGGCCGTTTTTCGGCAGGGGACCCCCTCGGCGTCGAAAGGCCTGGTTCCCGGCATCCCCGGCATCAAACCGTCGTCGAGGACCGTAATCCCGTCGGCGGCGACCCTCCGGCCGAGCTTGTCGGCCAGGAAAGTCGCCCGTTGGTAGACGGCCGTTCCCGAGACGCAGCCGAACAGGAATCCGAGGAGCCAGGCGGTCATATCCTGTTCGAACACAACCGGAACGTTCTGGGTCCGGATCTTTCTCGGGTTGAGCTGGCGGACCGTGCGTTCGACGGCCTTGCGGGCGATCGCCTCGGGGCTCTCGAGGTCCCGGAAGCGGCGCCGATTCGAAGACCAGCCGTCCTCGGCCAGGTCGTCCGTGGCGCCCGCCTGGAGGCCGATGCCGAGGCTGCAGTAGGTTTGCTCGTATTCGCCGCTGAAGCCGTTCGAGTTGGCCAGGATGATGCCGCCGTGGTGGGCACTGAAGCTTGCCCCGTGGGAGTTCGTGATCCGCTTGTCGGACAGGGCGATTCGCTCCGTCTCCAGGGCGAGATCGATTTTGGCCCGAGAGGAGAGAAGGGGGACCTCGGGATCGTAGAGTCCGAGCGTGGAGGCCTCGACCTTAAAACGGGAGTGGGGCGGGAGGCCGGCGCAGTCATCGGAGCTGGCCAGGAGAGCCCGGGCCACGGCGTTTTTCATCAGTCGTTCCAAGACCGGCCACGACAGGTCCGAACTTCCGGCCGAGGCGGTCCTCCGGTCCTTGATAACCCTGAATCCGACGGACCGGGATCCGGCTTCGACGAGGTTCTCGACCGCGCCGAGCCGGACGTCGACGTGGAATTCGATGCCGCGGCCGACATGGACTTCGACCTCGTCGGCGCCGCACGCTTTCCCCAGCTTGACCAGGCGCTCGGCGAGCCTTCGGAGTTCGGCCCGGCTTCCGACGTCCTTCATGCCAGGCCTCCCACGGTCATCCGGGCGATCTTGAGCGTCGGACAGCCGTCGCTGACGGGGACGTCCTGGCCGTCCTTGCTGCAGGTCCCGGTCTGCAGGCTGAACTTGAGGTCCGATCCGACCATTTCAACCTTTTTCAAAATGTCGATATTGCTGCCGATGAGAGTCGCCTGCTTGACGGGAGCGGTCAACCGGCCGTCCTCGATCAGATAGCCCGAGGACACCGAGAAGGTGAATTTGCCGGAATCCTCGACCTGGCCTCCCTGGAATTGTTCGGCGTAAAAGCCCTTCCGGACGGAACCGATGATTTCTCCGGGGTCATGGGGGCCGGCGGCGATGTAAATGTTCGACATCCGGGGAAGGGGCCAGAAACTGTAGTCCTCGCGCCGTCCGTGTCCGGTCGGGGCCGCTTTGAAAAAGCGGGCCGTGAGGAAGTCCTGGAGAAGCCCGACGGCCTTGCCCTTCTCGATCAGGAGCACCGGACGGGGGACGGTCCCTTCGTCGTCGATGTTGTAGGAGCCGCGGTAGCCGGGGATGGTGGGATCGTCGATGATCGTCACCAGGCCGCTTCCGACTTGGGTTCCCAGCTTATCCCAAAGGACGGAGGTCTTGCGGCGGTGGAAATCGGCCTCGAGGAGATGGCCGACCGCTTCGTGAATCAGGACCCCGGCGTGGCCGGGAGCGAGGACGACGGGCATTTCGCCGGCCGGCGCTTCCCGCGCCTCGAGAAGGCGAAGGGCTTCCCCGGCCGCTTCCAGCCCGATCGTCCGGGGCTTGAGCGTCTGTTCGAAGTATTCGAGGCCGACCCGTCCGCCCCCGCCGTGGTATCCGGATTCCTTGCGGCCGTCCTTCTCGGCGATGGCCGAACAGCTCAGCTTAACAAGAGGCCGGACATCCCGGATGAGGAGGCCGTCGGAATTGACGATGTTCACGTACTGGATGCTGTCGCCCAGGGCGGCCTTGACCTTGACGATCTTCGGATCATGGGCGCGGGCCGTTTGATAGGCCTCTCGGACGAGGCCGATCTTTTGATCGAGCGAGGCCCGGTGGGACGGGACGCGGACGGGGTAGAGGCGAAAAGAGCTTCGGGCCCTTTTGAGGGAGGAAAGGGGGCGCGCGGCCCGACCGGATGCGATGGCGGCCGCCGTTTGAGCGGCCCTTTTAATCTCGGGCCAAGACGGCTCATTGGTATAGCCGTAGCCCGTCATCTCTCCTTTGAGGACGCGGATGCCGAGGCCGAGGCTGATCGATTCGGCCGTCTCCTTGATGATATCCTCTTCCATCAGGATGAAGCCGAAAGTCCGGTATTCGCAGAAAACCTCGGCGAAATCTCCGCCCCGGGCCAGAGCCAGGCCGAGGATCCGGCGGTAGTCCGCTTCGGTCAACTCGAAATGATCGACGTAGGGGAGGGATCTGACGGCCGCCGCCGCTGTTTTTGTTCTCATGATGGAGGCTCTCCGCGGCGGCGCCTGCGTTCCCGCAGGAAGGGGACGAGCAGGACAAGAATGCTCCCGATCCCCAGGCCGTACTCGAAGAGATTGGTCAGAAAATGGACGCCGATCCCGGACAGGATGGCCGTCTGGGCGTCGAACCCCAGAAAGCCGAGGGTCAAGGCCCAGGCCGATTCCCAGGTCCCGAACCCGGCCAGCCCTTTAATGGGCAAGGCCGAGGTCAGCTCGGCGCCGGTCAGGCCGAGCACGCATTTCCAAAAATTGAGGGGTTCGAGGCTGAAGCCGCGGCTCCGGAGAAGGGCGTAGAGGAGGAAGAAGAGCGAGAAATACTTCATGAGGCGGAGGATCAGGGACAGGATGAAGGTCTGCCAGAAAATTTTCCGCTGCCGGACCCAGCCCAGGTTCTCGGCGGTCGAACGGAGTTTGTCGAGGATCAAACGGAGCCGGGGCTTCTCCTCAGCCTGGACGATGCGGGCCGCCCGGCTCAGCAGGCGGCCGGCCAGATCCAGGGCCAGGGGGAGTTTCCGAAGGACGACGGCGATGGCGAGGAAGAAGACAACGGCGAACGCGAGCAAGGGGGCGTTCAAAAGGGCCGTCGAGCCGAAACCGACGATGAGAACGGCGGCAACGACGAACGGGCTCAAGGTCAGGAAATCGAAGATAAAAGCCAGGATGAAAGTGGAGGAAGCCAGCTCGAAGGTGTAGCCGAGCCTTCGGTTCAGGATGTAGATAAAGGACAGGGATCCCAAGCGCGCCGGAAGAAGGTCGACCAGGCTGTTCCGGATGAAAGTCGTGAGCAGGATCGGGCCCCAGCCGATCTCGGTCGGCTTGAGAAACCATTTGTAGCGGAGGGCGCGCACGACCGACCCGGCCAGCATCAGGGCCAGGTAGGCGAGGAGGGCCGGGATGTGAATGGCCCTCAAGGTCCGGGCGATCTGGCCGGGCTCGATCTGCTTCAACAGGAGTCCCATGAGCAAAAGGGATAAGGCCAGCGAGACGAGAGCGTACCGCCACTTCTTGTTCATCTTCCGTGTATCTTAGGAGGGGAATTCTGTTTTGTCAAACCCTCGACCCGCTAGCCTTAAGGCATGAGCATGTTTAGGGCAGAAGCTCCACTGTACTACGTCAATGGGTTTTTCCCATTGCAATAGACAGAGCGGATTGTACTCATGAGACGCTTCCGGCTCATGAGTATTGACCCTGAGCCGCACGCCTCATCTCTGCTTTGAAAGAGAGGGCTTAGCGTCGGCGAACGGGTCAAATCCTCGATGGGTTGACTTTTAACGGGTCCATTCCTATCATGGAGTCAGCTTGAATCCGGTGAGGAGGGACATGAACAAGACGGCCAAGATCCTGATCATCTTCCTGATATTCGATGCCATCGTGGTCGGAGGCTATCTCCTCTACAAGAGCCGGTCAGCGGCGGCCCGGGAGGCCTCGGCCGTGGTCTGGAAGACCATCGACCTGAACTACACGCCCGAGGACGATGTCGAGGCGTATATTAAAAATGATGCGGTCGCCAAAGGGCTGCTCCCGGTCTATGTCAAGAACTACGGCCGGAACCGAAAGGCCCTCGGCCGCTTCAAAGGCACGAACTTCGCCGGGGCGCGGGAAGGCGTCCTTCTCGCCATGAATCCCGGACTCGAAGATTGGAAGCTCATCGGCCTCAAGTACAAGCATGAAAGCGGCCGGGAAGTTCAGAGGACCATCCTCTACGTCGAAGTCAAGGGGGCCTGGAAGGTCGCCGACAGCGGAACGCTGATGGAGTAGGACTTCTGGGCCCGGAAAGTTGAATAGGCGGGCCAAGTCTGGTATAAACGAAATGCTGCCCGAAGGAACGGATCTTCTCATCGACCTCGCCATCCGGGAAGACCTCCCCGGCGGCGATCCGACTTCGGAGAGCGTCGTGGCGGAAGGCGCCGTCTCCAAGGGCGTCTTTCTGGCCAAGGAGGACGGCGTCCTGGCCGGGATCGACGTCGCCGGCCGGGTCTTCGAAAGAATCGACGCCTCGATCCGATTCGAGAAGGCCAAGAACGACGGCGAATCCTTCGCGTTCGGGGACGTTTTGGCGACCGTGAACGGTCCGTCCCTCTCGCTGCTCAAGGCGGAGCGGACGTCCCTCAATTTTTTACAGAGGCTCTCGGGCATCGCCACCTACACCCGGGCATTCGTTGAAGCCGTCCGGGGGACAAAGACCAGGATCCTGGATACGCGCAAGACGACGCCCGGCTGGCGCGCCCTGGAGAAATACGCGGTCCGGATGGGCGGCGGCGTCAATCACAGAATGAGCCTCTCGGACATGGTCCTCGTCAAGGACAACCATCTCGCCCTGGCCGGGAGCGTGGGCGAGGCCCTCAACCGGATCCGGGGCAGAGTCCCCGCCGGGATGGCCGTCGAGGTCGAGGTCAGAAGCCTGGAGCAGGCGCGCGAAGCCTTGGCCGGCGGAGCGACCATGCTCATGCTCGACAACATGGCCCCAGAGGAGATGCGGGAGGTCGTGGACTGGATCGCGGGCCGGGTCCCGGTCGAGGCCTCGGGCCGAATGGGCCTGGAGGGCGTCCGGACCGTCGCCCGGCTGGGTGTCGATTATATCTCGGTGGGCGCGCTGACCCACTCCTTCCGGTCCCTCGACATCAGCCTCGAGTTCGAGGCTTGAAAATGAAAAAGGCAAGAGGCATGACCTGCGGCGACATTCTCCATACCGATGTCCTGGTCATCGGCTCCGGGATCGCCGGCGCCAGCGCGGCCCTCCAAGCCTCCAAGTCCGGGCTGAAGGTCCTGGTCGTCAACAAATCCTCCCGGATCGAGGAGTCCAATACGTTCTACGCCCAGGGCGGGATCGTCTCGCTGGGCAGGAACGACGCGCCGGACCTGCTCGTCGCCGATATCATCGAGACGGGCGACGGGACGAGCGATCCGAAGGCGGTCGAGGTCCTGGCCGGGGAGGGGAAGGAGCTCGTCGAGCGGATCCTGATCGAAGAGCTCGCCATCCCCTTCACCCGGAGCGCGCCGGACGAGCTCGACTACGCCCAGGAGGCGGGTCACTCGCGGCGCCGGATCCTCCACGTCCAGGATACGACGGGGCGGACGATCGAGGAGCGGTTCGTCGCCGCCCTCAAGAAACGCAAGTCCGTGACCCTGCTGGCCGACCACACGGCCGTCGACCTTCTGACCGTTCCCCACCACTCCAAGAACCCGATCGCCTACTACCGGTCGCCGGCCTGCATCGGCGCCTACATCTTGGACAACAAGACCGGGAAAGTCCGGTCCGTTTTCGCTTCGACGACCGTCCTGGCCACGGGCGGCTGCGGGGCCGTCTTTCTCTATACCTCGAACCCGCGCGAATCGATCGGGGACGGCTATGCGATGGCCCTGCGGGCCGGGGCCCGGATCGTGAACATGGAATACATCCAGTTCCATCCGACTTCCCTCTACCACAGGGATTCCGACGGCTTTTTGATCTCGGAGACCGTCCGGGGCGAAGGGGGGCGTCTTAAAACCAGAGACGGCCGGACATTCATGGAGAAATACAGCCCCCGGCGCGATCTGGCGCCGCGCGACGAGGTCACCCGGGCCATCTATGAGGAGATGATCGCGACGAACACGCCCTACGTCCTTCTCGACCTCGCCTCCTACGCCAAATCCGACGTCAAGAAGCGTTTTCCCAACATCTATAAGACCTGTCGCCTTTACGGGATCGACATCAGCAAAGAGCCCATCCCGGTCGTCCCGGCCGCCCATTACTGCTGCGGCGGCGTCCTGGTCGACGACTGGGGACAGACGACCCTGCCCGGCCTCTATGCCGTCGGCGAAGTTTCCTGCACGGGCGTCCACGGCGCGAATCGTCTCGCCTCGACCTCGCTTCTGGAGGGACTTGTCTGGGGAACCAGGGCCGGACGTCGCATCGCCGAGCGGTTCGAGCCGGCGATTCCGGTCAAGCCGTCCGAGATCCATCTCTGGTATTATCCGCGCAAAGAAGAGGAGATCGACCCGGCCCTTATCCAACAGGACTGGCTGACCATCCGCTCCACGCTTTGGAACTACGCCGGGATCATCCGGACCCGGAAGCGCCTGGAAAGGGCGAAGGCCGACCTCGAATACCTCCTCCATCGGATCGAAAAGTTCTACCGTGAAGCCCAGATGGACGCCGAAATCGTAGGGCTCCGCAACGGGATCCTGGTCGCCCTGATGATCACGCGGGCCGCCCTCAGCAATCCCGTCTCGCGCGGCGCGCACTTCCGGAAGGATTGAGGGGGGGACCAAGACCGGCCTCGAGAACGAACATGGACAATTCCAGACAGGCCTATTTCAAGACATCCACCATCCGCCTGAAATCGGGAGAGATGATGCGGCGGCTGGCCTCGTTCCGGAAACGGCGCGCCTTGGGGCTGAAGCGGGGGCGGGCGGCCTTGCTCGTCCTCGACATGCAGGACTATTTCCTCGAGCCCGCCTCGCATGCGTTCATCCCCAGCGCGCCCGCGATCGTCCCGGGCATTCGGGCGATGATCGCCGGTTTCGGACGGTCCGGCCGGCCCGTCTGCTTCACCCGACATCTCAACGCCGCCGGGGATGCGGGCCGAATGGGGATCTGGTGGCGGGAGCTGTTGACGGAGGACAATCCCTTGAGTTCGATCACCCGCCGTCTCGATGTCGGCCGGGGAACGATCCTGGACAAAAACCAATATGACGCCTTCCATGAGACGTCCCTGGAAACGTTCCTCAAGGAACGCTCCGTGACCCAACTCGTCATTTGCGGGGTCATGACCCATCTCTGTTGCGAAACGACGGCCAGGTCGGCATTCGTCCGCGGCTTCGAGGTCTTCTTCGCCGTTGATGGGACCGCGACTTACCGGGAGGCTTATCATCGGGCCAGCCTCCTGAACCTGTCCCACGGCTTCGCCCTGCCCGTCCTGGTGCGAGAAGTTTTGAAGGCGGTGAGGTCCGATGGGGAATGAGTTCGTCACCGTCGTCGGCGGCGGCCCGGCCGGGATCGCGGCGGCCGTCCAGCTCCAGCGGTCGGGACTGAACCCGCTTCTCGTGGAGAAGGAGGCGCTGGGCGGGCTGTTGCGTAATGCCTTTCGCGTCGAGAATTACCCGGGATTCCCGGGCGGGATCGGCGGTCCGAGCCTCGTTCGGCGGCTGGAAAAGCAGGCCGAGCGGATCGGGCTCCGCGTCATCTTCGACGAGGTCTTGCGCCTGGACGTCGTTCGAGGACGCTTCGTCCTTAAAACCAGGCGAAGGCTGTTCCAATCCGGGATCGTCGTCGTGGCGACCGGAACCAAAGCCAAGCCTCCGGCCGGACTCGAGATCGACCCCGAGGCCCGCCGCCGGGTCGTCAGCGAAATCGTCCCGATCGGGAATGTCTCCGGCCGCGATATCGCCGTCATCGGAGCGGGCGACGCGGCGATGGATTACGCGCTCAACCTGGCCAGGGCCAACCGGGTGATCGTTTTCGATCGTGGGGATTCTCCGCGCTGCCTGCCGCTCCTCCTGGACCGAGTCCTGGCGCGGCCCCGCATTCGATATGTTCCCAAGACAAGGATCGAAAGGGTCGGGCCGGCCGGACCTCGGGCGATTTGCCTGGAGGGACGGGGATCGTCGGGTACGTTCCTGCTCAAGGTCGATTATTTGGTGACGGCCGTCGGCCGTGAGCCAAGTCGGGATTTTCTAACCGAACGCTTGGACAGAGCATCGCGCCTGGGGAAGCTCCGCGGCCGGCTTCATTTCGTGGGCGACGTGAAAAACGGTCTTTTCCGCCAGGCCTCGATCGCCGTTGGGGACGGTGTCCGGGCGGCCATGAAGATAGCCGCCGAATCGAAAACGGGTCAACTCGCATGGCCATGAAAGTGATCGGCTCGGCCGGGAAAGAAGGCGTGGCCGTCGTCTACCTGGCCGATTTCGGGGAAGGCCGATACGCGGAATTCGTGGATGCCTATCAGCCCGGGATCCGTCAGGGATCCAAATGGGTATTGCTGGTGTCGACGATGTTCGGCTGTCCCGTCGGCTGCCGGATGTGCGACGCGGGCGGCCTGTTCCGGGGGAACGCCGGAGTCGAGGACATCTTCGCCCAGGTCGATTACATGGTCCGCGGCCGGTATCCGGACGGCCGGATTCCCCAAGCCCAGTTCAAGATCCAGTTCGCCCGGATGGGCGAGCCCGCCCTCAACCCGGCCGTCCTGGACGTCCTCGAGACGTTTCCCGACCGCTATCGGGCTCCCGGTTTCATGCCCTCGCTATCGACGATCGCCCCGCTGGGCTCCGGCTCATTTTTCCGAAGGTTGCTGAGGATCAAGAAAGACAGATATCGGGGCGGACGCTTTCAATTCCAATTTTCAATCCATACGACCGACTCCGTGCTGAGGGACCGGTTCATGCCGATCCCCAAATGGGATTTCGGCCGGATGGCCGCCTACGGGGACGAATTCTTCGAACCCGGAGACCGGAAGATCGCCTTGAACTTCGCCTTGGCCCACGGGATGCCCGTCGATCCCGACGTCCTCTTAGCCCATTTCCATCCGGACCGGTTCCTTCTGAAAATCACGCCCCTCAACCCGACCTACCAGGCCGAGCGGCACGGGCTGTTGTCTTATATCGACCCGTTCCGGGAGGATGAACGGTATGGGATCGTCGAGGCGCTCAAGTCGGCCGGCTATCAGGTTCTGGTGAGTATCGGCGAGCCCGAGGAAAACAGGATCGGCAGCAACTGCGGCCAATACCTCAGGAAACACCTCGAGGCGGCGGATCGGCTTGCTTCCGGGTACAGCTACGACCTGCGCCGGATTCCGGAGTGAAGCCGGAGACGGATCATTCCCTCAAGTCCCGACTTCTTCAACCGTTTCCTTGACGGCGATCCCGCGCTCCAGGAGGCCGTCGAGCAGGAACTTGACGCAGGCCGGGTTTCGCCCGATCTGTTCGGGGGCGGACAGCCCCTTCCTGTCGTACAATCCCCGGGCGATCATCCTGAGAATGACGGTCGCCGTGTATCCGGTCGTCCGGGCCATGGAATGGACGCCGCTCCCGGGATCGTAGCGGTCCAACAGGTCGAACGTCGTGCGGAGCGCCTTCCCAGCCTTGACGCCCTCGACGACGATCCGCATGACGGTGATGTCGCGCTCGCCCTCGGAGAGCTTCCACTTGGGGAACAGGAGCCGCGAGGTCAGATCCAAGGGGCGGACTCGAACGCCGCCGGCATCGACCTTGTCCTTGCCGAAAAAGCCGGCGTCCCTGAACACGGCCATCAGCTCGCGGTGGCCCGGATAGCGGAGGGTCTTTTCCTTCATGTCGGGAACGGTCATGGTTGAGGCCAGGCTTCGCAGTCCGTCGGTGTTGAAGGCCTCGAGCGTCCCGACGCCCGGAAAATCCATGAGCTCCGGTTCGGATAGCGCGGGCCGGACGACGAGGCGTCCGTTTTGAATAAGCCGGGCCGGCCTTAAATACTCTTCGATGACGTCGGGGGGCGAGAAAACGGCCTTATACTCGAAGGGGCGCTCCCTGACCTCGGGCAAGCCTCCGACGTAGATGGCCGCCGATCGCGTTTCGTCGAGCCGGGCTTGGACGTGTCCGACCAGGACATTGCTCAAGCCCGGGGCGACCCCGCAGTCGAAGACGGCCTGGATGCCGGCTTTATCGGCCGCCTCCGACAGGGCGAATGGATCTTCGGGGAAAAAGGCGATGTCGACGACGGTTCGGCGGGCTTCGATTACGGCGCGCAGCGTTTGGAATCCCAGCGCGCCCGGGACCGCGCTCACGACCAGGTCGTAATCCTTGACGAGCGCTTTGACCGCGCGCGGATTCGATAAATCCTTGCTGATGGCGGAATGGAGGCCGCCGTGGGCGCGGCGCAGCGAGGCCAACCTTTCCCGGCTGATATCGGCGACGCTGACTTCGAATTGAGGATCGGCGGCGAGGTCGGCGGCCATCGGGCCTCCGACCAGGCCCCCGCCCAGAACGATGATTTTCATGATTTTCCTCCCTGATAAAGGTTCACTTCCCGATGAAAGAGGACTCTGGGAAAAAGGGAGTAGCGAGGGGCCTATTATAGGCCGCTATAGAGATTCATGACCCGGATAAGCCGGACCCGGCATCCGGCCGCTGCCGGATCCGAGCCGTCCCTTCTTATCGTGGGAATCATTGCGATTATTTTAAGGCTAGGCCACCCTCCGGTCAAGTAGGGACGGTCAGGGGACGGGCGCCTCATTGACATTTAGGGCTGGTCGGATAGAATAAATTGATTTATAATGAGTTAATTTCCGGCCGTATCCACGGGAGTCGCACATGTCGGATGACAAGGATCTCAAGCTCAGCCTGAACCTGCCCCAGACGTCTTTCTCGATGAAGGCCAAGCTGGCCCAGAAAGAGCCCGAAATCATCAAGGCCTGGGACGCCATCGGTCTCTACAAAAAAATCCTGGAATCCCGGAAAGGCCGCCCCTGCTTCGTCCTCCATGACGGGCCTCCCTACGCCAACGGCCACATCCACCTCGGGACGGCCCTCAACAAGATCCTGAAGGACTTCATCGTCAAGACCAAGAGTATGCAGGGATTCCAGGCCGCCTACCTGCCCGGCTGGGACTGCCACGGCCTGCCGATCGAGATCCAGGTCGACAAGCAGTTGGGCGACGCAAAGAAATCCATGTCGATCACCCAGATCCGCGAAGAGTGCAGGCGGTACGCCCTCAAATACATCGACATCCAGCGCTCCGAATTCATCCGGCTGGGCGTCCTGGGCGAATGGGAAGCGCCCTACCTGACCATGAATCCCGCGTACGAGGCCGAGACGCTTCGCTACCTGGCCGCTTTCTTCGCCTCGGGCAACGTCTATAAAGGGAAGCGGCCGGTCCATTGGTGCTTCCACTGTCAAACGGCCCTGGCCGAGGCCGAGATCGAGTATAAGGACAAGACGTCGCCTTCGATCTACGTCCGGTTTCCGGTCGTATCCGACCTATCCGCCAAGGCGCCGGCCCTGAAAGGAAAGACGGTCTACGTCCTGATCTGGACGACGACGCCCTGGACCCTGCCGGCCAACCTGGCCATCGCCTTCCATCCCGAGCACGAGTACGCGGCCGTCGAGGTCGGCGCCGAGGTTTATCTCCTGGCCAAGCGCCTCGTCCCGGTGGTGGCCGAAGAGCTCGGGTTCAAGGAGACCAAGCTCCTGGCGACTTTCCTGGGCGGCGAACTCGAGGGCTTCAAGGCCCGCCATCCCTTCATCGACAGGGAATCGGTCTTGGTCCTGGGCGATTACGTGACTCTCGAGGACGGGACGGGCGCCGTACACACCGCGCCCGGACACGGCCACGACGACTATCTGACCGGCATGGCTTACGGCCTCGACATCTACACGCCCGTCGACGGCGCCGGGAACTTCACGCCCGACGTCGCCAAGTACGCCGGCCTCAACGTCTTCAAGGCCAATAAGCCCATCAGCGAAGACATGAAGAAGGACGGGAGCCTCCTCAAGGAAACAGCCATCAGCCACTCCTACCCCCACTGCTGGCGCTGCAAGAACCCCGTCATCTTCCGGGCGACCGAGCAATGGTTCATCTCGATGGACGCGGCCGGCCTGAGGGATCGAACCCAGGCAGCGGTCCGCAAGGTCCGCTGGATTCCGGCCTGGGGCGAGGAGCGGATCGCCAATATGATGAGCGGCCGCCCCGACTGGTGCATCTCGCGCCAGCGCCTGTGGGGCGTACCCATCCCGGCCTTTCACTGCGTCCGCTGCGGGGCCGTCGTGGCCGGCGACAGCATCGCCCGCCACGTCGCCGATGTCTTTTCAAGGGAGGGTTCGAACGCCTGGTACACCAAGCCGGCCGGGGATTTCATCCCCCTGGGAACGTCCTGCGCCTCCTGCGGCGCCGCGGAGTTCGAAAAAGCCAACGACATCATCGACGTCTGGTTCGAATCCGGGGCCAGCCAAGGCGAACTGGGCAAACGGCCCGACCTGCCCTGGCCCGCCGACGTCTACGTCGAGGGTCACGACCAGTACCGGGGCTGGTTCAACAGCTCGATCGTGATCGGAGTCGGAGCCAAAGGCGGATCGCCCTACCGGACTTGCATCACCCACGGCTTTGTCCTGGACGAGCAGGGGAGGGCGATGTCGAAATCGACGGGGAATGTCATCGATCCCGGCCGGATCATCGCCCAGAACGGGGCGGAGATCCTGCGGCTGTGGGTCGCCATGCTGAACTTCAAGGAGGACGCCCGGTTCGGGACCGAGATCCTCCAGCGCCTGGTCGAGGCCTACCGCAAGATCCGCAACACCTGGCGCTACTTGCTCGGCAACCTCTACGATTTCGACCCGGCCGCCGATGCCGTCCCGGCCGCCGAGATGGAGATCTTCGACGGCTGGGCGCTGGAGACGACGGCCCGGACCGGCCGCCGCATCCTGCAGGGGTACCAAGACTATGAGTACCACGTCGTTTTCCACTCCCTTTACCAGTTCTTCACGGTCGAGATGAGCGCCGTCTATCTCGACATCATCAAGGACCGGCTCTACTGCTCGGCCAAAAAGTCGCGCCTTAGGCGTTCGGCCCAGACGGCCCTGTTCCGGATCCTTAAGGATACGCTGGCCCTCATGGCGCCCATCCTCCCCTTCACGACCGAAGAGGCCTGGGAGGCCATGCCGGCTTTCTCCGGCAAAACGGAGTCCGTCCACTTGGGATTGTTTCCCGC
>Ga0315274_10003027_pt1 | contig 25010 bp, 14 predicted proteins | sample YL17G02_20_MG_FD_203700 | JGI IMG/M metagenome (GOLD analysis project Ga0315274, IMG submission 203700) | Sediment microbial communities from Yellowstone Lake, YNP, Wyoming, USA - YL17G02_20 | ecosystem: Environmental > Aquatic > Freshwater > Lake > Sediment | place: USA: Wyoming | collected...
TTCTGACCAAGCGAAGGCCTATCAACTGGAGCAACTTCAGAGACTCTGTCAGTTTGCGTATGAGAGGAGCGCGTACTATCAGCAGGCCTTCAACCAATGCGGTTTCCGACTGGACCACCTCCGGTCCGTGGATGACATCCTGCGATTGCCGACAACAGATCGTCACATTGTGCGGGATCAACTGGAGGCAATGTGTACTGGCCCGTTGGACTCCCGCGATGTCGAGGTGGGCTCCACAGGCGGGACCGGTGGAGAGCCGGTGTGGATCGCCCTGCCAGTTGGGCGATCCGCCGTCGAGTACGCCTACTTGGTTGCCAGTTGGCAAAGGATAGGCTTCTCATTGGGGACACCCTTGGCCGTTTTCCGGGGGCGAGTCGTGCGCCCGGACCGGCGGGCGATGTACCATGAATACGATCCGTTGCTGCGTCATCATTACTATAGTGCCTTTCACTTGACCGATGAGAATATGGCGCGGTATCTGGAACACATCGCTACGATTGGGCCATGTTTCCTGCACGTATATCCCTCCTCGGTGGCAGCACTCGCACGTTTTTGCCGCCGTACTGACATCTGTCCGCCTGGCAATATTCGAGGTATCATCGCCGAGTCCGAAATCGTCTATCCCGAGCAACGGAAGATGGTCGAGGAGGTCTTCGGTTGCCGGTACTTCTCATGTTACGGCCAGTCCGAGAAGGTCGTCTTCGCCGCCGGCTGTGAGCAGTGCGACGATTACCATGTCTGGCCGACGTATGGGTATTGTGAACTGCTGGATGAAGAAGGCAATCCGGTGACAACACCGGGCCAGCGAGGTGAGATCGTTGGCACGGGTTTCATCAATACGGTGATGCCGTTCATTCGCTATCGGACCGGTGACTGGGCTACGTACGTCAGTGATCGTTGTGAGGCGTGTGGACGCGAGCATATTGTCATTCGAGACATTCAAGGCCATCGAACCCAGGAGGTCCTGATCGCCGCCGATGGCTCCGAGATTCCATGGGCTGCCCTGAACATGCACGATGACACGTTCCTAAACGTCAGGCAGTTTCAATTTATGCAGGAGATGCCCGGCAAGGCGATCCTGCGCATCGTCCCGGCCATTGGTTTCAGTGCGCAGGATGCCCAGCGGATTCAACGGAACCTTGGGCGAAAGCTGAATGGTCGGCTTATCTTCACAGTTGAACAAGTCGAGGCCATTCCTCTTTCTCCACGAGGCAAGGCTATCTACGTGGACCAGCGAATCCCACAGGATCACGCGAATCGGGCTGGCTCCTCGTCGATCTGAGCACGTGTGTATGCTCCTGCGGCGTACAACAACAGGAACATGACAATATGGTCCGAGAACTGGGCGATGCTGCAATTGGGGGTGCAGCGGGCTTTGTAGGCACCGAGTGCAACGAGCGACGCCGTATTTCTTATACTTTGGGAAACGGATCTGCTGATCACTGCGCCGTGCGTCGGTACTTGCTTCACTGACCGCCGCCAGTTGAGTCTGCGCCGTGATGTGAGATCGAGACCTTTTATAGGGAGAAGGTGTGTATGGGATCATACCGAGGTCTTGTGTGGGGTTTAGCGGTCCTGATCGTCTCTTGGGTCGCGTTGGAGGCCCAAGCCACGGCCTACACGATCACTGCTACGGCTGGTCCGGGCGGGACTGTAAGCCCGAGCGGGTCGGTGTCGGTGGATGAGGAGGCGGACATCACCTTTACGTTTACTCCGGACCCAGGCTACAAGGTGAAGAACATCGTGACGGCGGGGGTTTCAGAGGGGGCAGCGACCAGCTTCACCTACTATCTGGTCCGAAGCGACTATACCTTGAACGTATCGTTCATCGAAGAGGCCGATAACGTGCCGGAGACGATCTATGTGGACGGCAGTCTGACGGTCGACTGCCCCAACGGGGAGTACTCCGTCGCCAATCGGGACAACTCCGGCAGTGATGGGGATGCCTACACGTCGATCACGGAGGCATGCGATGTGGCCGGGCCGGGCGATACGATCCTGATTCGGGGTGGACTCTATGGGACGGCGGGGAACGAAGCAACCGACGTGATTTGGCCGAAGCACTCGGGAACGCCAGAATCGCCCATTACGATCCGGCCGTACGGTAGCGAGTCGGTGGTAATCAGAAGTGCTGACGGGGCATGGCCCAACGATCTGTCCTTTTCCATCTCGCGGGGCGCGATCTCCATGCGGAACGTGCATTACATCACGATTGAAGACCTGACGATTCGTCACGTGGGGGGCTGGTTGTTCGCCCGCGACTGCAACCATATTACTGTACGTAAGTGCACGTTCGAGGAGGGGATGTACGGAGCGAAAGCGGCCTTCCGCATGACGGAGTGCGACTACTGGACTATTGAGGGCAATACATTCCTAAACTCCGCCTATGACAGCATAGTGCTAGTGGAGAGTGACTACAACATCATCGAGAACAACACGTTCACCACAGCCGAGCATTCTCTACTGTCGCTGCGAAGCGCCAGCTACAATATCATCCGCAACAACACATTCAATAACTACCATTCCGAGAAGCTCACTGAGGTGTTCGATCAGAAACTCGACACACGCGATTCGGCTAATCCATCGTACATACCCGTCCCCGGGTACAATGGCACCCAACGTAATCTGTTTGAGGGCAACTTCTTCGGTTTCACCACAGAAGTGGATTATGTAGGTAGTGGCTCACGGTGCTCTGCTATGCAGTTCTCAGGGCAGAATACCATCATACGTAATAACACTTACTCGAATCCCGTCGATGTGAATAACCCAGACACATCAGGTTTCTCTTCGGGAGGAACGTCCGGCGGCGTGGCCATTGTCATGCGCTGGGGCGGCTCATGGGAGGGCTGGCGGGAAGACCTGCAGAGGATTGTGGGCGAGGCCCATGAAGCTGGTTATGTAACCGGCAACCGCATCTACCACAACACCTTTTACGGCTACGATGGCAGCAAGGTCCTACTGCCGACGGATACGTCCATGGGCAGCACACCGAACCCGCCGCCCATGAAGAATGTGGAGAACTACCTGGATTACCCCTACACGGAGCCCTACGCCTTCGAGGACAACACCTTCAAGAACAACATCTTCTCGGAAGGACGCATCCATGCATATATCAACTGGACCTCCTTGACGCAGAACGAGGGCAAGGGCGTGCAGATGTTCCTCAGTGGAAGAGTCGATGCAACCTCTTTCGCGGGCAACAACTTCTTCTCCTCCGGGGACTATCCCAACGAGCTCATCTACAATCAGGTGAACTACCCGTATCAGGCCGCCAAGACGCCCGCCTTCTACAACGCCAATCATGGCATTACATGGTCCGGCAACGTCCAGCACGATCCCTTGTATGTTGATGCAGACGCGCCGAACTTTCACCTGCAGTCAACCAGTTCTCTGATTGATGCAGCCAGCCATCTTACGACGGTTGTCAGCCCGGCCGGTAACGGCAGTCAGATCACAGTGGAGGATGCTGGTTATTTCTACGATGGGTTCGGCATCGATGGCGAGCAGGGGGATCTGATCAGGCTGGGAAACGGGCAGATCGCTCGAATCATAGATGTCGACTACGCGGGCGCCGTGGTGACAGTGGATCGGCAGGTCACATGGGATACCGGTGAGCCGATCAACCTGTACTTTGAGGGTACCGCCCCGGATATTGGGGCGTATGAGTATGCCGTTCGGGCCATCAACGATCTAGCGGTTTCGGGGACCAGTCAGAATTCACTAACCCTGGGCTGGACGGTGCCGGGGGAGGCGGGGGTGACGGGGGAGCCGGCTTCTTATGATATGCGGTATGCACAGGTGCCGGTTACGCAGGCGAATTGGGAGGCGGCAATGCAGGTGGCGGGCGAGCCGGTGCCGGGCGGGTTTGGGGATGGGCAGTCGTTCACGATTACGGGGCTGAATCCTGGTGCGACCTACTATGTCGGGATCAAGGTTCTCGACGAGGTGGGGCATGCCTCGGAGTTGTCCAATGTGGTCCCGGCGACTACCGCCAGTAGTGGGAATCACGCTCCCGTGCTGAACGTGGGGGATCGGTCGGTCGCTGAGACTGGGACACTCACGTTCTTGGTCAGTGCCACGGATGCCGATGGCGATCCGCTGACCTATTCGGCAACGGGACTTCCGGCCGGCGCCAACTTCACTGCGGCGACGCAGACCTTTACCTGGACGCCTACGAACCTTCAGAGTGGTCGGTACCGGGTTATGTTCCAGGTCACCGATACTCATGTGACCGTCTCCGAAACGATCACGATCACGGTGCGGGAGGCCTCCAACCAGGCGCCGGTGCTCGGAGCCATTGGCGACAAGAGCGTCAATGAGAACGCTCCATTGAGCTTTTCAGTCAGCGCCACGGACCAAGATGGAGATTCACTGACGTTCTCGGCGACAGGGCGGCCAAGTGGGGCCACTTTTGTGGGTGGGGCATTCACCTGGACGCCGAGTTACAGTCAGGCGGGCTCCTATCAGGTCACCTTCACAGTCAGCGACGGCGAATTGACGGATTCCGAGCAGATCACAATCACCGTCGCCAATGTCACCGACCAGACGGCCCCTGTGGCGGATGAGGTCTTTCCTCCGCCCGATGCGGTCCAGGTCCCGGTGAATCCCGTGATCACCTTCGCACTCACGGACCTCGGGTTGGGCATTGACCCCAATACGGTGGCTCTCCGCGTCAGCGATCAACTGGTCTATACGGGCAACAGTATTCTCTATAACAGCCCGGATGGCATCTGCCGTCGCACGGGCAATCCGATGAACTATCGCTATTATTTCTTTCCCAACGATCCGTTTGACTTTGACCAGCCGGTGCCCGTGCTCGTGACCGCCTCGGACCTGGCCCACAATGCCATGACGCCCCTGTCCTACCAGTTTGTGACCGAGATGCGGTCCTTCGGTCAGAATCAGCTTGTCAGCTCCAATAGCGGCAGCAGCGGCCATCCCGCGATTGCCACGGACAGTGGCGGCAACCTCTGGGCCGCCTGGCACACGGGGCAGGCAGGCAGCGGCGATATCTACGTCGCCAAGCGAGACAGCGAGACCCAGCAATGGGCCGCTCCGCTGCGGCTGACCAATCTGGGCTCCGATCAGCGCAATCCTGCCCTGGCGATTGGATCGAATGACACGCTCTATGTCACGTGGCAGGACAATCGCCGGGGCAACTGGGACATCTACGTGGCTGTCAGCCTGGATGGGATAACCTGGAACGATCCTGTCAGACTGACGGACCCCAATACGAATGAGACGAATCCTGCCATCGCTATTGACCGTGCCAGTCCCAATCACGTGTACATTGCCTGGCAACAGGATGAGGGGACCGGCAACCAGGACATCTACGTGGCCTCGTCAAGCACTCGCTTCATCAGCAAGGCGGTCACGCAGGTGACGTCACACGCGGCGAGTCAGACGGAGCCGGCGTTGGCCGTCGGCTCAGACAATACGGTCTATCTGGTCTGGACCGATCGGCGAAATGGCTCAGCGGATATCTATGGCTCCTCCTCGGGCGCGGTATCCTGGGCCAATGTGGCGATTGCCACGGGGGCAGGCAATCAGTCGGCCCCCACGATTGCGGTTGAGCCGGACAGCTCCTCGCTGCACGTGCTCTGGGTGAGCGACACGACGGGCAATCTGGACATCGTCGGTGGAGTGTCCAACGGTCTTCCGGCCGCTCCCATTTCCGGCAGCGTCATTGTTGACGATACGACCGGCGCAGATCAGTCTGCGCCCGCAGTCCTTGCCGTGAAAGACCACTGGAACAGGGGCCACATCTACGCCTGCTGGCAGGACAACCGTTCCATAGCCGACTCCGGGGACAGCGATCTGTATTTTGCGGAGATACGGTCGGGCGCCGCCGGGACAAATATCCTCGTCGGAGATGATGGTGCCAATTCCAATCAGAGCGATCCCGCTTTGGGATTCGACAGGTATGGCGAGCCAGTGGTACTCTGGGTTGACGACAGGGGCAACTCGGCACAAATCTACGGTGCGTGCAGCACGTACGTTGATCCCGTGTCGCTGGTTTCCGGGACAATCCCAAGCTCGACAGGCGGCAGGGTGGGCCCAGATCCCGCCTCGATCGGAGATGGAAGCGACGTCTCCATCGGAATCCCTTCCCATGCACTCGGTTGCGACGCCCTCCTCGCGATCTCAGAGATGCAGAACGCTCAGAAATTCGGAGCTCCCTGTCTCGCCGGCTGTGAAATAAGTCCAAGCGGCATCCAGTTCTCTCCACCCGCCACGGTGGTCATCCCCTATGTGGCCTCCGGCTCCGGCCCTGCCGTTCCCTACTGGTATGATGCGCAGACTGGCATGTTGAGCCAACTGGGGATCACCAACATTACGCGTGCGACCCTGCCCAATGGACTGTCTGTGGTTTCCTTCAACACGACGCACTTGACTTCGTTCTATGTGCTGGAAGGCTCCAGCGTCGTCGGTGGCGGCGGAGGTGGCGGCGGTGGCTGCGCCCTGTCCCGTGCCCGCGAAGGGAGTATTGTCGGGTACATCCTTCCCTATGGGGCGTTGGCATTGCTCCTGTTCGTCCGCAGGTGGATGGACGGACGACGCAAAGGGGATTCGGAACGAGCAGGTTCTTCCCCAGCAAGTTGAAGCCTGTACCCTACCAACTGTCGTAGCAGGGCCAAATCGCACACAGAGTCAGGGCTCCAGAGAGAGCCGCACAGCCCTTGGCTCGAAACCCCCACTGTTTTCAAGAGAACAGGCAATAGGGACTCCCTGGATTTCAGGGGTCAGCCAATGGATCGTTCCGGGACAATCAGTTCGTACCTATGGTGAATTCGCTCGCGACGCCAATCGTATGGGTCCTGGCGCTTTTGATCCTGGGCCTATTCTTCTCCCGGCGCAAACGGGCGAAGATCCGCTCCGGCGCCGGCTGGTATCTGGTGTTGGCGGGCACGCTCATGCTGCTGATGCTCAGCGTCAGGCCCATCGCCAATCTGTTGACCTACTCTCTGGAATGCCGGTACACGCCGCCAGCATCCGAGGTGCTCAGGAGCCTTGACATCGTCGTTGTTCTCGGCGGTGGCGCTCGTTCGGCTTGCGGACTTCGGCGGGAAGCGGAGCCCAGTGGGCCCTCCTACTCGCGGCTATACAACGGCGTCCGGACGTTCCAGCAGAGCAATGCGAGCCTGCTCGCATTCTGCGGCGGTCCGCCTGAAGACGCCGAAGCGGAAGTGATGAAAGCTCTGGCCGTGTCCATGGGAGTCCACGCGGACAGGATTCTGACGGAGACACAGTCGTTCAACACGATGCAGAATGCCGTCTGCCTGGCGAGATTGCTGCCGGCGGGGAAAGGCAGACGAATCGGATTGGTGACGTCGGCCACGCACATGCTGCGATCGGAGAAGGTGTTCAAGAGAGAGTTCCCCGAGGACACCATCATACCGATTCCAGTCAACTACACCTACGATCCGTTCGTTTGGGCTTCAAACACTTTCATCCCGTCGTCGTCGGCTCTGGACGAAAGCACGGTCGCACTGCATGAATGGATCGGTATCCTCTGGTACTCGTGTCGGTATCGATGACCCGCCGCATCGGAATGACTTGCGGATCAGAGCGGGCAGACAATCCGGACGCGAGCCGGCGGAAAGCTATTCTACACGATAGATCATAGAGGAGGGCGGATCAAATGGCACAGTCTGACAAACTTGGTCGGAGATCGGTCATGGCCGCCGCTGTGGTGGCGAGCTTCCTGATGCTTGTCTTCGGCTTAGCGTATCGCGTCGTCGCCGGACGGCTGGCAGCTCCCGCGACTACTACTCCGATAGATCCCGCTACGGTACAACGATTCCCTATGCAGATTGGCGAGTGGATGGGCCAGGATGTGGCTATCGACGAAGCCACGGTACGTGCGACGGATACGGATGCACACATCAATCGTCGGTATTCACGACAAGGGTCGTTGGAGTCTGTGAATCTGTACGTTGCGTGTGGCGTCAAGGCACGCGACCTGATGCCTCACCGGCCGGAGGTCTGCTACACAGGCAACGGCTGGACGCTCACGGAGCGCCGTTCCGTCGAGCTATCATTGAGTGACGGCACCAAGCTGCCATGTAACATCATCCAGTTCTCGCGGGGCGGTTTGAACACGCAGAAAGTCCTGGTCCTGGACTACTACATTGTGGACGGTCAGTATTGCAGCGATGTCTCTCTGCTACGCTCCAAGGCATGGCGGGGCTCAGGCACGGTCAAGTACGTGGCCCAGGTGCAGGTCGTCACTTCCATCACGGCGATCATGACTGCCGACTCCGCGACGAGATCGGTCTCCGCCTTCGCCGTCGATTCCGTCGCATCGATTGCAGGGCTGTTCGAGAACACGGAAGGGAACCCGACTTCAGAGTGATTCGATGGGCCGCTTAAAGGGCAAGAGTATGACCAACCTTCACGTTCACCACAAGTCTGTTCCGCGGACCGCCGGCGTGGATCCCACGCAGGGCAACCGCATGGGGCTTCTCTTGGCCGTGCTGCTGTTGCTGGTGCTGACGGCCTGGTCGTACTGGCCGACCATCACGGACCTGTTCAAGGAATGGCAAGGCAATGACGACTACTCCGCCGGCCAGCTTGTCCCATTGGTGGCGATTATCATGGTCTGGCGTGAGAGAAGACTGCTCCGTGAGTACGCGCTGACCCCGTGCTGGTGGGCGGGCATAGTCCTGCTCGTGTTGGCACAGGCGGCACGGACCTATGGGCTGCTGTTCATGTTTGAATCCGCGGAGCGATACTCGCTGGTGCTGACGGTCGCGGCTCTGGTGCTCATCGTAGCCGGCTGGCAGGTGTTTCGGCGAGTCTCGTGGGTCCTGCTGTTCCTGTTTCTCATGGTTCCACTGCCCGGACGGGTGCACAACCTTATCGGCGGGCCCTTGCAGAAGATGGCGACCGATGGATCCGTGTTTCTCCTGGAGGCGTTTGGCATCCGGGTCAGCCAGCAGGGAAACGTCATGACGCTGAATCAGGACACTCCTCTGGCCGTGGCGGAGGCGTGCAGCGGCCTGCGCATGCTGACGGCGTTCATCATCGTTGCCGGGTTCATCGCATATATGGTGAGGCGGCCCCGGTGGCAGAAGGCCGTCGTCTTTGCTTCGTCTATCCCCGTGGCGGTCATATGCAATATCGTGAGGATCTTCGCGACGGCTGTGATCATGCTCTATCTGAGCGCCGAGGCCGCGGAGACGTTCTTCCATGATTTCGCCGGCTTCGTCATGATGCCGATTGCCGTCTTGCTGATGTTCAGCGAGCTGTGGCTGATGGAGAAGCTGATCGTGCCTGATCCGCAGTCCCAGCCGCATCAGACGATTGTGGCGGCAAGATCTCGCATTCCGAGCCCCCCCAAAGGCCCCTGAAACCCCCTCAAAGCCCCATAATCCCGCCTCAAGATACCCCATTTTGCCAGTCTTCTGGGCAGAGTCTGCGCGCCAATTGGTCGCAAGTTGTTGGCCAGCAAGAACTTACACGTAGATGATTTCAAAAGCTGTTACGATAGATAAAATGTAGGTCATGGGAACTTTTTCTCTTGACAAGTGTAGTTAAATTGGGCATAATGCGTGAGTATAACTTTGCGTGGAGTGCAGGGTAGATGATTGTGCGGGCCAGAATTGTAGTTATGGTTCTGACGGTAGGGCTAGCAGCAGCCACCGTCCGCGCCGATATGATGCCGGTATGCAGTTCGGATATCGGGCCTCAGCCGGTGACGCGCGCTTCCAGCCCAGCGGGTCCCTTGCACGCAAATCCCCTCAGCCTGTATGGTATCCCATCGATTGCCGATCTTGGCATAGGGCCGATCACCTGCCTGCCGGATGTCCAGCCGAATCTTGGCTTATCTACCGAAACGCGGCCTGTGTCGGTCCTCGGCGATGACCAGGGGAGCTTTGGCCTGTGCCTGTATGCGTTGCTGGGCCTGGGCCTGTGCCGGTCCGCTCCACTGATGAGGAAGCTGTCCTTCGGCAGTATTCCCGATTGGTATCATCACGGCGGGCCTTTCCAGGTTGGGCACAGCCATGCGATCGGGCCGGACCTCTGCTGGGCAGCCGTTGTCTGTTTCGTTCAGCCGGACTGCACGCGGCACGATTTCTTACCGCAATACTACTGGGGGACCATCGCGTCCCTCTGGCGAAAGTCATTATTCTCACCCAACACACTCCCATCCCGAGGCCCTCCCAGCATGTCATAGAGACTTTCGTGCCTGCGTGCTCACCCTGCTGTAGCATAGAGCTTGTGTCTACAGACGTGTGGGTGCAAAGGTGCGGCCCGTCCGGCTGTGCCGCGTACGCGGGAGTGGTCAACGGAGGGAAGGTCTCAAACTGAGTGAGAGACCTTTCATGAATCAGAAATTCTGACGCATCCAAAATAGAACCTGACGTTCCCATGGGAACATGTCAGGTGGAGGTTAAAAGAATATGAGAACGATTATCCTTATTGCAGTAGTGTGTGCGTTCATCGGCGCTCCGGCTTTTGCCGACCCCTACTACATTAACTTCGTGGATCAAGCTGCTGCTGGTAACACGCTGATTTCGAGCTATGCACTTGCGCCTGGTTCCCTAATTGAGACTTTCAATAGTGTCCCGGCCCCCTATCCGTCAACTCCCATCTCCGCCAACGCCGCTAGCTTGGACCAGGCCTGGACATGGGGCCCCGGTCTGACTACTGGTGAAAATGATGCTGTAGCTAAAGGCAGCAGTAGCCATGCCGCTGCTCCTTGGAGTCATGTCACCAGCGCGCAGGATACAACGCCATATGCTACAATTCCTTATGACAACACAGCAAGCGTACCACGCCAAGCTTCAGTCAGTTTTGGGGCTGATTACAGGTTTCTGGGCCTACACTGGGGATCAATGGATCCCGAGGTTGGCACGTGGAGCCAGAATATTTTCCTATACGATGATGGCAGTTTAGTCGCCACCGTTTTTGCGCCTCTTCCAAAAACTGGCGCTTGGACGAGTGCTAATACCAACAGGTATGTCAACATCTTCCTTACAGGCGGTTACATGTTCGACACCGCCGTGTTCCAAAGCAACCAGTATGCATTCGAATTTGACAACCTTGCGGTAGGTACTGTTCCCGTTCCGGGTGCGGTGCTGCTGGGTCTGCTCGGCCTGAGCGCTGCGGGTATCAGGCTCCGCCGGTTTGCATGAGAGCCTTATGGGCGATCATGTGTGTGTGAAAAATTACCCGGTGAAGCCCGCCCAAAGGGCGTCATCGGAAAATGTTAAACTCAATGAGAAGGTGGTAAATGATGAGAAGAATGATCTTTATTGTGGCGCTGTGTGCGTTCGTAGGAGCACCGGCAATGGCGGACTACTACGGAGGCCAGATTTACTGGACCCGTGTGGCCAACCACTGGAACGGCAGCGGGGGTGAGTTCACGCTTTACTATAACGGTATTCCTGGTCTCTCCAACAGTAGCTACGCTGATGTGACCAAGGCGGAAGACGGGCGAGCGAATTCCTTTCAGTCGTTCTGTGTCGAATTGCATGAGTACCTGCAGACCCCGATGGATGCCTATGTGAGCGAAACGTTCATCAATGAGGCCACAGGGGCTATCACTGGCGATGGTTCCCATGCCATTTATGGCGGGCAGACGTTCGGCGACAACCTGGATTCGAGGACGGCGTATCTGTATACACGGTTTGCCGCAGGGGTGCTCTCGAACTACGCTTACGCCGTTGGACGTGGTTCGTCGGCCGGCATCCTGCAGAAGACGATTTGGCTTCTCGAAGGGGAAATCGGCAATGTGGGAGACAACTCGGGAGGGTTCCTGCTGACTACAGCCCAGCAAGCTCAGGTTACTACATGGATCACTGAGGCCGAGAACGCGATTGCCAACGGGAAATGGTCGGGCATCGGACAGGTCCGCGTCTTGAATATGTGGGGCGTGGATCCGAGTACCGGGCAGTACGTCAAACTCGCTCAGGATCAGCTCTATGTCCCGATTCCTGCGGCTGTGCTTCTTGGCATGCTCGGTCTGGGTGTGGCTGGTTTGAAACTGCGTAAGTTTGCGTGATCGCCGCGTAGTGCGGTGTCACGCGATGTATCAATATCAAAGTGGTGCGTGCTGGTGAGGTCCTTGGTGGGCCCTCACCAGCACAGCCATGATCTTGGAGTCCGCAGCGGGCCGGTCCGCTGTGTGGGTGAGGCAGGAGAGTTGTGACTATGGAGAAGACTCATCGCTATCTGTTCCCATCTCCGTAGCGGTCAGGACGTTCTCTGTGGTTGACGTATTCGAAAGTAGGTTTGAAAGGGCCAACATGGCAATAGCACACACGACAAGATATTGCAGGAACCCCCTGGGTGTGGTCCTGTTCGTCTTCCTGTCGCTTTTGCCGGCCGTGGCGCGGGCAGACTTGTACGGTTTTGCACCTCTGTCGAACAATTCGGGCCAAAGTGCGGAACTGGCGGCCCAGCTTTGCGTCGAAGTCACCGACTATGGGACCAAATCAGACGGTACGAACCAGGTCCTTTTCACCTTCTACAACAATGGGATGGACCCTTACACGGTCGATCCGCCTGATCTGCCTATCGCCAGTAGGATTGCCCGGGTGTTCTTCGATGATGGGACCCTGCTCGGGATATCGAAACTTATCGAATCAGCCGGCGTAGATTTTGAAGATCCGGTTCCAGGGGAGGAGACTCTTCCCGGAGGGGCAACTCTAGTGCCCCCTTTTGTGACAACAAAGGGTTTTTCGGCGCGTAAAAATGGTGTGGCTACGTACGGAGTGGACCCGACCCCCGCCGAGCATCTCGGAGTAGTGTTTGATCTCATCCATGATAAGACTTTCGCTGACGTCCTGGACGCTATCAGCCTTGGCTTTGCGACGGGAGGGGAGGGGAGTCTGCGAATCGGAATCCACGTCACAGGTATCGGCACCAGTGGTGACAGTGACGCGTTCATCATGGTGCCAACTCCCGCCGCCATCTTGTTGGGCATGCTCGGCATGGCCGTAGCCGGTTTGAAGCTGCGTAAGTTTGCGTGATGGCCCGATAACGGGCGATCACGTGGTTCGTTGGTGGATTACCGGGGAAGCCCCTTTCACAGAGGCTTCGCCGGATAGTTCTTTTGTTTGACGGCGGATTCGTAGGCCGCCAAGCTGGTTCGCGATGTCTCTGCTGAAGAGCAGGAATCCTGAGAACAACCGTCTTCATTGCGGCAGCGTGGGTATTCAGGGCATCGCCGGCGATGGCGGGAGACCTCCGCAATGTCATGGGTTGTTTTCAAGACCAATTAGGGTAAGGAGGAGGAAGGAATGAAGAAGTTACTGGTTACAGCAATTGTGTGTGCGTTCATATCTGCGCCGGCGATGGCAGACATCAACATCGTCGTCCCCGGGACGGCGTGCCCCTATTTCGCCGGGCAAACCTTCGGTTCGATTCCCCCGGCGGGGGAGTATTATTTTGATGTGGACATCACCCACCCCGAGACTATGCCACCTTGGATTGACGTTACCGGTTTTGGCGGCACGATTGCCTCGATTACCGCCACCGGATGGTGGAGCCATACCCCTAGTTACACGACCGGGCCGGACGGCTACGGCGACGGCGAGCTCCCTTATGCGGAGTACGTCGCTTTGGGAATAAGTCCTGTGGGGACAGATCAACTGACTGACGCCCCCTTGAACTCATTGCTCGGGGTCTTCTTGACAGGTGCTGCGCCGGTGGCTGGTAGCGCACCGGAGCCCCTACCCTTTGGCGGCGATATGACAAGCCCGCTGCTACAGCAGACATTCGTCATCGGGTCCGGCCTGAGCGGTATCAACATACCGACCGGCGCCACCAGGCTGTTCTTCGGGCTCAATAATGGCTACGAATGGAGCAATAACATAGGCGAGTTGGATGTTACTATTGTCCCCGTTCCGGGCGCTGTTCTGCTTGGCATGCTCGGTCTGGGCGCCGCGGGTATCAGATTGCGCAAGTTTGCGTGATGGCCCGATAACGGACGATCACGTGGATTCAATGAGACGGTGTCAAGGCTGCCGGCGAAGCCCCTTCAACGGGGGCTTCGCCGGGTGGCCCGCTATTTGTTGTGGCGGAGCGCCAGGTTCTGCGGCTGTCCTGGTCTGATGGGTCGGTACACCGGGGGGGGTAGCAGGGCATATAACCGACGGGAGGCTTGTCTGTTGTACTGCTGACGGGACTGCTGCCGCAGGCATGAATCGCATGTAATCAGGCTCATCCGGTTTTTTGCATACTTCTCGGTGGAGAGACCCCGACGACCGGGGACCTGTCCCCGGACCCCTGGCATTTTGCGCTTTTCGCCAGCAGCATGGGAGCAGGCCGGCCGACAATCCGTAAGACGGCACCGGCCACGTCAGAACTAGGTTCCAGCGAAGACGAAAGGGGCAACAGTCCGCCACAACAGTCGCATTTTCTATGATGCTATTGGCCCAATGCGACAAATGCCAGGGGCTTGGGGACGGAGTCCCCAACAGGCAACGAAGTGCGCAAAAACCGGATGAGCCTATAACATTTATACCCCATCCATTTGCCACACAAGACCCGGGTTCCACCGGCTTCGTTCATGACGGCATCCGCGACAACGGACGCCGTTTTCGTTGGGTCAGAACAAAAGCAGACTGGACGCTAAGGCATTGCCCTTGACAGGCCGATGATCCTATGTATTAGATGTCCAAGGGTGACGAACAGCGACTACTATTGAGAGGCCCTATCATGTTTTATCGGAACCGACGTGCCAAGATCAACGTGAAGCTGCTGGTCATTCTGCTGCTGGTCACGGTGGCGGTTGGGGTGTCTCTGGTCGCCGCCCGACAGATTCGCAGGAGCGTTCTCTCGAAGATGTCCCTGGAAGAGGGTACGGCCGCCTTTGAGAGCAAGGACTGGCTAACGGCCAGCAAGAACCTGCAGGAATACCTCGGCCGAAATCCCGATGATGTCGAGATCCTCAGGAAGTACGCCAAGGCACGATTGGCCATCCGGCCCATCGAGGGCGGCAACATCATGCAGGCAATTGCCGCCTACCGTCGCATCGTGCAACTGGCCCCTCTCGATGAGACCACCTATGACGAGCTTGCCGCGCTCTATACCGGCATAGGGAACTCTGAGGACCTTGCCTACGTGGCCCGAACACGGCTGGAGCGAGACCCGAATGACCCCAACGCCCCACTGTGGCTGGCCGATGCGCTGGTCCGAATGAACAAGACGGGAGAGGCCCGGCAGGTACTCGAAAAGTTCCTCGCGAGACTCGAAGCGCTTCCCGACAAGCATCCAGAGTACGTGCGAGCCTGCGTGGGGATGAGCGGCATAGAGGCCGGCGATAGCTCGGCGGGGGCCAAGGCCAAGGCCCTGGAATGGCTGAACAAGGCGGTGGACTACGCTCCTGAATCCGTGGAGGCGCTGGTGTATCGTGCCCGGTTTTACCGTCAGACGCCAGAGCTTGCCCGCCTCAGCGCGACCGAGCAGTTGGCGCTTGCCCGCAAAGACCTTGAGGCCGCCGACGCGCTGGGCACGGAAGACCCAAAGATTCGCTACTTCCTGGGCGCGGAATGGATGGTACACGGCGAGCTGGACCGGGCCGCTGCCGAATTGCAGGCCGTTGACCAGCTCCCCCAGGAGACGCTGGAAAAGTCCTTCTTCGATATCAACGATTGGAAGGTGGCCAGATTCCTCTTCGCGTCGGAGCTGGCCAGCCGGCGGCGGGCCACCACGGGGATCGCTTCTCTGGCCGACGAGACGCTGGCCGTGCTGAAGGAGCAAAGGCACAGGGTCCAGGTCCTGCCGGCCGTGATTCCGATCTACCTCGCCGCCGACAAGGTTTCGGAAGCGCGGCGGTGTCTTGACGAGTATCTCGACATCCAGCGTGCCCAGCAAAGGGCGGCGGAATCCCCGACGCGGCTCGCCTGGCTCCAGGCCCTCGTGGCGCGAGCCGAGGGGAGGCCCTATGTCGTGATCGATGTATTGCAGCCCGTGGTTGTGACGGAGACCGCTCGTCCGGACCTGTGGGGACTGTTGGCCGAAGCCTACAGCCGAACCGATCAGACCAGGCGGGCGGTGAGTGCCATGATCCAGTACCTCCGCTACTACCCGCAGGACCCGGAAATGACGCTGCAACTGGCCAGGCAGTACTTCAGACTGGGAGATTGGGACAAGGCATTGGAAACGGCGCACATGGCGGAGTCTCTGAACCCCACCGACGTCGCTCGCAAGCTGCTTCGCATCGAGGCAAGCCTGAGTCTGGCGGTCGATGAGCGTGGCGGCGCCGACGCGGCCAAGCTTGACCGGTTGTCCGCCGAGCTGACGCAGTTGCGCCAGGAGGACCCTAACCGAACGGACATTCGCGCATTGCAGGCGGTCATCGCAGAGAGCCTGAAACAGCCTGACAAGGCCGAAGCGGAGCTGAAGCTGGCCATCGAGGAGTGCAAAGAGCCACTGAGGGCGGAGATGCAACTTGTAAACCACTACTTCCGGGCGAAGCGCATTCCGGATGCGATTGGGGTCTGCCAGGCGGCCTGCCAGCGGCATCCTGGAGTCGCCGAGCCCTGGCTTTCTCTATCCGAACTTCATGTCGCGAATGCCGATTATGATTCCGCGCGCAGTTGCCTCAAACAAGGGTTGGACGCCGTCACCGGCAAAGCGGAAAAGCGATCGATATCGATCCGGCTTGCCTTGCTCGAAGTTGTTCATGGGAATCGCAGCACGGGAATACGTCTGCTCCAGGAACAGGTGGCGCAGGATGAACAGGAGATCCAGGCTCGCTTGCTGCTTCTGGGCATTGCCGATATCCGGAAGGACCGGGCAGCCGCCGAGAAACTGATCGATGGATTGCGGAAAGCGGAGGGGGAAAGCGGCCTTCAATGGCGTCTGCAGCAGGCATCGTTATGGCTGTCGTCCGAGGACTGGCGCTCGAAGCAACAGGATATTACGGGTTTGCTTCAGTACTGCATGAATGCGGACCCGCAATGGTCGGCGCCCGTGCTGCTCCTCGTGGGAATGTATGAGAGATTGGGGGACCTGCCGCGTGTGGAAGACACGTGCCGGCAAGCGATCGCGCGGAATCCCTCGGCCACGGATGTTGCAGACAGATTCCTGGCCTTCTTGGAACGACAAGGCCGCTCCTCGGATGCCGAGAAGGTCCTCCGGCAGATGCAAGTGGACCCCCGAGTCACCAGTGGCTGGCAGATCCGAATGGCCCTTGGGGCGGGGGACCTCTCCAAGGCGATCGACGAGTTGAAGCTCAGGGTATCCGGCGACAAGCAGGACGCAAGCTCACGCATCCAACTGGCCAGGCTGATCTACCAGCAGACGAAGGACACGGACCAGGCCTTCAAGTACCTGACGGAAGCCGAAGCCATCACACCCGCCTCGATGACGCTCGCCGCCGTCAAGGCGTCCATCCTGAAAGCAGAGGGCCAAGGACAGAAGGCCAGGCAAGTCCTGGATGACTACGTGGCGAATCGCAACGACTTCAACGCCTATTGGATGCGGGCAGTGTACCTGACCGAGGAAGGCGTATTGGACGGCGCCGAGCAGGACTACAGGAAACTGACCACCTTCGCCGACAAGAGTGGAATGGGGTATGTGCTGCTGAGCAGCTTCTATGCCGGACGTGGCAATCCTGACAAAGCCGTGGCCGCTCTTGAGGAGGGCCTGAGCGCGCATCCTGAAGACCTGGTATTGACGCGGAACCTGATGAAGATGCTGCTTGTACGGGCCCGTGCGCAGGACCGACAAAGGGCGCTCGAAATCCTCACGTCGCTTGAACAACGACTGCCGCAGGATCCCGAGCTGATGACGATCCGAGCCCTGCAAATGGCGGCGGAGCTGACACCTCAGTCCCTCAAAACTGCCAGAGAGAAGCTGGAGAATGTGGTCAAGCTGGAACCGACGGCATTGGATGCGCACCTTGCGCTGATCGGGATCGCGATGCGGGAGGGAGAGTACGGGAATGCCCGCGACTGTGCGGTTCGGGCGCTTGGCTCCAATCCGGGCAACCCGGCACTGCTGTCAGCCAGGGGCAGAGCGGAGCTTGCACTCGGCAACGGGCAGATGGCGGTGGAGTTGGCCCGCGTCGTTCTGGGAAAAGACCCGAATCATGTTGACGCCCTGACCGTGCTTGCCGAGGCAGCGATGATCGGCAACGATCCCGGTCTTCTTGACGATGCCCGGGCACGGCTCGAATCCGCTGTCCGCCGCAACCGGGAAAATGAGGCCCTGCTGATCCTGCGCTCGCGTTTCCTGGTCTCGCTGGGGCAGCCTCAGAAGGCAATTCCTGAGTTGGAGAGCTATTGCCAGACGGCGAAGGGAAGCAGCAGCATTACAGCAGTCTCCACCCTGGCTGACCTGTATCGCCTGAGCGGCGAGATGGACAAATCCGAACGGGAGATCGAGCGGATCGAGCGGATCGACCCGAATGGCCAGACTGCCGTTCACGCACGGTTTCTATGGCTTGTTTCGCAGAACCGGCTGGAGGAGCTGTCGCACATCAGTTCCGCCTATCTTGCAGCCAAAGAGCAGAATTCGGCGATGCTTCTGGCGGCGGCGGCCCGACTGTCGGCGTTTGATTCCGTGGAACTCAAGAGGGAGGGACTGAAACTCTTCGAGCGTGCCGTGACCCTTGATCCGACGTCGGTGACTGCGCGCGCGGGGCAGGCTTCCACGCTCTATCAGACGGGAGACGCCGAACGCGCAAAGGAGATCTACCAGGAATTGCTCAAGCAGCACCCAAACGATACACGAGTTCTCAACGATTTCGCGTGGGTACTCCAGGAGCATGATCGCAGTTATGATGCTGCACTGGAGTTGGCAAATAAGGGATTGAGTCTGGCGCCCAATGATTTGCATCTGCTCGATACAAGGGGCACGATCCTGGCAAAAATGGCCGACCGGCTCGCCGATGCGCGGAGCGACTTCCGCAAGCTCGTTGAGTTGTCCCCCCCGGATACTGACCGAAAAGCGAAGGCGCTCCTGCAACTGGGCCGCGTCTGTGCAAAACTCAACGACATCACAGAAGCCAAACAGCACCTGCAGAATGCACTGGAGATCGACCAGAAGATCAATGTGTTCACACCGGACGAACGATCGGAGATCACGAGAATCATCCAGTGAGGCCGGATGTGGGCGACCTGTCCCTCGATCACTCCCGGAATTGCATCCGAGAGTAGCTCATACTATGGATAGTATCGGGTGTACACACAAGAGGGCAGCCGCATAGCTGGCAATTCGCCCTTCGGCGCAGCAGTCCCTGTTTCCTTTCAAAGGCAAGGCATGTGTGGCATCGTCGGCATTTGTGGGCTCAAGCCCGGACAGAATGTAGCTCTGCACGACGTCGAGCGGATGATGGCGATGATCCGGCATCGTGGCCCCGACGAAACGGGCATCTACCTGGATGACGCGGTGGGGCTGGGCCATCTGCGGCTGAGCATCATCGATCTGCAATCGGGTTGCCAGCCGATACATAATGAAGACGAAACGCTCTGGATCATCTACAACGGGGAGGCGTTCAACTACATTGAATTGAGGCAAGAGCTGCAGAGGCAGGGTCATCGCTTCTACACGACCTCGGACACGGAGGTCATACTCCATCTGTACGAACAGGAGGGTCCCCGGTGCGTGGAGCGGTTGAACGGGCAGTTTGCATTCGCCATTTGGGACAGTGTGAAGAAGGAACTGTTCCTGGCCCGCGACCGGGTGGGAATTCGGCCTTTACACTACACCATACATGAAGGCAGGCTGATTTTCGCCTCGGAGATCAAGTCCATTTTCGCGATTCCCACAGTGCGCCGCGAGCTGGACCCCATGTCGTTGGATCAGATCTTCACATTTTGGACCGTCCTTCCCGGCCGGACAGCATTCCGCGACATCCACGAGCTGCCGCCGGGACACTATCTGAGGGCTTCCGCCGGCGCCGTGGAGGTGAAGAAGTACTGGGAGATCCCGATCTATGGCAGGCACGAACAATTGAACCTGCCCGTGCAGGACATCTGCGACCGAATCCGAGATCTGCTGGTGGATGCCATTCGCATCCGTTTGCGGGCTGACGTGCCGATCGGCTGCTACGTGAGCGGCGGCCTGGATTCATCAGGCTTGGCGGCACTGACCACAGAGAGGTTCGGCGTCCGCCTGAACACGTTCGGCATCCGTTTTGAGCAGGACGTCTTTGATGAAGGAATGCATCAGCAGACGATGGCATCATTCCTGAACTCCAGACATCGTGAAGTCTGGGCCACGCCTCAGCGCATAGGAGACGCATTCGCCCAGACCTTGTGGCATTGCGAGAAGCCGCTCCTGCGCACGGCACCGGTGCCGTTGTACATGCTGTCTCAGCTCGTGCGGGAATGTGGCCTGAAAGTGGTCCTGACAGGTGAGGGAGCCGATGAAGTCTTCGGGGGATACGATATCTTCAAGGAGGCCAAGGTCAGGCAGTTCTGGTCGCGCCGGCCCGGTTCCTCCATGCATGCCGTTTTGCTCGACCAGTTGTACGGCGACATATTCCACGATCGCCGCACGAAGCCCTTTCTCCAGACATTCTTCGGAAAGGGACTGGATCGATCCCGCGATCCGCTTTTCTCCCATGTTGTACGATGGGATAATACGAGCAGAACCAAGATGTTCTTCTCCAACGAGTTGAGGGCAGCCATCGGCGGAGCAGACCTGTACGAGCCCCTCCGCCAGAGTCTGCCCGAACGATACTATCAGTTGGACACAGTGGGCAGGGCGCAGTATCTCGAAACGGTGATCTTTTTGAGCAACTACCTGTTGTCTTCGCAGGGCGACCGCGTGGCTATGGCGCACTCTGTGGAGATTCGCCTGCCGTTCCTCGACTATCGTGTCATCGAGTTCATGGCACGAGTTCCCTCGCGATGGAAAATCCTCGGTTTGAATGAGAAATACGTACTGAAGAAGATGTTTGAGCAGATCCTGCCCAAGGAGATTGTCGCAAGGAGGAAACAGCCGTACCGCGCGCCCATCGTCAGGTGCCTGTTGAGCGGCGCAAGCCGTGAGTCTGCCATGGAACTTCTGACCAAAGAGGCCATCCAGCGTGCCGCGTTGTTCGATCCCGGCAGAGTAGACAAGCTCCTGGCAAAACTGCAGGCCGTGGAGAATCCCAGCGAGATCGACAGCATGGCGTTGGCGGGCATTCTGTCCTCTCAGATTATCCATCAGCAGTTCATAGAGAACTTTCCGACCCGTACTCAGTCTGCGGTTCATCCCGATCTGATGATCGACAGACGGACTCAATCAGCGTCCCGATGTGGAGGCACGAAACGTGATTGAGTTCGATCCAATCCTGCTGCACGAATGGCTCAGACGGTCTGCCGGGCGAGTGCCGGAGAAGGAAGCGCTCATCTGCGGCGATGAAAGGTGGACCTACAGGAAGCTCGATGCCTACTCGGACCGTTTTGCCGAAATGCTCCTCGAATTGGGAATCTGCAGACAGGATCGGGTGGTCATCTGCGCCGGCAACTGTGCGGAGACCGTTATCAGCCTATACGGAACGCTCAAGGCGGGAGGCATTTTCGTCGTTCTCGACGGCAATACAAGGTCGCGCAGACTGGGCCAGGTCATTGGGAATGCGGCAGCCAAAGTCCTGGTAGCCAGCACCGATCAGGCCGCGGTCGTCCGCGATGCCGTGGCGAAGCTGAACGCCGATCTCCGGATTGTGTGGGTCGGCGCATCCACGGCCTTCGGAGGATACGCCGGGATCCCCAATATCACTTGGGAGTCCCTGTTCTCGCCGCTGTCCGATGCGGACCACGGCGCATGCCCGCTGGCGACAAACCGGCTTCCGCGTTGCCTCGATGTCGATCTGGCCTGTCTCATCTATACTTCGGGTACGACCGGCATTCCCAAAGGAGTCATGTGCAGCCACCGTGACATGATCTCTGCCGCCAGGAGCATCATCCAGTATCTTGACAACCGGCCGGAGGATGTGATTCTCAACGTCCTGCCGCTGTCATTCAGCTACGGGCTCTACCAGGTGCTCATGTCCTCCATGTTCGGCGGGACAGTCGTTTTGGAGAATTCCTTCCTGTATCCGCACCTTGTGTTGAAACGCATTGCCCAGGAGAAGGTCACGGGTTTTCCACTGGTCCCGAGCATGGCCGCGATGATGCTGCGCATGGATGGCACGAGCGAATATGATTTTCACACCCTGCGGTACATGACAAGTGCCGGGGCCGCCCTGCGTGTGCCGCACCTGAGAAGTCTTCGCCAACTGATACCGCAGGCGAAGCTTTTCAATATGTATGGCCTGACCGAGTGTGTGCGGGTATGCTACTTGGCAGGAGAAGAACTGGACCAGCGGCCCGCCTCCGTCGGCCGGCCCATGCCCAATTGCGAGGTGCTCATCGTGGACGAGAATGGAAACGAGGTCAGGCCGGGGGAGGTCGGCGAACTCACCATCCGAGGTCTCAACGTGATGCAGGGGTACTGGGGCGACCCGGAGATGACCGCCCAAATGTGCCGGCCAGGACCGTGTCCTGCGTCACGGTGGCTCCGCTCCGGTGATCATTTCCGAAAGGATGAGGAAGGATTCCTTTACTTCGTGTGCAGAAAGGATGACATGATCAAGACCCGCGGGGAACGCGTCAGCCCGAAGGAAGTGGAAGACGTGGTCTGCGAGGTGCCGGGTGTAGTGGAGGCCGCTGCGATCGGCGTGCCAGACACTGTCCTCGGCCAGGCCATCAAGGTGTTCCTCGTCCCCTATGACGGCGAACTAGACGTGAAAGCGGTTCTCAGGCACTGCGCGAGTAGTCTGGAGTCGTTCATGGTTCCCAAGTACGTTGAATTTGTCAGGAGCTTGCCGAAGACTGCCAACGGTAAGATCAACAGGCGCGAATTGCAGACCATTGAGGGACAATGATGGACGCAAAGACGCAAAAGACTGTTGTGTGCGATGCACTGAAGATCGACTGTGCCGCTGAGTCGGCGAGGATCGAGGCCACCGTACGGCGGTACGTCCAAGAGAGACTGAAGCGGCGTGGCGTGGTGGTCGCCCTGTCCGGTGGAATCGATAGCAGTGTGGTCGGGGCGTTGTGTGTTCGAGCCCTCGGCCCCGAACGGGTGCTGGGGCTCATGCTGCCTGAGAAGGATTCCTCCCCAGAGACGCGGTCGCTGAGCCGGATGCTCGTGGACCATCTGGGGATACCGGCGGAATACCACGACATCACGGACATCCTGGCCGCCGTGGGCTGCTACACGTACCGCGACGAGGCCATTCGAAGCGTCATCCCGGACTACGACCCGTCGTACAAGTGCAAGATCGTTCTGCCGTCCTTGCTCGACCACGAGCACCTGCGGGTCTTCTCGGTCGTTGTCGAATCGCCCGAGGGCAGGCAGACGCAGGCCCGGCTGACCGTGAACGCCTATCTGCAGATCGTGGCGGCCACGAACTTCAAGCAGCGTGTCAGGAAGATGCTCGAGTACTTCCACGCTGACCGGCACAACTACGCTGTTACGGGCACGCCGAATCGCCAGGAGTATGACCAGGGCTTCTTCGTCAAGCTCGGCGACGGGGCCGCAGATGTCAAGCCGATCGCGCATCTTTACAAGGTCCAGGTCTACCAGATGGCAGAATTCCTCGGCCTGCCGCGAGAGATCTGCCAACGCCCCCCGACGACGGACACCTATTCCATGCCACAGGATCAGGAGGAGTTCTACTTCTCCGTCCCCTACTATGTGCTCGACTACTGCCTGTACGCCAAGAACCAGGGCCTCTCGCCGGACGAGGCGGCTCAGACACTGTCTCTGAAGACCGATCAGGTAGAACGTGTCTACAAGGACATCGACGCAAAGCGAACTACAACGCGTTACCAACATATGCCGCCGCTTTTGATAGAGCCTGTCGACGAAATAGCGGTCCACGATTGATGTGGATGCCGGAGAGGTTGGGAGCAACATGATGGTCAAGTTGGCATGGATTCTACTGCTGATCGCAATCGCAGGGGTCGGCACAATCGGAGTGCTGGTGCGAGCGTCCTCGGTCCGTGTGCGCAAGGAAATAAGCCCCCACACAATCCGCCGACTGGTGGATGTCCCTGCAGAGGCATGGGCCCGGCTGAGCCAGAAAACGATTTTCTTTGGCCACCAGTCCGTGGGGAAGAACATCATTGACGGGGTCCGGAACCTCACGGAAAGCGACAAATCTGTGAGCCTGAATATCGTCGAGACCAAGGATGCGAAGACAATCGTAAGCCCGATGTTCGTCCATGCGACGGTCGGTCGCAACCGGTCTCCGGAATCCAAGATCGCCGAGTTCAAAGAGCTCATGGAAAATGGATTCGGTGAGAAGGTGGATATCGCCTTCTTCAAATTCTGTTACGTGGACATGGGGAAGGACTCGAATCCCGAGGCAATTCTCGCCGCCTACTGCGAGGCCATGGACTCGCTGAAGACACGCTTCCCGGAGGTGGTGTTCGTGCATGTCACTGTTCCTTTGCGTGCACCGTACAGAAGAAGAGCCGTCATGGCAGCAATGGACCGCCTCCTGGACAGATCGGTTGAACTGCAGGACAACGAGATACGTGAGCGATACAATGCGCTTCTACGCGAGCGAGTATCTGGAAAGGAGCCACTTTTCGACCTCGCTCTCTACGAGACTCTGGATCCGCAGGGGCTGCGTCACTACAGTCTCAAGGGCGGCCAGGAAGTCCCGATTCTGGCCCGTTCATATACCGACGATGGGGGCCATCTTAACGCGGTCGGCCGACGACATGTGGCGGAGCAGTTATTGATCAGCCTGTTGGACATCACAGGCAGCTCTCCATGAGATCGCTGCTCTGGCGGTAGGATATCGAGAACACGACGTTTCGGGGACAATTCTCAGATCTTCCCCGCTGATGCTTGGTGCCTGACCCGACTTCGCGGATTCGGCTCCGGTTTGGATTTTCTTGAGGCCAAAGTCCTGATTTTCGGGGCTGTGAGGGCTGGTGGGCGGGTGCAAACCCGTTGTAGTGAAGACCCGGCCTATTGGCGGCGGTTCGGTCCTGTGCATAATGGGGCGCCGGTATGTATTTACGACGCACCCAACGTTGGAAGAACGGCAAGGAACACTC
>Ga0315274_10003028_pt1 | contig 25009 bp, 25 predicted proteins | sample YL17G02_20_MG_FD_203700 | JGI IMG/M metagenome (GOLD analysis project Ga0315274, IMG submission 203700) | Sediment microbial communities from Yellowstone Lake, YNP, Wyoming, USA - YL17G02_20 | ecosystem: Environmental > Aquatic > Freshwater > Lake > Sediment | place: USA: Wyoming | collected...
TCACGGGGACTACTTTTTTATCGGCTTATAGAGCAGGCGGTAGCGACCGCTCCCACGCTATACCGTCACCTCGTGGAGGATAACCACAATATGTAGGGGTTACTTGCTTTAAGTTGATACCCCCCTTTTATTTTTCTATGGTTGTAACTCTGTTTTAGGGAGCCCCTCCTCGCCTCTCCTGCTTTGGAGAGGAATCGCCACAGCCGTCCCGTAAACCTTCCGTCTAGGGAAAAGGCTTGCGCCAGGCCCAGCTTTGTGTTAAGAAGATAAGCCGTTTATCATTAACCTCCTGAGGGATCCTCCAGAATGACGATGGATGCATGCCGTCAATTAGAAATCCTTCGCGAAAAGGCCGCGGAGATCATAACGGAAGAAGAACTGCTAAGGAAGCTGGAAAGGTCCTTGCGGAACCAGACCCCGCTGAACATCAAACTTGGATTAGATCCCACAGCCCCCGATCTTCATCTCGGCCATACGGTGGTTATCCAGAAGCTAAGACAATTTCAGGAATTGGGCCATAATATCATCTTTCTCGTCGGGGACTTCACGGGGATGATCGGCGACCCCTCCGGGAAGTCGGAGACGCGAAAGCCTCTCACCGCTGAGGAGGTCAGGGAGAATGCCGAGACCTATCGAAAGCAGATCTTCAAGATTCTGGACCCTGAAAAGACGGTGATCGATTTTAACAGCCGGTGGATGAGTCAGGTCGACGCTCAAGGTCTGATCGAGCTTGCTGCCAAACACACGGTTGCCAGGATGCTGGAGCGGGACGATTTCAAGAAACGCTATGAAGAAGGAAGGCCAATCAGCATTCACGAGTTCCTTTATCCGCTGATCCAAGGGTATGATTCGGTGATACTGCATGCGGATGTGGAGCTGGGTGGGACTGATCAGAAATTCAACCTTTTGGTGGGTCGAGATCTGCAAAGGGATTATGGACAGGAACCCCAGGTTATCCTTACTACTCCCATCCTGGAGGGAACCGACGGGGTGCAGAAAATGAGTAAGAGCCTGGGGAACTACATTGGAATCGATGAACCCCCTGGCGAGATCATGGGAAAGATTATGTCCATCCCTGATTCCTTGATCCCTCGTTATTTTCAACTGGTTACCTCGCTTCCCATCGGAGAGATCGAGGCGTTGAGGCGTAGGATGGAAGAGGGTGAGCTCAATCCACGAGATGCAAAGATGCAGTTGGCAATTGAGTTGGTGAAGATCTACCATTCGCCAGAGGCGGCTAAGGCCGCAGCAGCCGAGTTCAACCGGGTATTTCGGGAGAAGGGACTCCCCGATGAGATCGCAGAGGTAGGTATAGGTCCTGATGATGTGGAGAAGGGCGGAGTATGGTTGGTGCGCCTTTTGGTGCTTTGTTCCGCGGCTAAAACCAATTCCGAGGCCAGGCGATTGATCGCACAAGGGGCAGTGGATCTGGATGGGGAAACCGTCAGGGAGATAGGCTTTAGGGTGGCTTGCGATCGGGGCCATTTGCTGAAGGTTGGGAAAAAGGGGTTTTTCAGGATCTGCAAGCGGTCTTGACCGAGGCGGAAATTTTTTGAAAGGAATTGCAAAAATCTGTTGACAAGGGGGAATGGTTGCTGTTATATAGGACGTCCGAGACGCACAAAGGGTCCGGCGAGCGAAAAAGCCGGCGGTAGTGCGTTAGGAATGACGGAGTGCAGGTGCACTCGGTATCGCTCTTTGAAAATTTAGCGCTATGAGTTCGTGGGCGAATTGGATTAAGGGACCCAAACCTTTGGGTTAGTGATTTTAAATTGGAGAGTTTGATCCTGGCTCAGAACGAACGCTGGCGGCGTGCCTAACACATGCAAGTCGAACGAGAAAGTCCCCGCAAGGGGACGAGTAAAGTGGCGAACGGGTGAGTAACGCGTAGGTAATCTGCCCTTCGGCTCGGGATAACTCCGCGAAAGTGGGGCTAATACCGGATGAAATCCTGAAAGCGCATGCTTTCAGGATCAAAGGCGGCCTCTGTTTCAAGCTGTCACTGAAGGATGAGCCTGCGTCTGATTAGCTTGTTGGTGGGGTAATGGCCTACCAAGGCGATGATCAGTAGCCGGCCTGAGAGGGTGATCGGCCACACTGGAACTGAAACACGGTCCAGACTCCTACGGGAGGCAGCAGTGGGGAATATTGCGCAATGGGCGAAAGCCTGACGCAGCAACGCCGCGTGGGTGAGGAAGGCCTTCGGGTTGTAAAGCCCTGTCAGGTGGAACGAATTTCACTTCGAGCGAATAACTCGGGAGGAGGACGGTACCACCAGAGGAAGCCCCGGCAAACTACGTGCCAGCAGCCGCGGTAATACGTAGGGGGCGAGCGTTGTTCGGAATTACTGGGCGTAAAGAGCGCGTAGGCGGCTAAATAAGTCAGGCGTGAAATCCCTCGGCTTAACCGAGGTTTGGCGCTTGAAACTATCTGGCTTGAGTTTAGGAGAGGAGAGTGGAATTCCCAGTGTAGCGGTGAAATGCGTAGATATTGGGAGGAACACCTGTGGCGAAGGCGGCTCTCTGGACTAATACTGACGCTGAGGCGCGAAAGCTAGGGGAGCAAACGGGATTAGATACCCCGGTAGTCCTAGCCGTAAACGATGGGCACTAGGTGTGGGAGGTATCGACCCCTTCCGTGCCGGAGCTAACGCATTAAGTGCCCCGCCTGGGAAGTACGGCCGCAAGGCTGAAACTCAAAGGAATTGACGGGGGCCCGCACAAGCGGTGGAGCATGTGGTTTAATTCGACGCAACGCGAAGAACCTTACCAGGGCTTGACATCCTGCGAATCCCGGCGAAAGTTGGGAGTGCCCGCAAGGGAGCGCAGAGACAGGTGGTGCATGGCTGTCGTCAGCTCGTGTCGTGAGATGTTGGGTTAAGTCCCGCAACGAGCGCAACCCTCACCCTTTGTTGCCATCAGGTTATGCTGGGCACTCTAAGGGAACTGCCTCGGTTAACGGGGAGGAAGGTGGGGACGACGTCAAGTCATCATGCCCCTTACGCCCTGGGCTACACACGTGCTACAATGGCCAATACAAAGGGCTGCGAACCCGCGAGGGGGAGCTAATCCCAAAAAGTTGGTCTCAGTTCAGATTGTAGGCTGAAACCCGCCTGCATGAAGGAGGAATCGCTAGTAATCGTGGATCAGCATGCCACGGTGAATACGTTCCCGGGCCTTGTACACACCGCCCGTCACACCACGAAAGTCTGTTGTACTCGAAGTCGTTGAGCCAACCCGCAAGGGAGGCAGGCGCCGAAGGTATGATAGGCGATTGGGGTGAAGTCGTAACAAGGTAGCCGTATCGGAAGGTGCGGCTGGATCACCTCCTTTCTATGGAGCTCCGAGAACCGTATCGGAAGCAACACGGTCTCAGAAGAGCAGATCGATGTACCCCGAATTGATAGCGCTATTTTTTTCCTCCCGGACAATAGGGGGAGGGCCTTTAGCTCAGCCGGTTAGAGCGCACGCTTGATAAGCGTGAGGTCCTTGGTTCGATCCCAAGAAGGCCCACCAAGATGGGAGATATATCTGAGTGAGCAGGACCAAATGGTCTGCATTGGACTCGAAGAATCATAGTCCAAGGCTTCTCGGGGATGTAGCTCAGGTGGGAGAGCGCCTGCCTTGCAAGCAGGAGGTCGGCGGTTCGACTCCGCTCATCTCCACCATTGCGAAGCCCCTATTATTACTCAAGCAGCGCTCGCAAGAGCAACGCTCTTTGACAATTGAATTAACGGGTAAAAGACTACAATATTCGGTGGTCAAGTTTTTAAGGGTGTGCGGTGGATGCCTTGGCATCAGCAGGCGATGAAGGGCGTGGCAAGCTGCGATAAGCCTCGGGGAGTCGCAAACAGACTTTGATCCGAGGATTCCCGAATGGGGCAACCCGCTTCGAGTAATATCGGAGCATCTCCGGGTGAATATATAGCCCGGATGAGGCGAACTGAGGGAACTGAAACATCTCAGTACCTCAAGGAAAAGAAAGTAACCACGATTCCCTAAGTAGTGGCGAACGAAAAGGGAAGAGCCTAAACCAGAGGTGCGTGATAGCCCGTTTGCGTTGCATCTCTGGGGTTGTAGGGTCTGGTTGGGGTTCGAAACGGAGAACCCGGAGAGTTAAAAAACCATTTCTTAGTCGAATAGTCCTGGAAAGGCTAACCGCAGGTGGTGATAGTCCAGTAGACGAAAAGAAATGGTCTCTCTCGACCAGGTACCTGAGTACCATGGGACACGAGGAATCCTGTGGGAATCTGGGGAGACCATTCCCCAAGGCTAAATACTCGCTGATGACCGATAGTGAACCAGTACCGTGAGGGAAAGGTGAAAAGAACCCCTGTTAGGGGAGTGAAATAGTACCTGAAACCGCATACTTACAAACAGTGGGAGTTCTATGGCCTTTGGCTTGCCAGAGGCCAGAATGACCGCGTGCCTTTTGTATAATGAGCCGGCGAGTTACTTTGTGTAGCGAGGTTAATTCCTAAGGGAAGGAGCCGTAGCGAAAGCGAGTCTGAACAGGGCGTTTAGTTGCACGAAGTAGACCCGAAACCGGGTGAGCTACCCATGGCCAGAGTGAAGTACCGGTAACACGGTATGGAGGCTCGAACTCATCAAGGTTGAAAACTTGTGGGATGAGCTGTGGGTAGGAGTGAAAGGCCAATCAAACCCGGAGATAGCTGGTTCTCCCCGAAATAGTTTTAGGACTAGCCTTGCAAAGTAAGTGGCGGTGGTAGAGCACTGGATGGGTTAGGGTCCTACCCAGGATACCGCCCCCAACCAAACTCCGAATGCCGCCAACTGTTATTGCAGGAGTCAGTCTGTGGGGGCTAAGCTCCATAGACGAGAGGGAAACAACCCAGACCGCCAGCTAAGGTCCCTAAATGTGGGCTAAGTGGTAAAGGTTGTGAGATCGCTTAGACAACCAGGAGGTTGGCTCAGAGGCAGCCATCCTTTAAAGAGTGCGTAACAGCTCACTGGTCAAGTGGTCTTGCGCTGATAATTCAACGGGGCTCAAGCCCATTACCGAAGCTGCGGGTCCTGAGCGATCAGGACGGTAGGGGAGCATTCTGCAGCCTGCGAAGCTGGATCGTAAGGACCAGTGGAGGGTGCAGAAGAGATTATGCCGGCCTAAGTAGCGACAATTTCGGTGAAAAACCGGAACGCCGAAAGTCTAAGGTTTCCTGAGGAAGGTTAATCCGCTCAGGGTTAGTCGGTACCTAAGCCGAGGCCGAAAGGCGTAGGCGATGGAGGACAGGTTAAAATTCCTGTACCACCCTGCGGCGTTTGAGCGATGGGGGGACGCAGGAGGATAAGCCATCCCGCGATCGGAAGTGCGGGTCTAAGCCGGTAGAAGGGTCACCTAGGCAAATCCGGGTGACCGTTAACTTCGAGAGGTGATGGGGAGTCCGTAAGGACACAAACTGGCTGAATCCACGCTGCCAAGAAAATCCTCTAGCGAGTCGTCAGGGTGACCGTACCGCAAACCGACACAGGTAGATGAGGAGAGTATCCTAAGGCGTTCGAGAGAACACTCGTTAAGGAACTCGGCAAAATGACCCCGTAACTTAGGGAGAAGGGGTACCACGCCTCGGTGAGTGGGTTTACCCCACAAAGCTGGGGAAGGTCGCAGAGAATCAGCCCAAGCGACTGTTTACTAAAAACACAGGTCTCTGCAAAGTCGCAAGACGATGTATAGGGACTGACGCCTGCCCGGTGCTGGAAGGTTAACAGGAGGGGTTAGTCCTGAGCAATCAGGGCAAAGCTCTGAATCGAAGCCCCAGTAAACGGCGGCCGTAACTATAACGGTCCTAAGGTAGCGAAATTCCTTGTCGGGTAAGTTCCGACCTGCACGAATGGCGTAACGACTTGGGCGCTGTCTCAACGAGTGGCTCGGTGAAATTGTAGTACCGGTGAAGATGCCGGTTACCCACGGCAAGACGGAAAGACCCCGTGAACCTTTACTGTAGCTTGACATTGAATTTTGGCGCTGTATGTGCAGGATAGGTGGGAGGCTATGAAGTTCGATCGTCAGGTCGGATGGAGCCAACCTTGAGATACCACCCTTACCGTGCTGGGGTTCTAACCCGGGCCTCTGAATCGAGGTCGGGGACCATGTCAGGTGGGCAGTTTGACTGGGGCGGTCGCCTCCTAAAATGTAACGGAGGCGCCCAAAGGTTCCCTCAGCACGGTCGGCAATCGTGCGTCGAGTGTAAAGGCATAAGGGAGCTTAACTGCGAGACCTACAAGTCAAGCAGGTGCGAAAGCAGGGCTTAGTGATCCGGCGGTTCCACATGGAAGGGCCGTCGCTCAACGGATAAAAGGTACTCCGGGGATAACAGGCTTATCTCCCCCAAGAGTCCACATCGACGGGGAGGTTTGGCACCTCGATGTCGGCTCATCGCATCCTGGGGCTGAAGCAGGTCCCAAGGGTTGGGCTGTTCGCCCATTAAAGCGGTACGCGAGCTGGGTTTAGAACGTCGTGAGACAGTTCGGTCCCTATCTGCCGTGGGCGCAGGATATTTGAGAGGATCTGTCCTTAGTACGAGAGGACCGGGATGGACGAACCTCTAGTGTACCAGTTGTCTCGCCAGAGGCATCGCTGGGTAGCTATGTTCGGAAGGGATAAACGCTGAATGCATCTAAGCGTGAAACCCACCTCAAGATGAGATATCCCTCCCGATGGAGACGTCGGGACTAAAGACCCCTCGAAGACAACGAGGTTGATAGGCCAGGGGTGTAAGCGCAGGAATGCGTTAAGCTTACTGGTACTAATCGGTCGTGCGACTTGACCACCGAATATTTTTTCTTAAAGTGGTTCGTGAAGATCCGATGGATAGAAATCAGGGAAGACGGCACCGTTTTTGGGTTATACAGATACTTGTCCTTTTTCTACTATCGGTGGTGGCCTTGGGATTTGGCTTCAATGAATCAAGTACCCAGGCCGATCCGATCAAAAAGGGGAAGGTCAACATCAACACCTGCTCCAAGAGGGAGCTGGCGAAGAAGCTCCCGGGTATGACTCCCAGTAAAGCAACCAAGATAATAAAGGGGAGGCCATACTCCCGGATTTATGACTTGGTGAATAAAAAGATTCTCACCAAGAAGGAATTGAGCCGGGTCAGGGATCTGATTACGGTAGGGAATCCTTGAAGCAGGGAAAAGGATAAGTACCTCAACCCCAGTGATTATAGCGAAGGGGAAACACCCGATCCCATCCCGAACTCGGAAGTTAAGCCCTTCAACGCCGATGGTACTGCCTGGGCAACTAGGTGGGAGAGTAGGACATTGCTGGGGTTTTATCAGAAGAGCCTGCGCGCTATCGCGCAGGCTCTTCCTTTTTTCCTACCCAATGTTTCCTTGAAAATGCATCCGTCTTCTCCGGGGGAGGCTCACGCTTCAATTGGAGATAGGATTCCCTCCTCGCCTGGGTAAAGAAGGCGAGGGCAACGGGGGTTCGATAGTCGGGATAGGTCCAGGCTAAAGGGCGGAAGGACTCCCCCTGGTATTGGTGGTTGCTAATACCAGCTGGCTCAATGTCAAGTAGCCCGGGTCGAGATTGATCCTCCGGCAGGCGATATCACCTCTGAGGATGGCGAAGCGCTGTTCAAGTTCAATGGTGGCCCGCTTGATGGACGCAAGGTCCTCCTTCTTGATTAGGGTCTGGAAAATGAAGAATCTCCGCAAGAGTGAGCCTCCCATCTCGGGTTCGCAATGCCGGGTGAAATCAAAGGAAAACAAAGGGCTTCGGGATGCAATTGGCCCAAAAGCAGTGATCAGTTGGTCCTCCGCCTGTTTCAGGGGAAAACCGTGGCCATAGATGGCCCCGATGAATAGCTTGGCCGAAGCGGATTGCTCAATTTGGTCCATGGTGTCATTCCACCCCTTAGCATGATAGGGAGTCTGGCCAACAAAGTCAAATGCAACTGTCGGGCTCAGCCGGAGCCGTTTGAGGAGAGGCAGATCGGGGCGAGCGATAGGCTCTGGTGGCCGACTGACAAGGAAGATTCTCTTGACAAGCTCCGGTGTCTGTGATACTCGGGGGCTTAAACCTTTCATCCACCAGGCAGAGAGAGTTTTTCCGGAAAGATGAAATGCGAGGCCGATTTCCTAAAATAGCTCCGGCTTTTTTGCTCCTCCTGTTCTTTGCCTCCCAATCTTTTGCTGCTGAGGCCATCGAGGTCTTTGTGGGAGAAAAGAGGGTGGCGATTCCAGTGGTAGCCTTTCAGGGCCGTCAATATCTCCCGCTCGATCAGATGGCCAAGGCCCTTCAGGCAAGATACCAGGACCTTTCCGGGAAGAAAGTTCGCATTTGGTTAAGGGATTCTTCCTTTCTGCTGCGGGAGGGAAGTCCGAAAGTGGTTCGAGGAGAAGAGGGCATCTCCCTTTCCGCCTCGCCGCTGCTTCTCAAGTCTGGATGGGTAGTCCCAATTGACCTGTTCTCATTCCTTTTGCGAGAGAAATATGGAGAGGGCGTCTGGTGGGACAAGGATAACCGGTGCGTCATGGTAGGACAGGGTGCCTATTCTGTGCGAACCCTGCGTTACCGCTCCTATTCTGACCATACCCGCGTGGTCGTGGAGTTGACTCTTCCGCTCGATTTTTCCTGGAGAGAAGAGACAGACCGGGTATTACTCTTGCTCCAAAAGGGGTGCCTATCTCCAACCATCAAGAAGAAGGAAATCATAGATGGAGGGGGGGGATTGATCAGGGTCATCGAGGCCAGGCAGGGTCCGGACTTCAGCGAGATAGAGCTCTCTGGCTTGAATCCCCAGCGCGCGATCAAAATCTTTGCCCTCAAGGGCCCGCATCGGGTGGTCATCGATGTCTATAATAAAGGCGACAAAGTGGAGGAAACCAAGCCATCCCGCGAGGAGAAGGTCGAGACCTCGACGGCTGCCGTTCAGCCGTCTCCGTTGAAATTGGTGATCGACCCGGGTCACGGGGGGAAGGATTCAGGCGCAGTAGGTCCCACGGGCCTAAAAGAAAAGGATGTAGTCCTGGATATTGGATTGTGCTTGCGAGACCTGGTAGAGAAGAACCTGGGAATGGAGGTGGTGATGACCCGGAGAGACGACACCTTCATCCCGCTCAGAGAGCGGGCTTCAATAGCCAATACGGCCAAGGGGGATTTCTTCCTCAGCGTCCATGCCAACGCCTCCCTTCGCGGGAAGGCCGAAGGCTTTGAAACCTTTTTTCTCAGCTATGAGGCCTCCGATAGCGAGGCAAGGGAAGCCGCCATCCGTGAAAATAATGTCATCGAGGGGGAGGGCGTTAATCCGCGATCCGCGGCCGACCTCAAGGTCATCCTTTGGGATATGGCCCAGAATGAATATATTAACGAATCGAGCCGTCTGGCAGAGATCATCCAGAATGGCTTGGATGAGGTCCAAAAGGCAGGGAACAGGGGAATCAAGACCGCTCCCTTCTATGTGTTGATGGGCGTAGCCATGCCTGCGGTGCTGGTGGAAGTGGCCTTCATCAGCAATCCTGAGGGAGAGAGGAAGCTAAACGATGATGCCTATCGCCAGACCTTGTGTGAAGCCCTGTTTCGAGCCATCTCTGAGTTCAAAGGACACTTCGAAAAGAAGATGGGAATGGTGAGAGGGACAAAATCCAGCTAATCCAGGGCGGGGCCGTTGAAGACATCACATGGTAGGATTCTGACTCTTCTGGTATTAATCGGCGTGTTATCGGCAACCCTCGCCTACCAGATTTGGATGAGAAGGACGACCCTTCCCCTTCCTCCTTCCCCTGGTCCGGGCTTATCCTCGCCATCCCTGGAGCCAAAGAGATCGGTGCGTCTTTTCTTTGCCTCCGCCGACGAGGGGTCTTTGCAAGAGGAGATGAGGGAGATCAAGGCGGGGGCTGTTCATGAGGAGGCCAAAATGGCCTTGCTGGAGCTGATTAAAGGTCCCGGCTCGGAGTTGGTCTCTCCCCTCCCTCCCGGAATCCAACTGCGGCAGCTTTACATCGATGGTCAGGGAATCGCCTATGTCGATTTCGGTCCCGCGCTTCGCGACCTTCATCCCGGAGGAAGCAGGGCGGAGCTGCTGGCGGTTTACAGCATCGTGGATACATTGGCCTATAACTTTGACCAGGTCAAAAGGGTGAAGATCCTGATCGAAGGGTCAGAGATCGAAACCCTGGCGGGTCATATCGATCTGCGAAGGCCGTTGAAACCGAGGGTGGATTTCGATGAGAGAAGCTGACAAGCCTATTGGTATTTTCGATTCGGGGATTGGGGGCCTCACTGTCTTCAAGGAGATTCGCAAGGCACTTCCCCAGGAGCGGCTCATCTACCTGGGGGACACTGCCAGGTTCCCCTACGGCACCAAATCGCCAGCCACCGTGGTCCGTTATGCCTTGGAGAACACGGCCTTTTTGCTGAAGCATCAGGTGAAAATGTTGGTGGTGGCCTGCAATACCGCCTCGGCCTACAGTCTGGAGATGATCCAGGAGAGATTCCCGCTCCCCGCCATTGGAGTAGTGGACCCAGGGGCCAAGGCCGCGGTGGCGGTCTCCAAGGGGAGAATCGGGATCATCGGAACCGAGGGGACCATTTCTAGCCAAGCCTACCCCAAAGCCATTCGCCGATTAAACCCCTCTCTCGCGGTCCTCTCCCAATCCTGTCCGCTCTTGGTTTCTTTGGTGGAGGAGGGCTGGTTGGATAATGAGATCGCCACCAAGGTAACGGAACATTATTTGGCAGATCTCCGGAAGGGTGAGATCGACACGCTGGTTTTGGGATGCACCCACTATCCCTTGCTCAAGGCTACTTTTCGAAAGGTAGTGGGAGAGGGAGTCCGGATCATCGATTCCGCAGAGGCGACTAGCGGAGAGGTGGTATCGCTTTTGGAGGAAAATGGTCTCCGGCGGATGGAAGGCGACGGAGAGTCGCATATTTATGTGACCTACCTTCCCCAAAGATTTGAGAGGGTTGGAAGACTTTTCCTCCATGAGGATCTTCCCCCAGTGCACCAGGTTGATTTGGTTTAACATAGATCGGGAGGGATCATGCGTATTGACGGACGGGCTGATCACCAGATGCGTCGTGCAAGGATTGAGCGGGAATACATCAAGTTTGCTGAAGGCTCATCCCTCATCGAGGTTGGCGATACCCGAATCGTTTGCACCGCCACCGTTGAAGACAAGGTCCCCCCCTTTCTCAAGGATAGTGGTCAAGGATGGGTTACGGCGGAATACGGAATGCTTCCTCGTTCCACCAAGACGCGCCTTTTGCGCGAATCAACCCAGGGGAGGGTTGGGGGGCGAACGCATGAAATCCAAAGGCTTGTGGGCCGTTCTCTGCGAGCGGTAACCGACCTGGAGGCACTAGGAGAGAGGACGATTTGGATTGATTGTGATGTAATTCAGGCGGACGGAGGTACTCGCACCGCGGCCATTACGGGGTCTTTTGTGGCACTCTCCGATGCCATTGTCCATCTACGGGAGGCAGGGTTAATCAGGAGGGCGGTGATTAGAGACTTCGTGGCAGCCGTGAGCGTCGGTTTTGTGGAGGGGAAGGCCCTGCTCGATTTGTGCTACGCCGAGGATTCCATCGCCCAGGTGGATATGAATGTGGTGATGACTGGCATGGGAAAGTTCGTGGAGGTCCAGGGGACGGCCGAGGAAGCACCTTTCGACAAGGAGTTGATGGATAAGATGATCTCGCTGGCGGCCTCGGGGATTCGAGAACTCATTTCCCTTCAGCAAAAGATACTGGGTGCGGGGATCGCCGCGTCGAAAATGTAGCTTGACAAAGGTGGAGCCAAAAAATATAATCTTTATCGCCACCCGTAATAGAGGCAAACTGCGAGAGATTAGTGACCTTCTCCAAGGAGAGGGTTATCTCCTTCATTCCCTCATTGATTATCCTCATATCCCTTCCGTCGATGAAGCTGGAGAGACCCTGGAGGAGAATGCTCGAAAGAAGGCCTTGGAAGTGGCCAAGGCCACCGGGCACATTACCTTAGCAGATGACTCTTCCCTGGAGATTGAGGCATTAGGCGGTGGACCTGGCGTTCGTTCTGCTCGGTTTCTGGGGAAGAAGACCAGCGATCGCGATCGTAATTCAAGAATACTGGAACTGATGAGGGGATATCGGGGAGGAGAGCGGAAGGCCAGGTTCCGGTGTGTGATAGCCATCGCCAGGCCGGATGGGACTTGCTGCCTGGTCCATGGTGAGTGCCAGGGGAACATCGCCGAGCATCCGAGGGGTACAGGGGGGTTTGGCTACGACCCCATCTTTTATCTTCCGTCTTATGAAAAAACAATGGCCGAGATAGAGCCGGAGCTAAAGAACCGAGTGAGCCATCGAAGCCGTGCTATCGAGAAGGCCAAGGAAATCCTCCGGGAGATAACCCAGAGTGATCCTTATGGGTGCCAGAGGGCGGCAAAGCCAGGAAGCGACCCACCGGAGGATTGACAGCTTAGCAGGGTTAGCTCGCAGGTTCCTATTGAGAACGAAGGTCGGATCAGTTATCTCTGCGGGGTGTGGCGCAGCCCGGAAGCGCACCTGCTTTGGGAGCAGGGGGTCGGAGGTTCAAATCCTCTCACCCCGACCAGCGAAAAGAAAGAGCAGCACCGGCGGGATAGGGGATTCATTGATCGGATATTGACAGCACTTGTGCGCCTGTAGCTCAGCCCGGATAGAGCAACGGCCTCCGGAGCCGTGTGTCGGAGGTTCAAATCCTCTCAGGCGCGCCATCAAAGTGCCGTGTGAGCGAAGGCTCCCCCTAGTGGGGGGCTTCAAGAGCAAGGTAGATTGGCGTTCCGCATCTCTTTGCTCTTCAGATATTTTCTGTGGTGAGCGTAGCTCAATTGGTCAGAGCACTGGACTGTGGCTCCAGGGGTTGAGGGTTCGAGTCCCTCCGTTCACCCCAACCTATGGCCTTCAGCCGACCTTAGTCTTCCGGGCTTATCAAGGGGCTGATGGTTTTTTTGTGCGCCCATAGCTCAGTTGGAAAGAGCGCCGGACTTCGAATCCGTAGGTCGCAGGTTCGAGCCCTGCTGGGCGCGCCAATAAAATCAAGGATTTAGAGAAACGACTTTGGAAGGCGCCACGGCTTGTGGGGGATTTAGTGACAGGATTCGATCTAAGACGTTGATTGCCCGCATCTTGTGGCTCGGGGCCAGGTGGGAATAGCGCATTGTCATCTCTAAGCTCTTGTGCCCCAAGAGCTCCTTGACGGTCATCAGATCCACCCCCTCCATTACCAGGTTTGAGGCGAAGGTGTGCCGTAGATCGTGAAAGCGAAAGTCCTCGATCCCTGATTTCCTCAAGGCCGTCCCGAAAGACCGCTTCACTTCCCCGAAGCTCTCCCCGTATCCATTGCAGAAGACATATTCGCCCGATCGCTGCGCTTTCAATGCCCGGAGCGTGGATTTGACCGCCTCATTCATGAGAAGATCGCGCCTCTCGTGGTTCTTGGTGTCCAGGAGGGAGATAATCCCCTGGTCCAGGTTGACCTGATCCCATTTCAGGCTCAAGAGCTCCCCCTTCCTCATGCCGGTATTCAGGGCCACGGTGACAATGGGCTTCAGGTGGTCCGCACAGTTTGAGAGCAGGGTCCGGATCTCCTCCGGCATCAAAAACCGCACACGTCTGACCTCTCCCTTCAGGAGCTTGACCTTCTTGGCCGGGTTCTCCTTTACCTTTCCCCACTCCATCGCCTTGGTGTACATGTGCTTCAACAAGGCAAGCTCGCGGTTCACGGAAGCCGGCTTGACCTCCTCCTTCCTCCGGGCCTTATATTTCTCGATCTGCCAGGTGGTGATCTCCTGGATGCTCTTGGTCTCGAATTCCTTATTGAGCTGCCTCAGCATACAGAGATCCCGGGTATAGGTGGAGGCCTTCTTGTTGGCCTTCGCCCACTGGAGATATTCCTTCGCGAAGTCATAGAACTTGACGAAGGGGAGCTCCTTCCTCACGTCCAGAAACTTGTTCTCCACGATCTCCGCCATCCTCTTGCCGATCACCGTCTCCGCCATCTTCCGGGAAGGGCCGACCATCTCCCGGATCCTCTGGCCGTGAAAGGTAAAGTCGATGTACCAGTTCTTGCCTCTTTGATAGATTGCCATATCGTTTCACCTCCTTTCTTTCTTGGATTTCTCTACTGCTTGCTCAAGCCGGTCTGTCTATCCCTTCGGATGCAGGGAGCCCCAGAGCTCGTTGCACTATAACAGGATCATCGGTCTCGATATGGGCCCCGAGCAGGCCTCGCAGCTGGGAGAAATTGAAGCCGTCCAATACTTCCCCGTCCGGGTATAGCATCACGCCCATTCCGTAATGGCTCGCGCTGTGCTCGGTCGTCCAGGTCAGCCGGTATCGTTTCCGCAGGCGCATCTCTTTTCTTAACGATGAATCAGGAATGATCAAGGTCGCTTTCATCTTCCCCCCTTCTCCTTCTGATGGATCCGGGCCGCCAATGACTTTCATCCTTCCTCTCTGTCGGGATTCTTATAACCTATCTCGGATAATAGGACTATACCGGACACATTGTCAAGGGGTTTTTGAATTATTTTTCGCGTGAGGGGATCTCTGCCGGTAGTTCTTCTTGATCCAGGCCTTGACTTCGGAGGGATCGAAAATACGACGGGCCTTCTGGCCCTGGCCGAGCTTGTAGCCTGGGAGGCCCTTTTGGACCAGGCGCTGGACGGTTCGCCGGTTCACTCCCAGGAACTCCGCCACTTCATCGATGGAGAGGAAGCGTTCGATTTGCTTTATCTTCCGCATGTCCTCTTATACCTCCAAGTCTGCCCGGTTGCAATACGGAAAGAGGAGGGCCTCGAAAAATTGCTGGGGAGGCCCCTCCCTGCCTCCAGGAGCCCCGATCCCCCCTCGAGGGATACCGAAGTATTCCCCGGCGGAAGGTTGGAAGGATCAAAAAGGGCAGGCGCGATGCCTTGGAGACTCAAAGTGGGTCTCTCAGCGCCTCCAGGAGGCGAGATTTCCCCCTGGGGAGGCATAGATGTACCCCTCTGCTGTGCGTGTCCGCACGCAGACAGGCCCTGTCAATAGCCTCGCATCCTTTCAATCTTCTCGTCCAGGCGAGCGAGGCCCGTCCGCACCTTCACCCGCTGATCCCGCCTTGCCCACCAGGGTGTATTGTCGGAAAGGGGCACCTTGAGGGCCGCCAGGGTGAGGTAGTTCAGAGCGTGCCGGTAATGATCTTCCCCCGTCTTCCTGTATCGATACTCCCGCGAGCCTGTCTCCAAGTCCTCCTGCAAAACTTTGGCGATATTGGAGAGCTCCCGCGCGAATTGATCCACCTCCTCGCATCGCCGGGGGAGGATGAGACGGCCCGGGGTGGCCACCAGGTGATGAGTTTCATCGCAGATCTCCGTCCGGTTCACCTTGATCAACTTGGTTAGCTCATCCCACTTCGTCCCTGTGGTCAGGCTGTCCTGGTAGTCGCAGAGGAAGACGGAATAGGGTTCGGTCTGTTGGAAGGCCCGGGCCTGGCGGAGTTCCGGCTCCATGTCCAGGACCGCAGAGCGCACGTTGAACCTCCGGGCAATGTCGTGCACATCGTTGAAGGAGGAGACTCGGGCCAGGTAGAGGACCTGCAAGGCCTTCTCCGTTGGCCGGCATCCTACCACCACATGGAGCATCGATCCTATGTCCACCCCCATAGCGCAAGGCCCCTGGTTCTTGGTGGCCATTGCCTCCTGGCCGCAGCAAGCGTACACATCGGGCAGGGTGAGGCGGTTTTCCGCAGAGATGAAGGCCATGCCCAGCTTACTGTTATAGACCTCCATCAGGTTATGGTTGGGAGGATCATTGTAGGTCTTCAGGATGGAGCCGGGGGAGACGAAGGCAGAGTTAAGCTGGGAGATCCACCAGCCTACCAGGTCCTTCGATCGCTCCGGGTACAAGGGGACCCAGTGGCCATCTTTGGGGAAGACCTCCGCCTTGCACTTCTTACAGGCCCGGATCACCTGGCCATCGGGGAGCTCGAGGAGGCAGGAGGGAAACTCCACCTCCAGGCAAGTCTCGGTCTGGCACTTCTGACACCGGATCATCCAGACCCTTTGATCGCTTTCGGTGTAGAGCTTGTCGATCCCGAAGTCTGGGATGGAGGGGGTGGAGAGGTAGAGCTCCTCCTTGACCAGGGAATGCGAGAGGCGCTCCCGGGCCAGGTCGACCATATTCGGATCCATTTCATCGAGCTCGTCATAGCAGATCCGGTCAACCGGGACAGACTTCAGCTGGGAGGAGGTCCTCTTGAATCCCTCGATTTTTGAGGTGGCGCGGGCGCCCCGGAGATATAGCATAGCCTTTCGCACCCGCTTGATGGAGATAGCATCCGTGTCAGAGACTTCCTTGCCGATCTCGGGATTCTCTGCCAGGAAGGGGCCGAAGCGGCCTCTGGAAAAGTCGGTGACGTCGGCGACACTCGGCAAGAGATAGAGCACGCCTTGGGGATAGCGGCCAAAGAGAAGGCCGTGCATGGTCTTGAGGATGGAGACCTCGGTCAGGCCCATTTGAGCCGCCTTCTTGTAGACCTGCCGGGGGTGCTCCTCGGTGAGGAGGTCCCGTTGATACACATGCCCTTCCAGGGTGAACTTTCCTCCGTGAGGGAGGGAGATCCCCTGCGTCCACTCCAGAAGGGGAAGGGGAGGGGAGAGGCTCTGGTTAAATTCCAGGCTCGCCAGATCCAAGAACTGATCGAGCAGAGCGTCGCTGTGCAAGTCTTTGGAGTATGGTCTTTCGGAGTCCTTCATCGATTTTTCCTATCTCTTCCAGGACGATGTTTTGAAATTCCATCACCTGCTCCCAGTTGTAGAGGGTCTGGCAGATGTTCAGGAAAAGGGTCAACTGCTTTCGCACTTCTGCCGCGTGCTTCCTTTGGTGATCTCTTAAGCGGTCCTTGTGCTTCTCCGCGGCTATATCCAGGCTGTTCTCGATCCGGGTCAGCTCCTTCAGGATGCGCCGGTTGAGGTCGTTGAGCTGGCCCATGGCGTCGATCTTTTGGTTGTTGATCTCTGCCGCACATCTCAGGGCCACATCCTTGCTGGTGGAGAAGTCCAAGAGCTTCTGGTTAGTGGAGATCGTCCCCGGAGAGACGCCCAGCTCCTTGGCTATCGCCCGCACTCCCATGCCGGCTGCGCGAAGGGCCTCCAATCGTTTAAGATCAACCTTCCTCTTCACCTATCATCACCTTCTGAAGGGGCTCTGCACCAGGGTGCCAGGGCTCTTCGTTTAGAGTCGACGAAAGGTACTCGAAAAACCGAGGCGGCCGAGGATCCAGGCAGAAATCCTCCCCGGTGTAAGGGGGGACCACGTGCTGACCCTGTCGATTCTGATAAGGCGCCCCTACAAGCTTGGCAATGCCCAGGGCTTGACACAAATCGCTTAATGCGTCCCGCCAGCCTTCCATCCGGTCCAGAATGGCTCCCATCTCGGCGTGGATCTCCAGCTGAATCTCGGCCCGGAGAGCCTGGACTTTCTCCTGGAGGGTCGCGAGGAGGTCGTGCTCGGCATGATACAGGCCCTTCTTCCTGGCTTCGATCCCGGTCTTCAGGCTTTCGATTCGGGATTGGCTTTCGGCCAGGGCTTCCTTCTGTTTCCGCAGCCTGGAGCTCTCCTTTGTTGCCTCCCCGGCCTCTCCGAGGATCTCCAGAATCCGCTCGTTCAGGGCCGTGATCTCCCTCTGGAGGTTCGCCACCTGGATCTCCTCATCCGCGAGGGCTTGTTGTAAGCGGGGGGGAGCTTCTTTCGCCTTGTCCCTTTCTTCGATGAGGGGCTTCAACTCCTGCAGAATCCGCTCAGAAAACACCTCCAAAAAACGCGCCCTTTCAACTTTGCTCATCTCTTTGTCCTCCTTTCTCGTCCCCGGGGACATTCAAGGCCCCCGAATCTCGTAAGTGATCGATCGTCGCCAAACCCTGCAAAAAGGGCTCATGATCCTCCAGGCCGGCGGCTATTAGTGCATCAGGCATTGCCTCAAAATTGAGCTTGCCTCTTGCCAGGGCTCCAAAGATCCGCTTTGCCTCCTCCAGCTTCTCGGCGGGCAGGCCCCGAGAAGCTTCAAACCAGGGCCGCTCGGTTTTTGACTTAATCCACGCTTCCCGGCGTTTCGCCAATATCTCCTCCCGGGAAGGAGGGGGAGGAGGCGGAGGGGCTAAGTCCTGCTGCCGCTGGCGGAGTGCTATCCGCCGCTCCACCGCCGGGGCATGCAAGGGATCGTTTGCCTGCCAAAGTGGCGAAGCCGTGTCCTGCTCCAACCTGGTAAGCTGCAAGGACACCTCGTAAGCGCTCAGGTTCTCCACCGGCTTTTCAAACAGCGAGTAGAAATTGGAATCGGTCATATGAAACCTCCTTGGGGGACATGCCCCGGAAATCAAAAACTCGGTCAATTTACCTCGTCACACGTGCTGCTTCTGGGGAAAAGAAATTTCAGCCATACCAAACCATTGCCCAAAGATATTTTTTCCTGTGGCGCCTCGTGGAAGGTCTCCAGGATACGCATATCCATATCGAGGGGTTTCTCTGCCAGCTTGCGGAATTCGGAGAGGCGCTGGCGTGGAATTTCAATGTCCGAAGTTTGGACATTGCTTCCCCTGTCTGGCTTCCCTCCTCTCTCCTTTTCAGGCACCAGTTCCCCAATCCTCCGGGCCGCCCTTCTCCTATCATGCCGGTCATTTGGTCTCCGGCACCTCCGCGTCCAGCTCGACCTCCAAGGTTTTCGCGTTTACCTCAATTCTCATTGTCCGGCCGGGGAGCCCGCGGTCCAGGTAAAAGTCGCATCCTTTGACGCAGACAATGAAAGACTTATCTCCCCGGGCCTGAAGCTCTGGATGCAGATCAGTCCCGACCCAGGCCTTGACCGGTGTCTCGCTCCATCTATATTCGATCTTCGGAAAAATCCCATCCCGCAAAAAAGTCATGAGATCCATTGAATTACCTCCATTGAAAGTGGGTTAAACTTCATCGGACGCAGCCTGCAATTTCCCCAAACAAGCCGAAAACTCCTCCAGCAGATCCATGCTGAAGCAAATACCCTTTTTTGTGGGGCCGGAATAGCCCTCGGATTCTGTGTAGACCCGAATATCGGCCAGTCTCCTGCCCTTATATTCCCGCACCGAGAAGACAATCTCCTCAATGGCGTTCTTCTTCATCCTGACGATGATGCGTTGATCCGCAGGCGCTTCTAATGTTGCCCCTGATCTATTTTCCATGTCACTGAATCCCCCACAGCCCATTTTCAAGGGCGTAAGTACCTGTTTTTATTAGCCCATTTTCCGGCCATGGCATTTGTAATGCGCAGGCCGCCCCCTCTCACAGCTCGAAATTCCGTTTCTTCCGGGCCTTCTCTTTCTCCAGAAGCCAGGTCTCGACTGCTTTCTCTCGGAAGCGGATCGTGCCGGCGATCTTGACGTGAGGAATATCCACCCGGCGGGAGATCCAGGAGTAGACCGTCCCGGGCCTCACGCCCAAGACTTCGGCCAGTTGATAAGGGTTAAGCAGTTTGTCGATCATGCCTTGTTTCCATTCCTGCTTTGGAGGGATTCGTGTGCACGTCCAGTAACTTGTTCAATCTGATTCCAATTCCTCAATTTACCGGGGTAAAATGAGGAAATCACCTCTCCCTTCTCCCACATCCCGACGAGGACATAGTTTTGAGATAATTTCAAAACTGTTTCGATGGCTGGGGCGGATTTACCCATTTTTCACCTCACCGGGAGGCCCCTCAATCACTTACTTGTCCCCCCCTGTGTCCCCACTTCCCTTGGGGACACCCCGCTGCTGGAAAATCAAATACTTACGCCCTATTTCCATAAGAAAGAGGGGGTGTGTGTGTTTTATTATACGTATACCCCTATATAAAATTGGAAAAATGGCCATTATGAGCAATGGTTCCGAATACTTACGAGTGTCGAAAATACTGGGGACAGAAGTGGGGCCACTTTTGGCGTCTATTCCCGAGGACATAGGATATAAACCTTCCTTTTCAAATCCCACAGGATCTCCTTTGCTGCCTTCAAATTGCCCACCGCCTGATTCCAGGCAAAGATCCCGGCCCTTTCGTAGTGGACTGCCCTCTGAAGACTCCGGGGAGAGATTGGCCCTCGCACCAGGGCCCGCCGGATGGCCTCCTCCATCCTGGCTATTTTGTTCTCCGCGTCGATGGGGTCATGTTCCTGTCTTACCCCCAGTTGCCAATTCAGAAGGCTGCAAACCCGCTCCGCTATGTCGCCAGTCACTTCCTCCTGCCCCTCCTGGATCGAAAGCAATATCATCAGCCGATGGCCGTATGTATCCAGCCGCTTGCTGAAAAGCGAGCGGGGAACATGGGCATACCATTCGTCGAAGCAGGCGCAGGCCTCCGGGGTCATGCGAAGAACCCACCGGGCGCGCAGGGATTCAACCAGGGAGATGATCTCGCTCTTGATCCTCTGCCGCTCCAAGTCAGGGATAGGCCGAGGGAGGGCAAACCTCCGCTCCGCTTTGTCAGGTACGAGCCAAAGCCGGTTGAGAAAGCCAATATCGGTAAAGGCCGGGGTCCACATTCGCGCGTAAGTATCCACCGTCGAGGCGGCCATGATCGAAAGGTAGGCCGCCTTGATCCCTATCGAGTGGGCCTTGGTCTGACTATGATAAGCGTTGCCGTCGAAGAGGCTGTTCACGCAGGGCAGTAGAACCGAGGCATCTATGCTCGCCTTGTTGACAAAGGACTTGAATTCGTCGAAGACAAGCAAGGTCTTCGGGTGCTCTTTAAGTCTTTCTGCCAGTCCCTCCGCGCTTCCCACCCCAAGGCATGGCCGGAAATCATCCGGCAATGCTTCTTCAAACAGGGCGAGGGTTTGTCGCTGGGATTCGCTCTTTCGTTCATCCGCGGATTCCCCCAAGAGGACCGTGTAGAGGCGAGGTTGGGGGTTGATTGCCGATTCGAGGGTAACCCGATCCGCGATTACGTTCCCCAAACAGGTCAGGAAATTTAAGGCCCAGAAGGACCAAGGGGCTTCAAGGTATTGCGAGTATAGGTCTGCGAACCGGCCCGCTATCCCCCGGATGGCTTCTCTGGGGAAAGTTGAGCCGTGTCCCTGATCCGGCAGGACTTTAGCTCCGGGAGGATAGCGATAGGCAGAGGCCACCACTGTCAAGGCTTCCCTCTTAGGAAAGGGAGGCAGGCACCGCCCTGCGATATCCAGGATGATGATTTCCGCCTCCTCTTTCCTAAGGTTCAGGTAGCGGAACCGGGCCGCCTCACGGAATAGGGTCTCGTTGCGCATCCCCTCGGGGACGCCTTGCAGAATCAGGGCGGGATTGAGGCGAGGCGATCTGCTTTCTTTCCCTCCATCTTCCTTTCCACAAAGCTCCAAGAGCCATGCGGGCGCATCGGCCAGTGGGACCTTATCCGGAGGGTGCTCCCACTGATACCGCCTTCCGTTTGGATAACGAGAAGGAGAGGCAACGAAGAAACCGCCTTCCCCCCTGATGTGAACGCCAGGGAGCAACCTGGTGGAATTCCGAATCTCCTGCCCATCGGGGTAGCGGAAGAGGACATGATAGCCCCCGCCTCCTGTCCTTGCCATTGGGGTTAGGGGAATCTCCCTCTCCTGGAGGATATTCTCGCCATCCAGTCCGTCGAAATCGACCACCAGGACCCCGCTCAACCTGCCAGTGACGATGCCCACTCCGAGATCCTCTTTTCCATCGAACCAGCCGCGGACCTCTTCCTCCGTGGGGAAGCGCTCCTGGTAAGGTATCCACGAGGGGACGGCAGGCACCTTTTGCGCCTTGCCCGGTTTATCCGGATCCGGGTAGATACGTACCGGGATGACGGAAAAACCGAGGCGCAGGTAGGTAAGGGCGGCATTGAGAATGGGTTGAGTTTCCTGGAGGCTTGAGGAGTTATCTGTTCTCATCCGCGGCCCCTCAAGGAGAGCATCTGTCCCCGCAGAGCCTTGGCTTCTGTAATAAACTGAAGAAGAGGGACAGACGGGTTTGAGTTGTACTCGCGCATCAAAAGGTGAAGCTGATCGGTGGCAGCAAACACGAAGACGACTCTGCCGCTCTTGAGCTCAAGGCTGGGTTGGATTCCTTTGAGGCTGAGATAACTGGAGAGGTAAATGTCAAGCGTTTCGAATGTCTTCGAGGTCTTTTTCTTTTCCATATCTCGTTCCCGTGATCTGATGCTAATTCAAGGAAGGGCGATCCTCTGCTGAGTTTTCGATGACCTCCCTAATTATGGCCTTCAGTTCTTTGTCCAACCGCCTCAAATGCTTCCTCACGACTGGCCAAAGGACAAGGCAAATATCGTCCAGGGCCTCCGAATGCGAATTGAGACTAACCTCTTCCACTCCACAGGGGTTGATCTGTACGGTAAACATTCGTCCTCCTATCCCCTTAACGGCAGGAAGGCATCCCCAAAACGGAAAAATGGGGACCAGAATTAAAAAAAATTGGGGTCTTGAATTCTAAACGGCAATTCAAGACCCCAAAAGCGGAAAAACCTACGAAGAAAAAGCTTACTGGATTTGCCTTCCCTTGATTGTCTCTCTATCTAAACCCAGCTTCAGCTTCCAGTTCCGGATTGTCTTATCGGTTATCCCTGTGATCCTGGCAGCTTCTGTCTCAGACTTGCCCTCCAGAAAGATTAACATCAGTGCCTCTCTCACCTGCTGTGCCTTCTTTGCCCCCTTCACTTTCTCGTTGAGCATGCCGATGAAGCGCTCTCCTAAAGACCTCTCCGCCTCCGCCTCCTCTTCTTCAAACCGTTGTTTCTTCCAATGTCTATATTCAAGCTTTGACAGGAGCTTCTTGTTGGGATCGTCCTCGCTCAGATCCTCCAATCTGACTTCAAAATTTGTCTCCCATTTGTGCTCTTGCCGGAAGCGAGTCCGATGGGCGTCAATGACTTCAAGGGGAGCCCTTTCCATCTCACCGGCTAAGATGGGCAGGTAAGCTGCCCTCATATAGCGGGATAGCCGCTCGAACATCTTAGGGGCGACAGTATCCCAATGGGGATTAGACGCAGGCCCCCAGTCAAGTTGAACCATGCGATTAGGGTTTTTCCAAGGAAAGAAAAGACGGTCCTTAGGGAGACCCTGATCTGATAATTTCCGCAATTGATCATAGAGTTCATGGACCGCCAAAAGTGCCGAGCCCAAAATCTCTTCCGCTTTCGGGTTCCTTCCTGCCAGACTGGTCGGCAGCTTCAATCCCTTTCGCAGCCACGAGTATTGTACCTTGGCTGCAACAGGGATCCTCGCTTTTCGATACCATCCTTCTATTCCCGATCTCAGGATCTTCAAGAGAGGTTCTGCCCCATCGGGAGATTCGGTGTACAGGTAACTGAGAAAGTTAGGGCCGATCCGCAGGTTTCTCCTATCCATCCTTTGCCAGAATTCTGCCCAAGAGAGCCTGAGACCTTCGCGCAGAGAGGATAATACAACCGCGGGGGCATAGCTCCCTGTAAACATAAGCAGGTCGGCATAGTACATCGGGCTTGAGGCGCTTCTAATCTCTTCATCGGCCCTTTCAAATTCTTTCATCCATCTGAGGTCAACCGTTTCTGGCAGATCCTCCGGCAGCGGCTGAACGTAAGTCCGGTCAATTCGCCGGGCCAAAGCGTCGGGGATTCTGAGCCGAAAGAGATAATCGACAGCCCAAAATCGCTCAAGCTCAATTCCGCTTATGAGGGCCTCATCTGAACGGGTCGGCAAATCCTTATGGGTAAGGGAAGATATCCAAATGCCCATGTCACAGGGCAAGCAAACAGATTGGCATGCGTTTGCTAAGATTTGCCTTGTGCGCTCATCAAATATCCACTCCTCTTCCTTATTCATCGCCATCTCCTCTTATGGCCCTCAGGGGAAAAGAACCCCAGAAAGTTCCGGCGTTTCTCCTCACAGAAGCTTCTTATAGCGGGAAACAATGTCGGTGCTTACGGATCATCATTGCGGCGGCCTGCAAACCGAACAAGGCTCATATCCCCTGGCCCTGGCATCCTTCAGGGAAATGGGGATCTTGCTCTTGCTCATAAAGCGGCAGCCCTCCTGGTGGTACTTCTTTCCGGTCTGGGTGATGAAGACCGTAATCTCGGGGGCCTCTTGCTTTTGAGGCTCCACCCTGGGCGTGATGGTTTTTCTCCCTCCGCTCCGGAATTTCCAGGGAGGGATGGGTTGAGGATCGGACCACAACCCCCGCTTCGTTGCCCTGGCCTCTGACTCCAATTGTCCCAGGGTGGCATCGTTCGAATACCTTTGATACCACCAGGCCAATCCCACCTTGACCAGCTCGCGGTTGAGGTTTCTACCATCGGGAAGAGCCACCTCTCCGACGGTCCGACCATAGCGATCGTGACCCATGACCTTGACCGTCACCACCTTCCCGAAGGCCAAGTCGGAGGTAAACTGCTTGGCCCGCTGGCCGAAGGCCTGGGCCTTCTCGGGGCAGTCGATCCCATTTAGGCGAATTCTCTCCGCCTCCCCTAAGTGCATGACCTCGATGGTGTCCCCATCCAAAACTCCCACCACCTTGCCGGAGAAATCCCCGGCTTGGGCCAAAGGACCAGGCGCCAGGAGAAGAACGAAAGCCAAATGGTAAAGCCAAAGACTCAATTTCCTCATAGTCTTGCACTTATCCCTGAAGGGGAGGGGCAGGGGGCCAGGGGAGGATGCCGGCTTTTCGGGTGATCTGCCCTATGGCCTCCTTGACTTGATTCGAAGGGTATGCTATCTTGCTCCCGTCATGTGGGGGATCCTGTGACAGGTTCCCCTCCTTTTTGGGCCAAATGGGGGCTCCTGACTTTCAGCATTATCTTAGACTTTCTTAATGTTTTCGGCAAGTTAATTCTCCTTGCGAGGCCCTCAATTTCTTGCTATTATCGCACTTCGAATCCGTAGGTCGCAGGTTCGAGCCCTGCTGGGCGTGCCAAGCTAAGTCCTCCGTTCCATAAATTCGGTGACGTATACAATTGGTTTCATGCGGCCTTATCCAGTATTATGCTGTCATGAGTTTGGAGGCGTTGCAGCAGTTGTTCCAGGTCGCGACGGGTGAACTT
>Ga0315274_10003030_pt1 | contig 25004 bp, 26 predicted proteins | sample YL17G02_20_MG_FD_203700 | JGI IMG/M metagenome (GOLD analysis project Ga0315274, IMG submission 203700) | Sediment microbial communities from Yellowstone Lake, YNP, Wyoming, USA - YL17G02_20 | ecosystem: Environmental > Aquatic > Freshwater > Lake > Sediment | place: USA: Wyoming | collected...
TAAATACGATGGATGGTGTGGATACAGTCCATCCGTGGGACAGTTTTTTTACCAATGCACCTCTACAAATGCAGTCTTGTCGAATGTTACGGAGAACTGGTAGCAGCCCTCGCCAGCAGGCTGCCACTCGATTGGACTGCCGTTCAGGGTCACCACTTGGGGAGGCTGCGGCAGGCTGAGGGTAATGACGCCAGCGGCGCGGCCAGGCCGCTCCAAAGTTACCTTCAAAACCCGATGATTTTCAATCGGATGGACTGTATCCGCCGGATGGACTGTATCCGCAACTTCCCAACTCTTTACTTCCAGTCCTTGGGAAATATGCAGGTTACTACCGAGATACTGTAGAGCCTTCGCTGGGCGCACCGCGAACAGGGCCACTCCGTGCGCTGGAACCTGCCAGGACAGCGTACTGCCCTCCACACGCACCAGCTTCCCACTCCAAAACTCGCGGGCATGATATTCGCGCGGTGGTAGATCATAGTCCTCCAGTTTGAGGATCATTTCCTGGGCCTGGTCTGACCAATTAAACAATGCCAGGATATACCATTGGCCAGCCGCACTCTCCAGGTCCAGCCGCAGGCGAGCTGGGGTGGCGCTGTCGAACCAATCCAGCACGCGCGGGCGCTGCCCGATAACTGGCAGCAGCTGCCTGGCGATACGCAAGCGCTCAGGCGGTATGCCCGGCAGATCACCGGAGAGCAGCAGCGCACCGCCTGTAACGGCGATAACTGTAGCAAGGCTGTGAACCTCAGCCTGGGTCAGCTGTATATCAGCATCCAGCAGCAGGCAGTCGGGATCGTTCACCCACCAGCGGCGGTGCAGCGGAGCGCGTGTAAGGCTGTTATGGATGGCATTGCGGGCGGAGGGCATATCGGGCTCGGACTTGAAGTAAAATTCTGTGCCGAAATGAGACGGGTTCCAGCGCTGATCCACATCCGGTCCGATGCGCATGGCGTGCACTAACCCAATGGCCGAACCGAGCGGACAGCCGCAGCCAAGCAGTGTAACCTGAGGTCCAACGGCCTGGCGCAAGGCCTCAAGACCGGCGCGCAGCACTTGGGCGCGCGTGCGGGTGGGGTCACGATGGCGGCCTGGCAAGGCCGCGGCGTAGAGAAAATCGAGCTTAAGAAAAGGATATCCCCAGCGATGGGCGGCAGTTTGGACAACCTCACAGGCATATTGCAATGCATCCGGATGGGTGAGATCGAGGGCATTGGTGAAAACATTCCAGATAAAACCGGCATTAACCAGGCGATTTCGGAAAAGAGCACCTTTGTAGAGCCCGCGCAGCAGCCAATCGGGATGGACGGCAGCTAAACGGGACCTGGGATGCACGATGAAAGGCGCCAGCCATAGACCGGGAATGTAGCCCGCGCCGTGAATCTCAGCTGCCAGGGGAGCTACGCCGCCAGAGAATTTGTCGTTGAAGTGGAACCAATCACCCACCTGGGCCTCAAAGCCATCATCAAGCTGGATCATACCGATCGGCAGATCGGAGCCCAGCGCGGAGGCGGCTTGCAGATTGCGTCGTACATCCTCGGGGGTAACTTTCTGGAAGAAGCGATACCATGAACACCAACCATTGGGAATATTGTGGTTGGAATCCCGTTCGTGAGGCGGCGGATACAATCCATCCGTATGGGGTTCGAGCGGGTAGGGTGAATGCTCCCTGGCTACGGCATCGAGGTACGGGCCGAGGGGATCCACGTCGTCCACGGCGAGATAGTGCAGGCAAGCCCAATCGGTGGCAAATTCCATGCCTGGCTCGAGATGAGCGTTATCTCCAGTGGCCCATAATCGTAGTAACGATGTTTCTTTGGCAAGGCGGGCTTCAAGCGATCCGAAATTCTGCTTCTGCGAGAGGAAGCCTGCCAGCAGACCTGTGCGGTTGAGGCGGTCGCCGATCACGCCGAACATATCACTGCCAAAACGACCAGGCGAACGCGGGTGAGGCGTGCCGTGGTTGACGCGCAATGGGGCGAGAAGCGGACCCAGTCGTGTGCGTTGGAAACGATCATCCAGGCCGTATACGCCGGTATAACTCCACGATTGCCAGCCGTTCGAGAAAAATGCCGGTATTCCCTTGGAGTGGTAACGTTTGGCATCCAGCATCACCAGGCGTTGAAGGAAAATGGTCTTTTGGGTATCATTACGGACCGTGACTTTCCATAACATGAGGGGGTGCTGCTCTGATAATGCGAAGGTAAGGATGTAGCGTACCCCATTGTCATCCAGAAAAGTCAGGGCAGTTTGCTTGAGTAAACCGTGCGGAGAAGCTACCGTTTGCGGAGCAAGCCATTGAGGCTCGTTCCAGCGCGATAAAGCCAGAAACAGACCCCTCCCCATACGATACCAGGCTTCCATGCGGGCTGCATCCACGGTAGGGAACCGCTCCTCCCGGGAGGAGAGGCTCCAACTGCCATCCTCAGGATCAATAACGAGTTGCAAGAAGGGAGATTCAATGATGTGAGCCATGAAGACCGCCTCGCTAATTTGGCTATTGGCCGTAAATGTTATCGGTTATACTTTACCCCAAAGACGCAAAATCCGCAACTTTTCGAGAGAGGGTGCATCTAATGAGCAATACAGAATTATTTTCCTTGGAGGCGCTACGGGCTGGTGACCGGGTTGAGTTCTCCCGTCTGTTAGAAGCATACTCCGGGAAGCTGTACCGGTTGGCGTTGAAAATGCTCGGTAACCAACAAGACGCCGAGGACATCTTGCAGGAGACATTTATCAAAGCTTACCGCCACCTGAACAGCTTCGATGGGCGTTCTAGTTTATCCACCTGGTTGTACCGGATAGCCACCAACGAAGCCTTGATGATGCTCCGCCGCAAGCGCCCGGATACAGTCTCAATCGATGAGCCTGTGGAAACGATGGAGGGTGAGCAGGAGCCCTTGCAGATCGTAGATTGGTGCTGCTTGCCCGAAGAAGAGCTGACCTCGGCTGAAGTGAGATCCTATATTGATGTTGCGGTGGATCGCCTCCCAGAGAGCCTGCGGGTGGTGTTCCTGCTGCGAGACATCGAAGATTTATCAACCTTGGAGACTGCACAAACCTTGAACCTGAGTGAAGAAGCTGTAAAGACCCGCCTGTCCCGCGCCCGTATGCGCTTGCGAGAGGATCTCTCGGCTTACTTTGGTGAACGGCTGGCTGGTCGTGCGCTGGAAACCCGGCGCGCACCGGATGCCCGGATGGAGAGAAGTTATGGCACACGAACACGGTAAATGCCGATACTTGCTCGGCTCACTTTCAGACTATGTAGATGCAACCCTGGAAGGGGAGATCTGCGCCGAGATCGAGCGCCACCTGGAAGAATGTGAGAACTGTCGTGTGGTGGTAGATACCCTTCGCAAGACCGTGTATATCGTGCACACCACCAATTGTGACCCCACGGTACCCGACGATGTGCGCGAGCGGCTGTATAAACGATTAGACTTGGATGAATTTATGAGTTCTACAAGCCCAAAATGATAGAGCGAAACCATATGCTTAAGTTCCTCAATGACGATATTCTCAAGCAAGTCAGGGAAGTATTTGACGCCCAGCTCAAACAACCGGTGGAAGTGCTGTTCTTCGGCAGCACAAACGAAGAGAACTGTGCTTATTGCACCGACACCCGCCAACTCATGGAAGAAGTGGTAGCGATATCTGACCGATTGCACCTGAGTGTTTACGATATCGAAAAAGATGCTCAAACAGCCGAAACCTACCATGTAGATAAAACTCCCACCCTGGTGATCGCCGGACGCGGCGGATACAGTCCAACCAGCGGATACAGCCCATCCGGTGAAGACGGATCGTCCGCCGGGGAAACCGCAGATACAGTCCATCCGTTGGTCGATTATGGTGTCCGTTTTACCGGCCTGCCTTCGGGTCATGAGTTCTCATCGCTGATCCACAGCCTGATCCTGGTCAGCGGGCGTGATTCGGGGCTGAATCCACAAACGCGACAATTCTTGCAAGAGTTGACAAAACCCATCCACCTGCAAGTCTTCGTCACCCCTACCTGACCATACTGCCCGCCAGCCGTGGTGCTGGCACATCGTATGGCTGTAGAAAGCCCGCTGGTGGAAGCCGAAATGGTGGAGGTGATGGAATTTTCGGAGCTATCGGATCGTTTCAACGTGGGCGGCGTACCGCAGACAACCATCACGGTAAGCCCGTGGGTTTCGGGCGTCCGCAATCCCGGGGCAGGCACATTGGTTGGCGCCGCTCCAGAGGAATATTTGGTAGCTGAAATCATGAAGGCAATACAAGGCGCTGATCGTCAGGCTGAAAGCAGAGGCGGATAATGGAAGCTATAGTAACCTGGAAAGGAAATATGAGTTTCACGGGCACGGCGGATTCAGGGTTCACCATCCCGCTGGGCACCGACCCAGCCGTGGGCGGTGACGCTGACGGCTTCCGCCCGATGGAATTGATGGCCATCAGCCTGGCAGGCTGCACAGCTATGGATGTGATCTCCGTCCTGCAGAAAAAGCGCCAGGATGTGACCGGTTTCGAGGTCAAAATCCATGCTGAACGAGCCGATGAGTTCCCCAAGGTCTTCACCCACATCACGGTGGAATACAATATTACAGGACACAACGTAGAACCAGCTGCTGCGGAACGTTCGATCGAATTATCATCAACGAAATATTGCCCGGCTCAGGCCATGCTGTCTAAAGCAGTGACAATCGAGCACAAATATACGATTGTCGAGGGGTGAACGTTCCCGGACAATTCCAATTGCCTTGAACATCAGGCCGGCATTCCAGTTAGAATAGTTACCGATAATTGATAGAATAGACGGGCATCTGCCCGTCTATTCTATCAATTATCGCAGTATTGCCACAGCCCGCAAGAAAACGGATTGCCTTTACCAGCCTTCGCGGTACAATCGGCCCCATTGAAAGGATAAGACCATGAAAGCGCGTATTTGGACGGCGATGATCGCCGTATACATTGTGTGGGGCTCCACCTACATGGCGATCCGCTTTGCTGTGGAAACCATGCCGCCGTTCCTGATGGCTGCAACCCGTTTCCTGATCGCCGGAGGCATCCTGTTTGCCTGGCGGCGCAGAGCGGGAGACGCGCTTCCCACCCGCCGCCACTGGAAATCAGCCGCCATCATCGGCTTGTTCTTGCTGCTGGGCGGTAACGGCGGTGTGGTATGGGCCGAACAGCGCGTCGTTTCGGGCGTAGCCGCCTTAATTGTTGGCGCCTCACCGTTATGGATGGTGCTGATTGATGCGATCCGGCCCGGCGGCAAGCGCCCTGGCTGGCAGACCTGGCTGGGTGTGTTATGGGGTTTCACCGGCATTGCCTTGCTGGTCAGTCCCACCGAAGCAGGCAATGGGATGCACCTCTATCTACCTGGCGTGGGAGTTTTGCTGCTGGCCGCGTTCTTATGGTCGGCCGGCTCGCTGTACAGCCGCACGGCCTGCCTGCCCGACTCACCGTTACTCGGTACGGGCATGGAAATGCTGGCGGGTGGAACAGGCTTGCTGATCTTCGGCACGCTGGCAGGCGATTGGAGCCGCCTGGACCTGGCAAAGATTCAGATGTCCTCGGTGTGGGGGTTACTATACCTGATCATCTTCGGCTCACTGGTGGGATTCGCCGCTTACACCTGGCTGCTGCGGGTGGCGCCCACCCCGCTTGTTTCCACCTATGCCTATGTCAACCCGCTGGTCGCCATTTTCATCGGCAACCTGTTAGCCAGCGAGCCACTCACCCCGCGCATCCTTATCTCGGCAGGTGTGATTGTAAGCTCGGTTGTGCTGATCAACCTCTCAAAAGCTGCAGCGCCCAAAGCCGAAGCGTCCGCCCCAGCTCCATGCTCAGGGGATGATTGATGATTCAAGGGCAAATGCAAACCGCACCGCTTGTCGCACTACTCGAAGCCCTCGACCTGCTTATCGAACAGGCGCGTGCCTACGAGCGCGCCCTGCCCGCCAACGACTACCGCGCCCGCGCTGCCGTAGCAGCCCTCAGCCGCCTGGCGCAACGCGCCCGCAGCGAAGCCCTCAGCCTGGCAGATGCTTCCCAGACCGCATCCGAGCAGGCGCAGCCCACTCACCCCTTCTCGCCGCGCGAGCACCAGGTGCTGTGCCTGGCCGCGCAGGGACTAACCAATAAAGAGATTGCCTACCGGCTGGGAATCAGCGAGCGAACTGTTCAATTTCACATTAACTCCATCTTCAATAAAACCGCCACCAATTCGCGCACCGAAGCGGTTGCCCTCGCCCTGCAAAAGGGGTGGCTCATTTTGTAAAGATAAGATCCCTAGAAATGGTGAATGAGCGGTGCAGAGCACCGCTCATTCACCATTTCTAGGGAAAAGCGATTTTCGGGATTTTATCTTAGCGTGGATACCTTTTCGTTCATTTCGTGTCTTTTCGCGTTTATCGCGTACACCTGTGGTAACGGCGGAGGCGGAGTACAACGTTATTCGGTATGATGGGAACAACGAAGAAAGGAGTTCCTTGTGTCCTCTCAACTCATCCAGACCGCCCTCGGACCGCTGGCCCCCTTTTTCGAAGACCCGGCTGTCACCGAAATCATGGTCGATTCCGCCGAGTACGTGATCGTCGAACGGGATGGCAAGCTGGAAGACATCCCCCTGCGCTTCGACCCGCCCGAAACCCTGCGCGCTCTGATAGACAACGTACTTGCGCTCGCAGGGGTGACCCTCGACCCGGGCGAAACCATCAAGGATATCCGCTTCCCCGACAATCGCTCGCGCGCTCTGATCGTCCTCCCGCCCACAGCCCTCAGCGGACCATACCTCGTCATCCGTAAGACAATCTTCGGGAAGATGACCTGGGAACTGCTCTTCAAATATGGAGCAATCAACCAGGAAACCTACGATCTGTTACAGGCTGCCGTGCATGCCCGCGCCAACATCCTGGTCGCTGGCGGCCCGGGCAGCGGTAAAACCACCATCCTAAACCGGCTGGCTGAGCTGATCCCCCCCAATGAACGTGTGGTCATTGTCGAGGCTTCGCATGAGTTCCAGATCAGCCACCCGCGCGCCGTCTACCTCGAAGCCAGTGCAACGGGCATGTCCATGAAGGATCTGCTCAGCGCGGCGACGAAGATGCGTCCCGACCGGTTGGTCATCAGCGAATTAATTGGCAGCGAGGCGCTGCATGTGCTGGAAATTTTCAACCGCGGCCACGATGGGGGCATGACCACGATCCATTCGGTCAGCACCGAGGATACCCTGACCCGTCTGGAGGCAATGTGCCTGATGGCTAACCTGGGACTGGGCCTGGTCGAAATCCGCGCCATGATTGCCTCGGCCTTACAGTTGATCGTTTACCAGAAACGCTTGCCTGACGGAAAACGGCGTATCATGGAAATCGTCGAGTTACGCGGCCTTCAGGATGATCGCTACATCCTCCAGCCCCTCATGCGCTATAACCCCGAAAACGATAGGATGGAGCTGACAGGCATGAAGCCTGGCTGGGCTTAGCCAGCAATCAATAAAAAGGTTGTGGGCGGTAGAACAACGCCCACAGCCTTTTTTTCGGCCTTTTTCTCACCCTAACGTCAATAAAACAATCCCTCCCACCGTCAACAGCATGCCGAGCACGGTCTTGACCGTGAGCGGCTCAGAACCATAGATCACGCCCATCAACGCCCCAAACAACGGCGAGGTGAACGCAATTGGCATGACGCGAGTCAGCGGCGCGCCTTTAATAGCAGCGTAAAAGCACAACATGCCCACTGCTCCTGCTACCACCCCGCCACCCAGGATCATCATCATCAGCGCCTTCGGCCCAGCGTGAGGGACGGTCTTCCACTGCGGGAAGCTGACCACCCCCAGGATCAACACTGCAACCGCGGTGCGAATGGTGATGCCCATCTGCGGGGACAGGTTGCCCAGGTGCAGGCCTTTCTTCTCGAAGTACCCACCGATGCCCCAGGCCGCGGCGGTGAGCAGAGCAAGAAGTTGTGGTTTCATAAGATTGCCCCTTCCTGCATCAACCTCGCCGCCCGCCGCCCGATTTCGACCGCAAAGTTCGTGCCGCGGTCCCACGGGTACACCTGGCTCATGCTGGCGAAGTACAGCCCGGACAGGGGGGTCTGGATGGCAGGAATGTTGCGTGAATGATTAACGAGCGGGATGGGTTGGGCGTAGTTGGTGCGGAACAGCCAGGTCTTGCGCACCCAATCGGGATTGAATTGCGGGTTGACACGGCTGAAGGTGGGCAGAAAGCGCTGCAGCAGCTCATCCTGGCTGAGCGTGAAATACTCATGATCGGTCTCCAGGTAATCCCCGGCATAGAGGATGTGATCGCCCCCGAAGTATTCCGGCTTGAGGAAGTTGGTGTGCTCGACCAGCGCCAGGAAGGGGAAGTCTGCCGATTTGGGCAGGTTGAACCAGTAATAACCCTGGTCCGAAAGCTGGTGCTTGAGCGCCAAAACCATCACCACTGCCCCCATACTTTTGAGATCGAGCAGCCCTCGCAGGTATGGGGGAGGCAGATCGGGAGCGATGCGAGCCAACAGGGCTGGCGAGGTGGTGGACAGGCATTGGTCGAACGTTTCTTGGCCGGTGGGGGTATCCAGAAGCAGGCTTTCACCCGGCCCGCGGGTGCGGACGCCCGAACCCCACGGGCTTACCGTGATGCGCGTCACCGGGCTGGTGAGGGCAATCGTCACCCCCATCGCGCGCAGCCGGGCGGCGAACTGGTCAGCGAAGGCCTGGAACCCGCCGGTGAACGTACCCAGGCGGGTGGTGCGCGAGTGCAGGCGCGCCCACAACCAGGCCATGTTGATCAGCGGCGCGTTGCGTTCGCCAAATTTGCTCAGCAGCAGCGGTTTCCACTGGATATCGTAAACCCTTTTCCCAAACCAGCGGCGTGTCCACGCATCGGCAGTGGTTTTTTCCAGCGGTTTCCACCACGGCGAAAAGCGCAAATACGCACCCGATAACCCGTAGCGGACCACGTCGGGCAGCGGGAAATGCCTTAGCAGAAACAATGGGATATTGGTGAAGATCGAGTCGAAGGGGTAGAACTTCCCATCCCAGTAGACGACTGTGTATGGACGGGGGAAAACCACTTTATCGGCCCAGCCCAGCTCATCGATCAGACCGAGCATATGCTTATCGGTGGCGAACCAGTGGTGATAGAACTTCTCCACCGACCAGTCCCAGTGGGGCTCCTTGAAGCCGGAGGCCAGCCCGCCGATAGTATCGGTGGCCTCGAAGATAGTAACTTTGTGCCCGGCACGCGTCAGGTCATAGGCAGCCGCCATGCCGCCGATCCCCGCACCCAATATGGCGATGTTTTTCGTCATCTTTCTTCCCTCATCTCCTTCCCCCACTTGATGCCTTCCCGCCATAAGTAATACGCCCCCAGCAGCGTGATCGGCAGCCACAGCGCCAGGTGCAGCACCAGCGTATAACCCGTGGCGGTGGCAAACTCAACCCCGTAAGCAGTCAGGATTGCCACGCCGGGCGCATCGAATGTACCCACGTAGCCAGGCGCTCCCGGCAGCGTTGTCGCCAGGTTGACCACCCCATTCATCAACATCAGTGCAAAGAACGATACCGGAAAGCCATGCCCCGGGAAGGCGTGCATCACAAACCAGTACTTGCCCGTCTCCAGCAGCCAGATCACCACCGAGGTTAAAAACACCATCACCGCATCGGCAGGTGAGCGTAAGGACTCCAGGCCGTCCAGGAAGCGGCGCGACACAGCCAAGGTCTTCTCGCGCAGGTGCAGCGGTACGAAGCGGTTGACCCCCCAGGTCACGAAGCGGTCAGCTGGACGAGGGAACATGGCCGCAGCCAGGAAAACTGCCAACGCCCCGAAGAACGCCACGCTGCCCCACAGGGCAATATCCTGTATACTCACGTTCCAGCGGCCCACATTTAGCGATACCCCCGCCAGGCGCGACAGCTCAGCCAGGTTAACGAACACGAACGCCAGCATCACCACCCCGTCGAAAATGCGCTCAACGATCACCGTTGCCAGCGAAGCCGAGATTGGCACACCCTGGCGGCGCTTGAGCACCACCGCCCGCAGCACCTCTCCGGCGCGTGCCGGGTAGATGTTGTTGCCCATGTAACCGATCGCCACGATCGGGAACATCGTGCGAGTAGGAATGGACTTCAGTGGGCGCAGCAGGTAATGCCAGCGCCACGCACGCACCCACACGCCCACGAAATACACGGCTACCCCAGGCAGCAGCCACCAATAGTTGGCGGTTTTCAACGCCCCCAAAAATTCCGTCCAATGCAGCTTGCGCAGGACCAGGTACAGGAAAAAACCGCTGATCAAGACACCCAGCCAAAAATGCCATCGTCTCATGCGAGCGATTGTACCATGCCACGAAGTTCTATATCAGCAGCAATCAGCAGTCAGTTATAATTCAGACATGCGACGCTGGTTCGTCATCCTGCTGCTCCTGCTGGTCTTCCTGATTAGCTCAGGCGGGTTCCTGCTCTGGCGCGTGCCGCACCTGTTGGAGGTTTCACCCGCACCCGGGTCGTGGCGTGTCTCTGCAGAGGAACCGCTGCGCCTGCGCTTCTCGCGGCGCATGCAGACTGCCTCCGTCGATGCCCACCTGCAGATCGATCCGGCTCTGGAGGGTGAGCTGGCATGGGAAGGCAATACCCTCAGCTTCACACCCGATACACCCTGGCCAAGCGGCATCACTGTGACCGTACGGTTGGAGGCCGGGGCATACGCGGCAGGATTTCCTGCACTGCCCACAACCGGCAGAACAAGCTGGTCGTTTGCTATTTCCAGACCGATGCTGGCTTATCTGTGGCTCGCCAACCTCCCGGCAGACATCTACGCTCTCGACCCTGTAACTGGCGAGATTCTCCGGTTGACCGAGGCAGCCAACGTGCAGGATTTCAGCGTCAGCGCGGATGGCACAACCCTATACTACAGCGCAATTACAGAAGCTGGCAAAGCCGACATCTTCCGGCTGAGCTGGCGGGACCGAGTCGGTAAAGAACACCGTGTCAGTAAAGAACCCCTTGCGGCAACACGCCTGCTCGCTTGCCCGGATGCTAACTGCCACGCTGTGCAAATCTCACCCACCGGCGAGTACCTGGCCTACGAACGTATCCCGGTGCAGGCGCCAGGGCAGCCAGACTACTCGCAGGTCTGGTTATTGTCCCTGCCTGGCGGAATTTCCACACTGGCAGGTGATCCATCCCACGAGACAATCCTGCCCGACTGGTCGTCATCCGGCAAGCTGGCCTTCTATGATAGAACTGCTCAAGCGTTCATCTTACTTGATCCCCACAGCCAGGAGGCGCGCTCCTTTCCCAACCAGACGGGTGAAACAGGCGGGTGGACAACGGACGGGCAATCCTACGTGGCTCCCGAGATCACCTTCGTGCCTGTTCCCAACGCGGCCGCAGAATTTTCTGTACCCGAGATGCCCACCAGCCACCTGCTGCGTTTCGATTGGTCTACTGCGCTAATCACCGATCTGACCGGCGCGGCCGACCTGGAAGATGCCTTCCCGGCTTTCTCGCCGGACGGCAAGCGGCTGGCGTTTGCCCGCCGGTCGCTCGATCCTGCACAGTGGACGATCGGCCGCCAGTTGTGGCTTTCCGATCCGGATAGGAAGAACGCCCACCCGCTGCTCAACGCCGATCTCGCCGCCCTCGACGCTTACAGCCATTACGACTTTGCCTGGAAACCGGACAGCTCGCAGCTGGCTTACGTGCGCTCCAACCAGGATTATCCCCTCGACCCGCCCGAGCTCTGGCTGGTAGACGCCAATGGGCTCAACCGCGTGCAGCTGGTGGTCGGCGGGTATGCACCGCAGTGGGTAAGATAAATGTCGTACCAACGCGCCCCATAATAGTATAATCCAAAACTCTCCAACCGCTGGCTAGTGTAGGGATGTAAAAACCACGTCTCGTACTTGGTCGGCGTCGTCCCGCGGTAAGATCAACACTCGCCATACGGTTATACCAAATGCTTGCTCGGGAACTTCCACGTCTGCAATTACGTCTTAGAACATGATGCCTGAGGTGGTTTTTCGCCGCGCCTGGGGCATGCCGTCCACCACAACTTCTCAAAAATCGGGTAAAATCAGGCTAAAGGAATAGAAAATTATGAGTGACAAAGAGTCCGCACAACATGTCATCGAGGCCTACCGGCGCAAAAGGCAAGGCCCCCGAAGCTCATCCTTATTCATGCTGTTTACCGTGATGGTGGTGATCATCGGGGCTGCTGTGCTGGTTGTCTGGCTGATCGGGCCCAACAGCCCGATGAAGGCCAAGCCAACCTACACGCCGACCATCACACCCACCGCCACCTTCACGCCCACCCGCACCGCCACTTCTACGGCTACGGTTACCCTCACGCCCACCGCGGTGCCTCCCACCGACACACCTCTCCCCACCGAAAGCCCTACCATGTCCGTGCCCTCTTGGTACATCGTCCAGGAGGGGGACACCATGTCGGGGATAGCGGTGAAGTTCAACATCGATTTGATCGTGCTGCTAAACATGAACCCGGGCATCGATCCCAACAAAATCAAAGTAGGTGACAAAATCATCATTCCAGCCCCGAACACCACGCTGGATACACCCACGCCGATCCCGGCCGATTGGCGCGGCACTATCGACTACCGCATCGCTACCGGAGACACCCTGGCGGCCATTGCCATCAAGTTCAACAGCACCGTTCAAAAGATCATGGAGCTGAATGGAATTAAGAACGCCAATGATATCCAGGCCGGGCTGGTTATCAAAGTGCCGGTCAATATCGCCACCCCCATCCCGACCGCCACCGTAGGAACAATCTACCCCACCCTGCCAGTCGCCGCCACCAGCACCGCAACGCCGAAACCCTGATCTCGAACTGGAATTACCCATTTCACGCAAGGGCGGGCAAATGCCCGCCCTTGACTTTTCTTATTTCCATCATATAATTGAAAATGGTTTTCATTATCAGGAGGTTTACGTTATGTTTCGGAGAGTTGTCTTTATTTTAGTTAGCACTGCGGTTTTATTTACAGCCTGCCGCCCGATATCGTCAGCCGATCACCCCCTGCGCGTCCTGGCGGTGGAGACGTTCCTGGCTGATATCGCCCAAAACGTGGCTGGCGACCGGATTAAGGTCGAGGCGTTAATGCCTCTGGGCGCAGATCCGCATAGTTTCGAGCCGACCCCTCAGGATGTCGCCCGCGTGGTCGACAGCAATGTATTGATCATCAATGGAGCGGGTTTCGAAGAATTTCTCACACCCCTGTTGCAGAACGCGGGTGGAAAACGGCGTATGATCGAAGCCTCGTCAGGGTTAACCCTACGGACGGCGAGAACGGGTGAAACATCCTCCTTTGAGGAGGATCATGCCCATGATCGGGATCCTCACTTCTGGCTGAATCCGATCAACACCATCCGCTACGTAGAAAATATCCGTGATGACCTGATCCAGGCCGATCCTGCCGGGAAAGACATCTACACCCGCAACGCACAGGCCTATATCGCCCAACTGAACGATCTGAATGCCTGGATCGTCGCCCAGGTGGCACAAATTCCTGTCGACCGGCGAATGCTGGTAACCAACCACGAAAGCTTCGGTTATTTCGCCGACCACTACGGGTTCCGCGTGGTCGGGGCGATCATCCCCAGCGTGAGTACCAATGCTTCCCCCTCCGCGCAGCAGCTGGCCGCGCTGATCGACCAGATCAAAGCCTCTGGCGCGCCGGCCATCTTCCTCGAAACAGGCTCCAATCCACAATTGGCGCAGCAGATAGCTCATGAGACCGGCGTCAAGGTGGTTACAGACCTGTATACCCATTCGGTCAGCGCTCCGGACGGGCCAGCGCCCACCTACACCGATATGATGCGCTATAATACCCAGCAAATTGTAGAGGCTTTGAAATAGAAAGAACCAACCGTGATAGATGAAGCCCGGCTCGAATATGAAAAAGTCAGTGTGTCGTATAATGGACGCCCGGCGCTCCAGGAGGTTACCTTCCAGGTGCCGCATGGCGCCCAGGTAGCCGTGGTCGGCGCTAATGGGTCAGGCAAATCCACCCTGTTCAAAGCCCTGGTCGGTCTTCTGCCGTTGCGCAGTGGGCGCATATTGATCCACGGTCAGCCGCTGGGCAGCCACCATGACTGCGTGGCTTACGTGCCGCAACGCGAGGATGTGGAATGGCGTTTTCCGGTCACAGTGGAAGATGTAGTGATGATGGGACGCTTCCGCCGCCTGGGATGGCTAAAACGCCCTGCGAAACAAGACCGCGCCGCGGTAGCCAGGAGCCTGGAACAAATGGGGATCGCCTCTCTGGCGAAACGCTCGATTGGCGATTTATCCAGCGGGCAGCAGCAGCGCGCCTTCCTGGCACGGGCGCTGGCCCAAGAACCGCACATCTTACTGATGGATGAGCCGTTTACAGGGATCGATATCGCCACCCAGGAGGCCACGCTGGAGCTGCTGGCGCAGTTGAAGACTCAACAGGTAACGATCATGATCTCCACCCATGACCTGAGCCTGGCGGCGCAGCACTTCGACCTGGTTTTACTGCTTCACCGGCGGGTGGTGGCCTTTGGCGCACCGACCGAGGTACTCACCGCCCAGGCGCTTTCAGAGGCTTTTGGCGGGCAGGTGCTCGTGCTGGAAAACGGCGCGGTGGTAGTAGACGAGTGCTGTAATTTCCCAGAAGAGGTGTAGGTATGCTCCAATGGCTGACTGAACCCATCTCTTACGCCTTCATGCAGCGCAGCTTGCTGGCTTCGTTGATGGTTGGCGTCTTGTGCGCCGTGATTGGTTGTTACGTGGTACTGCGCGGCATGGCCTTCATGGGCGATGCACTGGCCCACGCCATCTTGCCAGGCGTAGCCATCGCCTACCTGCTGCACGGCAACCTGCTGCTGGGAGGGTTGATCGCAGCCGTGATCGTTGCCCTGGGGATCGGGTTCTTCTCCCGGCAAGGCGAGTTGAAAGAAGATACCGCCATCGGCATCCTGTTCGCAGCTGCCCTGGCCCTGGGGGTAGCCCTGATCAGCACGATCCGAACCTACGCCACGGATCTCACCCATATCCTGTTCGGCAATATTTTAGGGGTCAGTCCGGGGGACTTGTGGCTGACGGTAGGGCTGGGTGGGGTAGTCCTGGCGACAATCCTTTTGCTTTATAAAGAATTTTTAGTGATCTCCTTCGACCCTGTGCTGGCGGCTACCCTGCGCCTGCCCGCTGAGCGTCTTCGGAATCTGTTGTTAGTTATGTTGGCGGTCACTGTGGTCGTTTCATTGAAAACGGTGGGCGTAGGATTGGTGACTGCCATGCTAGTCACACCGGGCGCCGCGGCCTATTTACTCACGCGCCGCCTGCCAGCCATGATGGTTGTAGCCGCAGTTATCGGCGCATTCTCGGGCATTGCCGGAATGTACCTGAGCTTTTACGCCAACATCGCCTCGGGCGCAGCGATTGTGCTGACCGCCTCAGGGATCTTCTTGCTGGTTTTTTTCCTGGCTCCACAGCGCGGCATCCTGTGGCAATACTTGCGAAGGAATTAACATGGCTGCTCATACCCCAACTCCCGAATGGCTCGATCGCTTACAAACCCACGGCTATCGCCTGACATCCCCTCGCCGGGCGGTGGTCGAAATCATTGCCCAGAGCCAGTGGGTGCTCAGCCCGTTGGATGTATTCGAGCAGGCACGCTCCCGCTACCCTCACCTGGGGTTGGTGACGGTGTATCGCACGTTTGAAAAGCTGGAAGAATTAGGATTGATTCAGCGGGTGCACCAGCCATCCGGTTGCCATGCCTTCATCGCTGCTGTACCAGGACACCAGCACCCAATTATCTGCCAGGATTGCGGGCGGGTGGAATTCCTCGACGGCGACAAGCTGGACCAGCTGGTAAGTCCTGTTGGCCTCGATATCGGGTACCAGATTAACGAACACTGGTTACAATTGTTCGGTATCTGCGCTGAATGTAAGAGCGCAACACTTGCTGATATAAAAGAAGGCTGATGGAGCTGGCCGGAGCCGCTCTGGCTGCCATCCCTGCCACGCTTGCCATGGGTGCGGACGCCCGAACCCCACGGGCTTACCGTGCAGCTGCCCGCCAAAAGCAACACCTGGTGCAGCAAAAAAACGAGCAGCCCGGAAAAACCCTCACCAAACCAGCCCTTCCCGCTGGCCCGGCGACCGCGGTGTTCGTCACCGGGCTGGTGGTCGCATCGGTGGTATATCACACGCAGCTGGGTGGAGGTTGATCATTACCTCAACCGATCGCTGGCCTGCTGGATGCGGTCCAGCACCTGAGCAGATTCCTCGGGTCCAGCGATATGCACCGTTCCATTTCCATCCACGTGTGTAGGGATGAGCTCGTATCCTACCATCTGCGTTCCCTCGAACGTCACCCGTAAGATCACCCCCTGCTGGTGTGCCAGGTCCCAGGTCTGGTCAAAGACGAAATTACCCAGACCGTAAAACACCGTGATTCCATCGATCTCCTGGACTGCCTGGACAACATGGGTATGGTTGCCCACCACCAGGTTAGCCCCTGCTTCGACCAGCGCCTGGGCGAACCTTAGCTGAAACCGGTCCGGATTGGGGGTATCCTCCGGGCCCCAATGCGGCATGGCTATCACCACATCCGAGACCTTTCGGGCAGCCACAATTGCGGACAGCAGATTCTCATCGGTTAGCACGGCGATGCCAGGCGTATCAGCGCCCGCGAAAGCCATCGGCTCGATCATCCCCAGCGATACAATCCCAAAGCGCACCCCTTTCACGCTCAGGACAACCGGCTGCAGAGCTTCCTCCAGGTTCGAACCCGCGCCCACCGGGACGATCCCCACGCGGCGCAGGTTGTCCAACGTGCTGAAGAAACCCGGATTCCCACCATTTTTAATATGGTTAGTTGCCACGCTCATCACATCGAAACCCGCACTCGCCAGCGCGTCGGCGTTGTTTGAGCTTCCCACCAATTTATACGTCTCGATACAACCCGTATGGTCAGAAGTATCATTAATGGATGCGTTTAACGTGCCGACTGCCAGATCAGCTTGCTGGATCAGATCACACACTTCAGTGTAAATGTAATCGGGGCTGCCGCGCGCATCGATGGCTGACTGTACACAGCGGGCAGGTACGATCACTCCCGTGAACAACAGGGTGATGACCGGCAACGAGGTCGGCGACGGGGTAGAAGTGATGGTTGGCGAAGGAATGGGCGAGGCTGTGGGGGTTGGCGGGAGAGGCAGGAAGGGCGTGGGGGTATCGGTTAGAACGAGGTCAGAGGAGGCTGGCGCATATGTGGCAGCACCGGGGGGATTTACAGGTGTATTGGCTGAAGGTTGTGGCTCCGTCCGGAACTGGCAGGCATTGACCAAACCGAGGATCAGCACGACTGATAAGAGCTTCACACGAGACATAGGAGGCCTTCAGGCGGTCAGCATTTTTCCAGAGCGGAATGGATTTCTGCGCGCACAAATGCATCGGCTTCAGCCTGGCTGGAGGAAATCAAGGCCTCCTGGGCTATTCCGCCACCGATCTGCCCTAAGGCCCAGGCAGCATGGCCGCGCACCAGGGATTCGGATTCGTGCAGCAAAGCTTGAATAAGAGCAGGAATGGCAGCAGAATCGTGTGAATTGCCCAGTGCCACCGCTACATTGCGCAGATACCCTTGGCGTTTGGCGCGCATCCGCGGGGTGCCGCGGAATTGGTGGTTGAATTCTGCTGGCGTGAGCCTCAGCTCGGCCTGCAAATCATGGATGAGGCTCCTGTGGGATGGGGGGCTCAACCGGTTCCACGGGCAGACCTGCTGGCAAACATCACAGCCGAATACCCACTCACCAACCAGAGGACGCAGGTCAGGCGGGATCGGGCCTTTCAGTTCTATGGTCAGGTAGGAGATACAACGCCGCGCGTCGATAGTCCGGTCGGGCAGGATGCAGGCGGTAGGGCAAGCCGCTATGCAGCGGGTGCAGCTCCCGCACCGGTCGGCGAGGAAAGGGGGATCAGGCTCAAGATCGAGACCGAGCAGGATTTCGGCCAGCAAGAAATACGAACCCAACCCAGGCGCGATGAGGCAAGTATTCTTTCCAATCCAACCCAACCCGGCGCGTTGGGCCAGGTCACGTTCGAGCAGCGGGCCAGTGTCGGTATACCCGCGGTGGGGAATTGGATGGCCGGCTTGCGACTCGAGGAAAGCCATTAATGACTGCAGGCGAGGGGGAAAGATATCATGGTAATCAGGCCCCCAAGCATATGCGGTAACTTTGCCGACAACCTGCCTGCCGCTAACAGCTTTGCCAGCAGTGGCTTTATCTTTCGTATTTGTAAGTGAGGCATCCACCCGGTAGCGTGCCCCCAGGACCAGGATCGATCGGCAATCCGGCAGGATATCCCGCGGATTTGCCCTCCGGCTGCGGGCTTGATCCGTTGCCAGGTAACTCATTTCACCATGCTGCCCGGCGCCGATCCACCGCTCATAAATAGAGAAATGTGGCGGTGGATCGGGTGTTGTTATGCCCACCAGGTCGAACCCCAACCGGAGCGCTTCGGCTTTGAGGGCCTGAACGAGGGTCATCAGGGCTGGCAGGTCAGCGAGATATCTACTTTGTTGGAGGCAAGGTCGTTCGGAGCGGTGATGTGCAGGCGCGCCCAACCGCTCCCCGACGCAGTGAACTCTGGCGAAAAGGTGAGTTCGACAGTACCGGCCGACAAAATTGTAGTTTCAGGAGCAGTTGCTGGAGCGGTGATCCCACTGCCAAACTCCAAGACGAAGGTGACCGCTGCCTCCCCGTTTAGCGTAAGCTCTGCCCCGAAAGCAAAAGCGTGCGGGCAACTGCCCGTAAAGGCAACTTCATCCACGCTGAAGGTAACGCCGGTCACCTTTCCAGTAGCAGGGGTGGTGGGAGCCACCCCGCCCCCCTCGACAACATCGATCTGTACATACACTTCCTCTCCAAACACCTGCCCGGCCGAATTGCGCAGTCGCCAAAAACCTTTGTAAGATCCTGTTTTTTCCGGCGCTGTCAACTCTACGGAAATATCCACCAACCGGCCTGCTGGCACTTCTATTTTCAATGGGACAGAATCCGGACCTCCCATCTTATCACCACGAATGAAGGCCAATGAATAGGCGGTCGTCCAGGTGGTTTGTCCGGTGTTCATGAACTGCCAGGATTTCGTGAATTTCGCCCCTGGAGCGAAATCGGTGCCATCCGGGATAGTTTCTTTGAAGGTAAAAACAGCATTATCTTGCCCGGTGGGCAGAGGCGGCGTGAGGGTAGGGGAGACTGCCAGGGTAGCTGGCGTAACATTAGATGTCGCCTCTGGAGACGGAGTTACCTGGGCCTGCTGGGTGGCGGCAGCCTGAGTAATGGCGATCGATGTAGCATCGAATGTAGACAAGGGGGGACTGGTTGGCGTCAATGACCCAGTCTGGTTTCGCCGAGACTCAGCAGTCTGAGCGGCGGCTGTATTCACGGCATCGGGTGACAGGCCGGTGGGGGTAAGGGTAGTTTTCGATGATTTGCTGCACGCAGCCAGCGCAAATGGCAGAAAGAAAATACAGGCGAACAAGCGTGAGAGTGTATACTTTATAGGAATTGTCTTTGTCATGCGAGCTCCAATCAACAAAAATGCAGCGGCGGGTTTGCCGTGACGATTCTATCACGGGAACCCCGCCGCTGAGGGGGTCGGGCATGCCGGCCTGGGTGAGTGATTATCGTTCGATACGAGGCGATACCCAGATCGAGTGATCGTTTCTAAACGGACCGCGGGTCGATACTTCGAGGATAAACTGCACCGTCTTTTCTGCCAAATCCGACAGGTCGAGATCGATGGTTTTCAGGATTCCATCACAACTCTCATTCCATTTGAAGGGCATCACCACATTTGCGCCTTCTTTGTAACCAAAGCGGAATTGGACATCACCGTCTGTGCATCCGGAGCGTAAGCCTATCTGAGTCAGGAAATGGTCGCCATTCTTCACGGTGTAGGCAGGGAATAATCCGGTGATCAGACCATCGACTATCCTTTGAGGATAAGTTGCTAAAGCTTTACTGTACACCTTGTCATTCTCGAGGGTCACGTCCAGGGCATACGCGGCAACACCAGGATTATCGTTATCGGGGTCACCAAACGGCAGGTCGTCGGTCGCATTCCGCCACTCGGCATTCTTGGCCTGGGCGAGCAGATCGAACACGATATTGGCAACCGGAGTGGGGGTCATCGGAACGACTACATCGATCTTTACGAAGAATGTCTTCGAGGCATCCTCACCCAGTCCAAATAGTATACTCGCGCCATTGCGCAGTTTCCAGTTGCCGGTGTAGGTCTTAGGAGTTTCAGGAGCTTTCAGCGCTACGGAGATATCGATCTCCTGACCGGGGGCCACTGTTCCGGTGGTCAATGTCTGAGCGGCTGGTCCGCCCATCGCATCACCGCTTACAAATACCACTGAATAACTGGAATTCCAGGTGCAAGTGCCGTTGTTCTTAAGCCGCCAGGTTTTTACAAACTGGGTTCCCGGAGCAACATCCGTACCATCGGGATAGTTCACATCGTCGACGAACGAGGCCCGGTCGCATGGGATCTGAGGTTGCGTCGCTGTGGGAGGCACGGGGGTAGGCGGGACAGCAGTGCTGGTTGCAGGAATTGGTGTAGGCGGAACCGGAGTATTGGTTGGTGGAACTGCAGGCAGCGTAGAGGTAGAGGTTGGCGGCAACACCTGCGTGCCCGAAGCCGCCTGGGTAAGCCGGATTTGGGCAATTACGGTGCCTGCAATGGCGGTGGAGGTGGCATTGATCCCACCCTGGCCCTGGTTTAATTGGGCTGAAACCGTCTCAGCTGCAGAGGTCAGCGTGGCGGCGGGATCATTCCGCGGCAGCGGGGTTTTCGATTGCAAAGTGCATGCGCCTAAAATTAAGGCCAGCACGGCCAAAAAAACCCATAATAATTTACGTGATGTTAACATATCTTCTTCTCCTCTTGGTAATTTAACGTTTATGACCGGATAAAATCCTGTCGCTTCACAGACGCCGGACAGTGTGAAACAGTTCCCAAACAACCGGGTCTGTTTTCCTTAATAATAGCAGAAGAATTGTTAAAATGCATTGTAAAAATAGAAATTATTAATCTATTCGATCATTAGACGCAATTCAAAGCCTGAATCTTCATTATACAGCCTGTTAATACGCTGCAGCTGATTAACGCCAGCAGTTTCAACTTCGGCCTAATGAAGCATCGGCGGATCAGAATTCCATTGTGTTGTATAATGATCTTATGATTACTAAAAACGAACTCGAAACTTTACTCAAAGAAGCCATGCGTTCCGGTAATGATGTCCGTAAGCGCACTCTGCGCATGGTACTGTCTGCCATAAAGCTGGCAGAGATAGATAAAAGCCTGGCACTCGATGAGACCGGGATTGCGGGCATCCTGCAAAAAGAAATAAAATCTCGCCGTGAATCCATCGCCGATGCCCAACGCGCCAATCGTCCCAATATAATCAAAGCAGTTGAGGCTGAGATCGCCGTCATTGAAGGATTCCTCCCCAAGGCGCTCGCGCCCGAGGAGTTAGAAAATCTGGCTAAGCAAGTCATCACCGAACTCGGAGCCGCATCACCGAAAGACATGGGGCAGGTGATGAAAGCCCTGCTTCCGCGTCTGCAAGGACGCGCCCCGGGTGACCAGGTCAGCGCGGTGGTGCGAAAATTATTACAAGGGCAGTAAACGTAGCGTTGAACTATTAATTCCCACAATGTTCACTCGCCGCCGTATTTACCTGCTATTGCTCCTGTTGGTCACCAGCGGACTCACTTTGCTGGCTTTGTTGGCGCCGATTTTATCACTCACCCCCAGCCAACAGATCAAAGCTGGCAGCGTATCCACGCAAGATTACAGCGCCCCTGAAGCCAAAACCTATGTAAGCGATGTGCTCACCCAGCGAAAACGCGACGAGACAGTCAACCGCGCCCCTCTGGTATACACCCCTGCGGATCCCAGCATTGCTCGCCAACAACTGGAACGCCTGCGCGCTACCGTGGATTACATCCTGGATGTGCGGAATGATGCCTACGCTACCCCCGAACAGAAACGAGCCGATCTGGCGGCCCTGGCTGACATTCAACTCAAGCAGGATACGATTAGCCTGATCCTGAACCTCAGCGACGCCCGCTGGCAGACGGTAGCCCAGGAGGCGATCATCGTGCTCGAGCGGGTAATGGGTAACACGATCCGCGACGATCAGCTTGAGAGCGCACGCCACAACGTTCCCGTTCTGGTAAGCCTATCGCTGCCAGAGGACCAGGCTGCCATCGTTGTTGAGCTTGTAACCGCCTTTGTTATCCCCAACAGCCTGTATAACGAAACCTCAACCGAGGCGGCTCGCCAGCAAGCGCGAGATGCTATTGAGCCTGTTACACGATCCTATGCCGTTGGTGAGATTGTTGTTTCACGAGGGCAGCTGCTCAAAGATGAGGATATTGAGGCGCTGCAAATGCTTGGTCTGGTGACACGCCAGAACCGCTGGCGTGAGATCGATGGCGCCATCGTGCTGCTGGGCCTGGTAATGGTATTCTTTATACTTTATCTACACCGCAGCCCAATCCTTTTGAATGATCTGCGCGGTCTGACTTTGATCGCCATCTTGTTCGTAGTATTCTTACTCGGCGCACGCTTAACCATCCCCGGTCATACCGTTCTGCCCTATATGTACCCGCTCACTGCTTATGGGCTGGTGATGATGGCACTCTTCGGCGCAGAACCCACCCTGGCTTCTTTATTCCCTCTCGCCATACTGGCAGCTTATGGGCTGCCCAACGCTTTGGATCTGACCCTCTTTTACACTCTGAGCAGCTTCTTCGGCGTGCTCACCCTGCAGCGCGCCCAACGCGTCACATCCTTTTTCCGGGCGGGAGTGGTGATCGCGCTTTCGGGAGCGGCGGTGCTTTTCGCCTACCGCCTACCGCAAGGAATGGACTGGATCGGACTGGCCACTCTGGGTGGAACGGCTGCCCTGAATGGCGTAGCATCTGCCAGCATCAGTATTCTTTTGCAATTCTTCCTGGCCCAATTTCTCGGAATGACCACCGCCCTGCAACTGGTGGAGCTCTCGCGTCCCGACCACCCACTGCTGCAATTCATTCTCCGTAACGCGCCCGGAACTTACCAGCACAGCCTGCAGGTTGCGAACCTGGCCGAACAGGCTGCCGAACAGATCGGCGCTGACCCGCTGCTTACCCGTGTAGGATCGCTTTACCACGATGCTGGAAAAGCCGTTAACCCGGGGTATTTTATCGAAAACCAGTTACCCGGCGATCCTAATCCGCACGATCAGCTTGAACCGATCATCAGTGCGGCCGAGATCATCCGCCATATCACCGATGGGATGGGGCTGGCACGTAAATACCGCCTGCCGCGGCGGATCAAAGCCTTCATCACTGAACACCACGGCGATGCCCTGACCCGTTATCAGTATGTACGCGCGGTGGAGGCAGCCGGTGGTGACGAAAGCCGGGTGGATGCCGAGATGTACCGTTATCCCGGCCCGCGCCCACAATCGTGCGAGACCGCCTTGTTGATGTTAGCCGACGCCTGCGAAGCGAAAGTACGCGCTGACCGTCCCAAAGATGAGGCCGAATTAAAGGCCTTGATCCAAAACCAGATCGAAGTGCGCGTGAAAAGCGGCCAACTGGATAACACGAACCTGACTTTAAGAGACTTAGCCATCATTGTCGATTCGTTCACAGCCACCCTGCGGGGAATCTACCACCCGCGCATCCAGTATCCTCAACTGCAAGCCAGTCCCCAACCGGCAGAGAGTCAAGCTCCCACGACCAGACCGCGTTCGGCCCAATTCCCCCAAAAACAGCCATGATCCTGATTGAGATACCCGAAACCTTACCCATCTCCCTAGACCCGGCCTTCATTGAAAAAGCAGCCCGGGCGGCGCTGGAATCTGGTAGCGCACCCATCAGCGCTGACCTCACCATTGTCCTGACCAACAACGCGCAACTGCAACAGCTCAACATGCAATTCCTGGGCCTGGATACCCCGACCGACGTACTCTCATTCCCGGCAGGCGAGGTGGATCCCGATACTGACCGTCCTTACTTAGGGGATGTGCTTATCTCGGTTGAGCGCGCTCAAGCCCAGGCTCTCACGCATCCCCTGGAGGATGAGCTGCGCTTGCTGGTGGTGCATGGTGTACTACATCTGCTGGGGCACGACCACGCTGAGGAAACTAAGAAAGAGTTGATGTGGCGCATTCAACGAGAGGTGCTGCACAGCCTGGGGTGCGAAGGGATAATGCCTGAGTGAGGCATTTATACAGCAAAGTACAAGCTCATCTCGTAAGGATGAGGCCGGTCGCGCACCGGGTATGCCTCATACTCCCACTTATAACGCACCCAGGCCGGCTAATAACTGGGCGGACAGGGCCAGGTAGATATTACAGGTGGTGTAAACTGCCCTGCCGGAATGGTGAGATGGTGCCAACGGCCCCATAAACCACATCTATTCCTCTACCGCCGCGCGCGCGGCCTGAACGATATCATTAACTCCTGGAAGCACGAGGGCTTCCAAGGGGCCTGACGCTGGGACGGGTAAGTCGCGGGCTGCCACGCGTTGAACAATTTTCAACCTGGCCCCCAGCCCCTCGACAGCCTGCGTGATGATTTCGGCTCCCCAACCCAGGGTCAGCGTACCTTCCTCGATTGCCAGTAGTCTGGAGGTCGAAAGGGGAAGATCGAAGGCTGTCAGGTCGGTTGGAACGATCAGCTCGGTGAATATCACAAACTCGTAGGCCAGCTTGAGCATGGCCTGACGGGCCAACTCTGCCATGTAACCATATGCAGCCAGGGTGAGAGTGGGAGCTGGAGCACCTTTTACCGTCAAACGGTAGAGCGGACAGGGAACAAGAGATTGCTTTGGCTCCCAATCTTTGACCTTCTGTGCGCCAATGGTCTGCAATTCTACATCATCCAGCCCGCCTTTCACCGGCAGCAAGTACAGCAGCTTGTTTTCGACGAACAATACCGGGTCTGGTGTCTCAAG
>Ga0315274_10003032_pt1 | contig 24996 bp, 27 predicted proteins | sample YL17G02_20_MG_FD_203700 | JGI IMG/M metagenome (GOLD analysis project Ga0315274, IMG submission 203700) | Sediment microbial communities from Yellowstone Lake, YNP, Wyoming, USA - YL17G02_20 | ecosystem: Environmental > Aquatic > Freshwater > Lake > Sediment | place: USA: Wyoming | collected...
CAAGTCAATTCATGAATCAGCCGAAGCCTTAAAATTTGCCCTGAAAGTGGTGGCTCATATTAAGCTTCGCTGTACTGAGTTTGGTAAGGCTAATCATCTGAAAATGGTGGCCGACCAATCAGCCTCAGAATCAACTTGTTACCGTCTGGCGAAAATGGATTTGGAATATTACCCCGAACAGGCCAAGCAAATTGTTCATGGCAATCTAAAAAAGGGCGAAGTTTATTACACTAATTCTAGTCAGGTAGCGGTGGATATTAAAATGGATCCTTTGGAAAGAATTGAACTGGAAGGTAAATTTCATCCGTTAATGGAGGGTGGTTGTATGACCCACGTCTGGTTAGGCGAGAAAAACCCGTCAGCTGCCTCAGTGGCTAATTTAGTAAAAAAAACTTTTTTTGAAACGCAAAATGTTCAAATTGCTTTTTCACCGGAATTTACGGTTTGTTTTGACTGTGGCCGCACCAGCCGGGGCTTGCATCCCAGCTGTCCGCTTTGCCAGAGTTATAATATTGATGGCATTACCCGGATTACCGGTTATTATTCTTTCACCAGTGGTTGGAATAAGGGTAAGCAGGGCGAATTAAAAGATAGATTTAAAAATAAGATTTAATTATCAATTAATTAATAATGATGACTGACGAGCAACGAAAAAAACGCGATAGTGTCTTAGATCGGGCGATGAATGTCCGAACTTCGGAGGACGAGCTGCGGGTTTGGGACCGTTTGGCAATCGTCCGCTCATTGAAAAGAGAACTTGGGCCGGCTAATGGCCAATGGGATGAAATTTCTCTAAGAGTAGAGCGGCAAATCAAAAGAATGAAACTAAAAACCATTACCGCACCCTTAATTAGAGAATTAGTTTGTATCGAACTATTACATCGGGGATTAGAAAGAGAATATAAGCAGTATCAGCGACTGGGCTTGCCAATTTGGGATATTGAAAATATTATCACCACTCATAACGAAGCGGTGTCTTCGAATAATCCCCATACTCCGGAAACCACCAACATGACCATTGCCGGTTCAGTGAAAAAGGATTTTGCCTTAGCGGAAATTTATTCCAAAGAGATTGCTGATGCGAGCTTAAAGGGTGACATTCATTTGCACAAATTAGATTTTCCTGATCGGCCTTATTGTTGTGGAAATAATTTGGAATACGTTAAAAAATATGGTCTTAATTTAGCTGCTTCCTTAGCGGTTACCAAGCCAGCTAAACACGCCGATGTTTTAATTCTGCACATGATTAAGTTTGCCTGCATGTTGCAGATTCATTTTTCCGGGGCGATTGGTTGGGAGGCGGTTAATGTTTTTCTGGCGCCCTTTTTAGTCGGTTTGTCTGATAAAGACCTTTATGATTTAGCCCAGTTACTGGTTTATGAGTTCAACACCCAAAATGTGGCTAAGGGCGGTCAGGCAGTTTTTTCGGATATTAATCTTTACTGGGAGGTTCCGCCACACTATCGGCAAACCCCGGCGATTGGTCCCGGCGGTCAATATACCGGTAAAACTTATGGTGCTTACCAAAAAGAAGCTCAACGCTTTCTGACTCAATTAATGCTGGTTTACCTTAAAGGCGATGGGGTGGGACGACCTTTCTTTTGGCCGAAGCCGAATTTCCATATGACCGAAAGTTTTTGGCAAACCCGCGGGCATCAGGAATTTTTACAATTAGCCAGTCAGGTGGCGACAGAAAAGGGTAATACCGAATTCTTCTTTGATCGGGGTGCCACTGCTCGAATTTCTCAATGCTGTCGGTTATCTTTTAAGATGGACAAGAAAGATATGGAAGAAACCAAGCGTCCGGAGCTAATGCGCCATTCAGCCACTTCTTGGGTGACTTTAAATTTACCCCGGATTGCCTATGAGGCTGATCATGATGAGAAAAAGCTGTTTGCCCTTTTGAAGAAAAGAATGGATTTGGCTGGTAAAGCTCATTTACAGAAACGACGTTTTATTCAAAAGTTATTGGAGCTGGATGGAGTTGGTCCGTTAGCGGCTCTATGTACCCGCCAGAAAGGCGACCCGTATCCTTATTATCGGATCGATCGGTCGGTTGAGCTAACCACCATTTATGGCGTGAATGAGGCGGTTCAGTATCACACCGGCCAACAACTTCACGAGTCAGATGAGGCCTTAAAGATGGGCTTAAAAATCGTTTCGTTTATGAATCTATGCGCTAAACAACAGACTAAGGAATTGGGGATTCGAATTTGTACCGAGCAAACACCGGCGGAGGGAACGTCTTACCGCTTAGCCCGATTGGATTTACAGTGGTTTCCTAAACAAGCCCGACAAGTTGTTAAGGGAAATCAACAAACAGAAGCGGTTTATTATACTAACTCGTCTCAGTTAAATAATTCGATTGCCATTGACCCGATTGAAAAAGTTAAAAAAGAAGGTCTGTTTCACCCGCTGATTGATGCCGGAGCGATGACTCATATCTGGCTGGGGGAGCAAAAACCCACCGCGGCCTCAATTGCAAATTTTGTTAAAAAAACTTTTGACCAGACTAAATGTGAGTTGGTGGCTTTTTCGCCGGAATTCACTCTTTGCGGTGATTGCCGGCAGACTAGCCGGGGCCTGAAAGATAAATGTGAGTTTTGCGGCTCTCAAAACATTGACCACATGACGCGTGTTTCCGGTTTTTTTAGCCTTACCTCCCGCTGGAATAAAGGTAAACAGCAAGAATTAAAGGATCGATATCGCAATAAGGGAAGGTTTTAATGGTTTTAAAAGTTTTTACTCAGTGTGATTGCCCGAAATGCCCAGCGGCAAAAAAAGTTTTTGCCGAAGTTAAAAGTCAAAAGTTAAAAGTCAAAACTGAGGAATTTGATGTTTCAACTGTAGATGGCTTGGCAGAGGCGAGTTTTTACGCAGTGATGTCAACCCCGAGTTTAATTTTAACTGACGATAAGGGTTTAGAGGTCAAGAGTTGGCGGGGAGAGGTTCCGTCATTGAGGGAAGTTTTGCTAAAGCTTAAATGAAGATTGTTGGGTATCTAAAGACTTCTTTAATTGAATGGCCGGGAAAAATCAGCAGCGTGATTTTTGTTCCCGGCTGTAATTTTGCCTGCCCATTTTGCCATAATGCTAATCTGGTTGATCCGAAAAAGATTAAAAAACTAACAATAATTTCCGAAAAGGAAATTCTGGCTGATTTAAAAAAAAGAGAGAAATGGATTGACGGGGTAGTCATTACCGGCGGCGAACCGACGCTGCAATCAGATTTGACTGACTTCCTTCAAAAAATAAAAAAGCTAGGCTTTTTGACCATGATTCAAACCAACGGCTCTCAGCCTGAAGTAATTCGTAACTTGCTAATTAGAAAATTAGTCGATTACCTGACTTTGGATTTGAAGGGTGATTTTAAAAATTACCAAAAATTTACCGGCGTAAAAAATTACACCCCAGAAGTTAAAAAAAGTCTGAAAATTATTTCTGATTCCGGTATTGATTTTGAATTACGGACGACAGTCGTGCCGACGATTCATAATGAGAAAGTTTTGCTTAAGATGGCGAAAGATTTAAAATCAATAATTGAAAATTGTCGATGGTACTTACAAACTTTCCAGCCCAAAAACTGCCTGAGCCCAAAATTCAATAAAATCAAACCATATAGTAAAATGGAAATGGAAGGCTTTGTAAAAGCAGTGAGCAAAATCGTTCCCGGAACAAAATTACGTGATTAAAAAAGTATCGAGATAATAACAAGTTTTGTTATAATCAAATTAAGGAAGTAAAAATGGAAGAACAAAGACCTAAAGTTGGTTTCGGGGTAATGCTATTGAGGAACGGAAAAGTTCTTTTAGGAAAAAGACACGAGGATCCTAGAAAAGCAGATAGTGAGCTTCATGGAGAGGGGACTTGGACAATGCCTGGGGGAAAACTGCATTTTGGGGAAAGTTTTGAAGATGGAGCAAAGAGGGAACTTTTAGAGGAAACAGGAATTGAAGGTAAAAAGTTTCGAGTTATTAGCCTGACCAATGATATCGTGCCAGACGCCCATTTTATTACGATTGGTTTTATTTGTCAGAAATTTCTAGGCGAGCCAAAAGTGATGGAACCAGACGAGATAACTGAGTGGAGGTGGTTTTCTTTCCATAAATTGCCGAGGTGGGTTTTTCCACCCAGTTTGAAGGTTATCAAAAATTACAAAAAGAAAGTTTTTTATGGTGCTTAAAATTTTTACCCAGTGCAGTTGCCCTAAATGCCCAGCGGCGAAAGCGCCGGAATACCAACTAAAACTAAGAAGTTATTCAGATAAAAGATTTTGAACCAGAAAATTGGACTAACAGCCTGAAAATTATTTGCCAGACTCAACTTCGAGAATAAATTTTAATGATAATGGACAGTGATAGTAAGAACTTCAATTGCTTTTTTATCCAGGCGGAAAATAAATAGAGCTCGGAATTTACGATCGATACGAAAACTATAAACTCCATACTTTTTTGGTTCTAAAAGTTCCAATCGAAGACTCGGATGATTCGGATTTTCAGCAAGTAATTTTATTTGTTTATTAAATTTATTTTCTAGGGAGTGTTTTTGAAGTAATTTATTAACTTTTGAATTTAAAGGCAGTATTTTTGGCACTTTTATTTTTGGAAATAATCACTCGATTTTAAACCTGCTTCCAGATCTTTTAGAAAAGTCGGGGAGTATTTTTTGGTCTTTTTGAAATCAGCCATAATTTTTCCAACCGATTTGGTTGGCGGAGAGACGAAAGGAAAGATCACTGCTTCTTCGATGGCTTTCGGCTGGCGATTGACGAACCGCAAAAGAGCGCGTATAAATTCGCTCCGATTGGCAAACCCATAGGTTGAAACAAATTTATCAACCAAACTAACCTGCTCCTGTGGTAAGGAAATGTTAATTGTACTCATAGGCGGATTATAGCAATCTTTGCCAATCTTTGTCAAGAGCCCTTTTTGCTTTATCTTCTTTGATTTCTTTATAGTTTTGTTTATAATGATTCTATATGGCACTGCCCGATCCCATAACTAAAACCAACCCACCAATCGGTTTTACACCGACTGGAGCTGGGGAAAGAAAAGAGACAGTGGTTGCTCCTCCGGAAAAAGCGCCGATGGTGGAAGTATCCCCGCCAAAGGAAGTGGGTCCGGAAGTTAAAGACTGGTTGACCAGGCTGGAAACCGGGGAGGAAGTCCAGTTGCCCCAGATGGTCACCGATGATCAGGGACAACCATTGGTTAGCCCGTCAGCGCCTCAGCAAGTAGCGGTTAGTCTGCCCTTAACCGATGAGGAAATGAATCGGGCTTTGCATCTAAAAATAGTATACGCCGCTAGATGGCTAGCCGAATGGATGAAGCGGTTAATAAAAATCATTGGGGGAAAATTCGCCTATAAAATAAGCAAATGACACCTGAAGCTTTAGTTTTAACGGTTAAATATTGGCTTTTGATAAGTGGTCTTTTCTTGTTGGCTTTATTAGGCCTAGCCATATTTATTTACGGGCTGATTTTATGGTGGCGCCATCGGGGAAGAGAGGAAGGCTCTTTAAAGCAAGTACTTTTGCAAATTGCTTTACCCTTTAATAATGAGATTAAAATTGACGCGGCGGAGCAGATGTTTGCCTCGCTTTACTCAATCAAAAAGGGGGGCCGCTTGAAATTCTTGAAACTCCAACCTCATCTTACTTTGGAAATCGTCGGTAAACATGAAGATATTCGTTTTTATGTTTCAGTGCCGGCCAAATTAAAAGATTTGGTGGAGAAAACTATTAACGGGGCTTATCCAGACGCGGAAATATTGGAAGTACCGGAATATAATATCTTTTCCGAAACCGGCCGGGTGGCATTTGCTGAACTGCAATTAGGTAAATCAGCCTATCTGCCGATAAAAGTTTATAAAGATTTACCCACCGATCCGTTATCAGCGGTCACGACCGCCTTGGGTAAAATGGGGCCGGATGAGGGGGCGGTAGTTCAAATTATGATTAGTCCCTCCGAAGGTAAATGGAGCGGGCGGGGGCGCGCTTATATTGCCGGTACTAAAAAAAGTGAATCCGATCCCCAAAAAGCAAAGTTTAAAACCGATGCCAAAACCTTGGAGGCAGTCGAGAATAAATGCAGTAAGCCGGGATTCAATACAGTGGTTCGGTTGGTAGTTTGCTCCTCCAGCCAAGAGATGGCCGATTCTCACTTAAGTAATTTGAAAACCGCTTTTTCCCAGTATTCTTCGGATTTAAATCGATTCTCCGGGCGCAAAATTCATCTGAAGGCGGGATTTATGATTGATTTCATTTACCGCTACCAGCCGGTTATTCGTTTGCACGGGATTAAATCGGTGCTGAATTCCGAGGAACTAGCGACCATAATCCATTTTCCTAACAAACAAATCGAAACCCCGCATATTCACTGGATTTATTCCAAGCGAGCGCCGGCGCCGGTAAATATTCCCAACTCTGGCTTGTACATCGGTAAGAGTAACTATCGAGGAATTACCCGTCCAGTTTATATATCCGAAAACGATCGTCAGCGCCATGTTTATATCATCGGTAAAACCGGTACTGGCAAAAGTGAATTACTGAGGGATATGATTCTGCAAGACATTCGTGCGGGCAAAGGAGTTTGCCTGATTGACCCCCATGATTTAGCAGAAGATATTCTTAACTATATTCCCCCAAATCGGGCGGAAGACGTGATCTATTTTGACCCGTCAGATACGGAAAGGCCGATGGGATTAAATTTACTCGAAGCGAATACCGAAGAACAAAAACATTTTGTCTGTTCGGCGATTATTAATTTAATGTATAAGCTTTATGATCCTTATAAAACCGGAATTATTGGTCCAAGGTTTGAGCACGCGATCAGAAATGCCATGCTGACGGTCATGGTTGAGCCAGGAGCGACTTTTGTAGAAGTGATGCGCTGTTTACAAGATCCTCGTTTTGTTCAGGAGTTGTTACCTAAAGTTCAAGATCCGATTGTCAGAAGGTATTGGACCGATCAGATTGCCCAAACCGCGGATTTTCATAAATCCGAAGTTCTGGATTATATCGTTTCTAAATTTGGTCGTTTTGTGACCGATAAAATGATGCGGAATATCATTGGCCAGTCGGACTCTTCTTTTAATTTTCGGCAGGTCATGGATGAGGGGAAAATCCTGATTGTTAATTTAGCTAAAGGTAAAATCGGCGAGGAAAATTCCAGCTTTTTGGGCTTGGTGCTGGTACCCAAGATTTTGATTGCGGCGATGAGCCGCGCTGATATTCCCGAAGACCAGCGGCGGCCATTTTATCTTTACGTGGATGAATTCCAGAATTTTGCTACCCCGGATTTTGCCCAGATATTGTCGGAGGCCAGAAAGTACAAACTTAATCTTTGCGTGGCTAACCAATTTATTGGCCAGGTAGAAGAAGAGGTAAAAAACGCGGTTTTTGGCAATGTCGGGACAATTATTTCTTTCAATATTGGGGTAACTGATGCCAACTTTTTACAGCATTGGTTTGAGCCGGTATTTAAAGAAGATGATTTGATTAATATTGAACGGTTTAATATTTATATGAAAACGATTGTTAATTGGGAACCAACACTGCCGTTTTCGGTTGACGTCAGTAAGGATATCAAAGCGATGAAAAAGCAGGCCAATCCCAAAGTAGGAGAAATGATTAAACAGCTTTCCCGACTCCGCTATGGAAGAGATAGGGCGATTGTAGAGGCCGAAGTGGTCCGGCGCGCTCGACTTTAACCCCCTTTTTTGCTAAAATCCAAATTAAATCCGGGCGCGTAGCTCAGCTGGTTAGAGCGCTACTCTTATAAAGTAGAAGTCGATGGTTCGAATCCATCCGCGCCCACCAAAAGTTGCTAGAGGACTTCGAGTTTGACCGTTTCCTGAACCTTATCCTTAACGATTTCCAGATACTTTTCGGTGGTAGACAGGCGTTTGTGACCGACCAGTTTTTGCACTAAAACTACCGAAGTCCCCCCAATCAACTGATAGGCGATAAAAGTATGGCGTAGAGAGTTGATTGAAGCGTCTTGGATATCAGCAATTCGAAAATAACGGTCGATTATCGCCCGGATATTTCTCACCAGTAAGGGCTTGCCGGTTTTGGTGACAAAAACATTATTGGTATTAGTTTTTGGCCGGATATTGAGATATGCCTCCAGAGATTTTATAGCGGCTTCATTTAGGGGAATCGTCCGCGAGGGGTGAGATTCAAATTCGCTGATAAATATTTCGTTATCTTTAAAGTCATCTAACTCGATGCGGGCCAGCTCGCCAATGCGAACTCCGGTTTGTAATAAAAGCTCAATTATCGCGGCGATACGGATATCGTTTCTGGCTGCGTCCCTTAGGGCCCGATATTCCAGCTTAGTTAGGATTCTTGGCGGGGTAACTTCGTATTTGGGGTGGGTAACACTAGTGGCTGGATCTTCGGTAATGAAACCTTCGGCTTTAAGAAATCTGAAAAATGTTTTAATTGAATTTAGTTTACGGGAAATCGATTTAGCAATGTATTTGTTATCGGCTAGGTATTCTTTGAAATCATTAATCGGCTCTGAAGTTACCGAGGTTACTTGCGTAATTTGCTTTTTGGTCAAAAACTCAACCAGTTGGGCGATATCCTTACCATATGCTAAAATGGTGGCAGAAGCTTTGCCCTGATTTTTTAGATAAGTGATAAACTTATTCTGGGCAGAAACTAATGATTTATCAGTTTGTTCCATGAAGTTTAGAGTCCCATAAGATGCAAAGCATGTTATGTGGCAATGTGCCCCATAATAACACTCAAGAGGATGGCTGTCAATATGAAATTTTTTAAAAATAAAGTCGCTCAAGGACTAATTACCATTGTCGGTATCCTTTTGATTGTCAGTCTAATTCGGGATATTCGCCGTTTATTGCGGGCATCAAGGGAGATTAAACTGTCCGAGAAAAAAGTTCAGGAATTGGAAAAAGAAAATCAGCAGTTAGTAGAAAAAAAGAAATACTATCAGTCGCCTGAATTTATTGAGGAACAGGCCAGAAATAAGCTGAATATGGCCAAACCCGGCGAAACAATTGTGATACTCCCATCTAATTTAGAGGAAATCTTGGGGAAAAGTAAAAAAGAATCTTTATCTGAGCTTCCGAATTGGCAAAGATGGTGGAAATTATTCTTCTAAAAAAGCTAATCTATGGTATAATACAACGCATGAAGATTGAAATTCTCCCAGTTATAGGTCTGGGTAGCCTTCAAGCGAAAATGAGAGAGTTTGAGCAAGGTGTTCCAAGGCGAGATAGGGTAGTGGTTCGTGTGCCTGTTCCGGGGGAAAAGGGTCTTTGTTATGATTTTGTAACCAGTAGGACTCTATTGGCAATAAGGATGAAACGTTTGGAAAATACTTGGAGAGGACTGACACATAGAGAACGCCAGAGAGCTGAAGAAAATGGTTGGACGGAAGCTCTTTATGTTGATGGACTAACGAGGACAGATTTATTCAATGATTTTTTAGTTTCGCAAACGGGAGTTGTTCCCCCTTTGCCCCTCGATTAAGTGTTTTTTGAACCGGATGCTTTTGCTAGCCCTTCAATCCAGCCATGGATTTTCCTTAAAAAATCAGTGCTTTTTCTAACCCTTATTCGTAAAACTCCAAAATATTGAGGTGGAAATTGTTCTTCTAATCTGTTAAAATACTCTTGTTCTTTGATATGCGGGGTAGTGTACAGTAGCACGGAAGGCTCATAATCTTCCAGGCTGGGCGCGACTCCCAGCCCCGCAACACGTTCGGTTGCCGAAGGCGATCAGTGTAAACCGCGGCATCGCGTAATCCGCCTACAGCGGAAACGCGATAGCCCCGTTAATTTTGCTTTGCAAAATTTTACGGGGCAGGGTAGCTCAGTGGTAGAGCGCAGGTATCATAAACCTGATGTCGCGGGTTCGATCCCCGCCCCTGCTACTAAGTTGACAAGAGTTTAAAAGAGTCTTAATATAGAAATATATGTGTAAGAAAATCCAGAAAATTCTTTTGAAGTGGTGGAAGAAACTGACGGGTAAATAGTTTGACTTTGTTAGATTTTAAGGGTAGAATATAAAAAATTTAGAAACGCATTGATCCGAAGGGTTGGAATCGGGGAGCGGCACAAAAGTATGTGACGGAGGCGAAACCGTAAAAAGTCAGCAACATGTGTCGCGAAAGCGGAGCATGTCAAGAACGAGAGTAATCTCTTGATATGATCCCCGCGAGGGGATTTTTTAGTCAAGATTACTAAAATAAAGGTGGTACCGCGGTTCTGAGCATAGTCGAAGGACTCGCCCTTTAATAAGGCGGGTTTTTTGTGTTTTAAAGGAACGTAGCTCAAGGGTAGAGTGTCTGTCCCCAAAACAGGCGATGAGGGTTCGAGCCCCTCCGTTCCTACTTATGGAAAGATTTAAAAGACTAACCGATATTAATGGTCCTGGAGGAAAGGAGGTAGTTTGGCGCCCAAGCCAGTGTCTTCGGGTGCGAAATTGCTGTGCCTAAATTTCAGAAGCCAAATACAGATATGTTGCTTGAGGAAATTCTGACAAGAAGTCGTGAGCGAAAAATCTTTCGGAGATTTCTAGATACTGAAAAAGATGGTTTGCGCGTTACTGATGGATTGTATCAGCAAGCAAATGAAGAAGTAGCTTCAATGATTGAAGGTGAGAATAGGGAAATGCTTCGTGAACAAGCTACTCAAGCAATAATTCAGAAGTACAAAAAAGCGCGAGTAGTCAACGGACTAAGTGCTTATGATGAAATGGTTCTTGGTTTACTTGCCATTCAAGAGCAATCACATCTTTTAGTAAGCAAGATTAGGCGAGGGAAAATTGCTCCTAAAGATTTACCTAAAGATTTTCCGGGAAAAAGAAAGAGGGCAGAAGTAATCCTTCAGGGGAAAATTGCCTCTGATTTAAAACCGGCGGATATCACCAATTACTTGGTAGAAAAAGCTTATGTCTCAAGACTCCGGAGATATGTGAGAGATTTGTTTCTGGCTGTTAATAATGGCGGGGAAGAAAAAGCCGTCGAATTCTTATTATTGTTATATGGTCTTGAGAGAATTAAAACTAGTGAACCGATTACTTCGTTGCATTTAAGAGAAAGAATTTTAGGGTGTCTTATGCGGGGTGAACCGTTGGATATTGTTCATATAAAAAGTTTGCGTTTTACTTACCCCGAAGGTAGAAGACTGAAAATACTCGAAAATACCTCGACTGTTGTCCAAGATGGTTTGCCAGGCGAAAAAAGAAGATATCCGAGCGAGGACGTAATTTTTTCAAGACTTGGTCAGTTTGAAAGAATATTTAAGGAGACAGGCATTAAGGTTCAGTCAACCGTGATTGTGGCTGATTTTGACCTTGATTATTGTTTTCCTCCAAGGCAGCGTTTCGTGCTATCCGGGGATTTAGCTTTAGCTAAAGATTCAGCCAGGAAATATTTAGATAATTTAAAGAGTTGTTATTCCCGACAGATAACAATCTTATCTTTGAGCGAGTTTTTAAAATTAAAAGGTTTGGCTGCTAAATACGATGAGCTATTTAAATCATTAGTCGCCGAAGGAAATCGAGGTGGAGGATCACGGGTTAGGGAAAAGATACTGGAAATGAGGGTTAATGAACAGTATGAACATTACCAGCAGATGTTTGGTACCTACTCTAGAGACTTGGCTCGCTATACTGCCATTCGTCAAATGGCGAGTCTTTTGGCCCTTTCGGTTGTTTTCGAGACTTTTCCGGGACCACCGTTATTAGTTATTGATAGTCGTGGTTTTGAAAACGAGTTAATTGGGGGATGTAACCCAGATAGCGTGGTTAAATTCTTTACGAAACTTAAGGATCCCATAGAAATTAAAAAATGTTAGAATAGAAAGGAGGTGAGAAAAATGAATAAAAAAAGAGTGTTTTCAGGCTCAAGACCGACGGGCAGGCTGCATTTAGGCAACTATTTAGGTGGTATTAAAGGTTATTTAGCTCTGCAAGATAGGGCGGATTTGGATTGTATTTATTCGGTGGTGGATTTGCACGGGATCACGACGCCGTATAATCCTAAAATTTTTCAACAACAAATCCAGGATGTGGTTTTGGATTATTTGGGTTGCGGTTTAGACCCGAAAAAATGCCATCTGATGATTCAATCGCAAGTGCCAGAACATGTAGCGTTGGCTTATTTATTGGGGACGATTTACCCGGTCTCTCGGATCGAACAACTACCGACTTATAAGGACAAAAAACTGGAAAATCCGGATTATATCAATGTGGGTTTGTTTTATTATCCGATTTTAATGGCGGCGGATATTTTAATTTATAAAGCCGAGCTGGTACCGGTAGGAGTTGATCAAGAGCCACATATCGAGTTGACCCGAGAGCTAGCCAGAAAGTTTAATAAAATGTTTCCTTCAGTAAGCGCAGGACAAGTTACCTTTCCTGAACCGCAAAGATTTGCTACGCCCGGGGAATATATTCCTTCCTTGAAGGGTTCCGGTAAGATGAGTAAATCAATTGAAGGGAGTTATATTTTACTGACTGACGATTTACCGACGATTAAAAAGCGATTAGCGGTGGCACCGACGGATTCCGGTAGGGGAGAAAAATTACCGACCAGTGGCGGAGTAGCTAATTTGCTGACTTTAACAGAACTTTTTGAAGGCCAAAAAGCCAGATTGGAATACGAAAAACAATATCCGAGCGCCGGTATTAAATATGCCGAACTTAAAGACAGGTTAGCGATGGCAATTTATAAAGAGTTGCAGCCGATTCAGGAAAAGAGAAAATATTATGAAGGCAAACCAAAGTTAGTAGCCGAAATTCTGGAAAACGGTCGAGTCTATTGCTCCAAGATTGCCAAAGAAACTTTAAAAGAAGTCAAACAAACGATGGGGTTGGTTTGAGCTAGTATTCGAGACGAATTTTTGTTAGAATAGCGGAGTGGAAAAAGATGCCCCAAAAATCAAGAAGTTTGAACTGAAGTTTAAATTTAATCTCAAAAATCTGTTACTGGGCTTATTAATCGGCTGGATTGTTCTATCTTTAATTTTTTCTTTTTTCTCTCAGCAGAATGGTAATCCCAAAATCTCTTTATCCCAAGCGCTTAACGATATTAAGGATAAAAAAGTGAAGCTGGTGGAGGTTGAGGATAGTAAATTAACTTTAACCTATAATGACGGTACGACCCAGGTTTCCAAAAAAGAGACCGGCGTCAGTTTTACGGAAGTTTTAAAGGCGGCGGAAATACCTCCTGAATCAGTTAACGTGGTGGTTAAAGAGCTGCCGATTTCCCAGAATCTAATTGATATTTTAACAACTGTCCTGCCGTTGGGTCTAACGGTGTTGTTTTTTTATTTTATTTTTAAGCAAGCCAAGGGGGCGCAAGACAGCGTTTTTTCTTTTGGTCGGTCAACGGCCAGATTATTTGCCAAAGGCAAACAAACGATGACTTTTAAAAACGTCGCTGGAGTGGAAGAAGCCAAAAAGGAACTGGAAGAAATTGTTGACTTTTTAAAACATCCGGCCAAATACCATAAACTAGGCGCCCGTACCCCGAAAGGTGTCCTTTTAATCGGACCATCAGGAACAGGCAAAACTTTATTGGCAAAGGCAGTCGCCGGAGAAGCGGGGGTGCCGTTTTTTAGTATGGCCGGCAGTGAGTTTATGGAAATGTTAGTTGGGGTCGGTGCGTCCCGAGTCAGAGATTTGTTCAATAACGCGAAAAAGGCCGCTCCAGCAATTATTTTCATTGATGAAATTGATGCCATTGGTCGGCAGCGAGGCTTAGGTTTTGTCGGCGGACATGATGAAAGAGAACAGACGCTAAACCAAATTTTAGTGGAGATGGACGGTTTTAATCCCAATGATGCGGTTTTGGTGGTGGCGGCTACTAACAGGGGAGATTTATTAGACCCGGCGCTTTTGCGGCCTGGTCGGTTCGATCGGAAGATTGAGTTGGATTTGCCGGATATGGTCGGTCGGAAGGCGATTTTGGCAATTCACGCTCAAGGCAAGCCGTTTGCGCCAGAAATTGACTGGGGAAAAGTTTCCAAAAGAACGGTCATGTTTTCCGGGGCGGATCTGGAAAACACTCTTAATGAAGCGGCAATTTTGGCGGCACGAGGTGATAAAAAGCAGATTAGCATGCAGGATATTGAAGAAGCGGCGACTCGGGTTAAGTTGGGACCGGAAAAAAAGCGTGTCCAAACCGAGATGGACAAAAAAATGACTGCCTATCATGAAGCCGGGCACGCGATTTCCGCTTATTATTCTCCTCATATGGATCCAATTCACCGGGTAAGTATTGTTTCGCGTACCAGAACCTTGGGGGTGACTGAGCCATTGCCGGAAAAAGACCGCCTGCATGAAACCCGCTCCAATCTGTTAAGCCGGATGGTAACTACTATGGGCGGCCGAGCGGCGGAGGAACTGATTTTTAAGGAACTGACGACTGGAGCGGCCAACGATATAGTGCAAGCAACCAGAATTGCCCGGTTGATGGTGGTGGAATTCGGGATGAGCAAACTCGGGCCGACTAATTTCGGGCCGCAGGCGGACATGACGGAATGGGGAAGGGGTTTTATGGAACCAACAATGGTTTCCCCGGTGATGCAGGATAATATTGACAAGGAAATCAAAAGCCTGATTGATAACGCCTATAAAAAAGCACTAGAAATAGTGAGGAAAAACCGCAAAAAGTTGGATTTAATTGCCGCCAAACTCGTCGAGCAGGAAACCATCGAAGGCGACGAGTTCCAAAAGTTAATGAAAAAATAAAAAACTAGCCTACTTCTGTTAAAATAGCCATTATGAAAAGCAAGTACTTTTTTCTTTGGTTATGGTACAATCAACTGAAATGACTAAACAAATCTCCCTTGTTAATCTATTAAAAAAATACACTTCCGGCTGGGCAGCTCTGTCTAAAGACTATAAAAAGGTAATAACTGCAGGTAAATCTTTAGAAGAAATTGATAGGAAACTAGAAAATTTGGGTAATCCTGAAGTAATATTAATTTCGGCCTCTAAAAACTATCGTGGTTTCATTACTTAAATGGAATTTCCCTATATTGTTTTACCTGGAGATTCGTCTTCAACCCCTCGACCCTTAGTTCCCGTTAGATTTATTTATAAAAATAAACAAACCCATCCCATATTGTCTCTTATCGATTCTGGAGCTGATTATTCCTTTGCCACATTAAAGATTGCTTCTTACCTTGGTGTAAATTTTCGAAATGTAAAGTCTGTCCCGATTACTGGTTTTAATCAGAGTACGTTAAGGTGTTTTCCGATAAAAATCACAATCGGGGTTGCCAATTTTAATTTAGAACTTCCTGTTTATTTTGGCGGGTCCTTAACTCAAGAATACCCCTGTATTTTAGGCCAGGATGTTCTTTTTGATAAAGCAAAGATTATTTTCGAGCGATACAAAGGGAGTTTTAGAATAGAATGGAGAGAAGAAAAGAAGCCATCGAAGTCCCGTGACGAACGAAAGTGAGTTTTACGGGATAAAAGGTTAATGAAAAAATAAAAATGACTGAAATTTGGGAAAGAATAAAAAGTAGTGTTGCTGGAATAGTTGGTCGAAATTCGCCTGATATAGATGTAATGGAGCAGGTTGAAAGAATGCCAGCTGAAGAGATGGAAGCTTTCTCAAGGAAATATCTTGAGGGCGATCAAGAGGCAAGGAAGCAAGAAAAATTATTTCAGGCAATTGCTGTTTGGAGGGCAAAACAATAATCTGGATGGACAACAAAAAATCTTCTTGGTTCCCAGTAAATCCAAAAGTGGTAGTTGACAAATATGATAAATTTGTCATAAAATATGGGTAAATATTCGATAATTACTCACCGGAAGGTAAAAGAATTTATTGAATCTCTGGATAAAACCAGAAGATCGAGGATTGATAGAATTTATTATCTTTTTGAAGAATATGGTTTTGCCTTACTGGGTAAATATCTTAAAAAGTTAGATAAAGACATTTGGGAATTGAGACCTGGAGATGTGAGATTATTTTTAGGGATCGAGAGAAGGAAGGGGATTATTGTTCACGGAATTTTAAAAAAATCGCAAAAAACACCAAAGAGAGATTTGAAACTGGCTAAAAAAAGAATCTCGGAGGAAGTATGAAACCAAAAAAATATTATAGTCACGAAGAACTCCACCGAGAATGGATGAAGGATCCGGAATTTCGGCGTGAGTATGAAAAACTGGATCCGGAATTTCAAATTGCCCGGCAGATAATTGGCGCCAGAATTAAGAAAAAAATGACTCAGGCCGAACTGGCAAAAAAAGCTAATACCGGACAGGCAGTTATTTCCCGCCTGGAGGGTATGAATGCCAAACCTTCGATTTCTCTTCTTTATCGGGTAGCTCAGGCTCTGGGTACCAAAATTAGGGTAACCATCCAATAATCTGCTCTTTACTTCTGTTAAAATAGCTTTTATGAAAGGCAAATATTTTTTTATTTTTGGTTTTTTATTTATCGTGCTGACTTTTGGCTTTTGGCAGAGAGATTTTATGGCTTCGCTGTTTTTAGCGCTGCAAGGCGGACGGCAGGTTATTTCCCCGATTAGCCAGCAGCTGGCGCAAAATCAGCCGGATGGTGGACAGATTTTGGGAGAAATTACCACCCTGGAAGCCGATTATGATTTTGGCCAGATTCAAAATAAAAACGAAGTTTTGTCTGCCGGGGCGGTAGCTTATGACTTAACCGCCGATAGGATTATTTATAAAAAAAATGAATCCGGTCATCTTCAGGCTGCCTCAACCGTCAAAATTGTTACCGCCGCGGTCGCTCTTGACCGAGGGAAACTGGAGGAAGAAATGACGGTCAATTATTTTCCCACCGTGGTGGGCGAAAGCAGTATGAATTTGGCCTTTGGGGAAAAATTCAGCTTAGAAGAATTGCTCTATGGGCTTTTGTTAAATTCCGGTAACGATGCGGCCGAAACAATTGCCCAGGGAATTGGGGGTAAAAGAGAGACTTATGTGGAATGGATGAATGAATTTATGCAAAAATTGGGTGCCAAAGATACGCATTTTACCACTCCCTCCGGTCTGGATGAAGACGGCCAGTATACCAGTGCTTGGGATTTATTTCTGGCCGGTAGATATATTTTTAGCCATTACCCGCCAATTTTGGAAATATCGACTACAAGGGAAAAATATTTGCCGAAAACCAGTGGTCATCGGGCTTACTTATTACGAAACAAGTTGTTATTATTGGGTGAATTTCCAATTATAGCGGCCAAGCCAGGGTTAGGCGAGCAGGGAATGATGTCGCTGGTCGCGCTTTTGGAAGTCAATAAACATCGGATTTTAACCGTTTTTATCCAAACGCCGTCTTTGCGCCATGACCTTACCAAAATTCTTAAAATGCTATAAAAAATTAAAACCGGTCTTTTTCTTTATCGTTGGCGGACTGATTGGTCTGTGGGTAATTTTGGTGGCGTTAAGTTTAAGTCTGGTAGGGATTATCAGACGTTACGAAGGCAAAGTGTATCCGGGAGTATTTGTTTATGGTAACTTAATGGCCGGTAAAACTGCCTCCCAACTGGAGGAGTTTTTAGAGGAAAAGGAAAAAGAAATTGAAGCCCAAAAGGTGGTTTTCTACTGGAAAAATAACGAAGAAAAACGTTACGAATTTACCCCGTCGATGATTGAGTTTCAATTGGATAAGTCGGGAATGATTAACGAGCTAATGACTAAAGGTCGGACGGAAGGGGGAACAAAGAACTTCTTGGAACTTTATCGCCGGCTGATTTTCTCAATCGAGGTTAAGCCAAGTTTTAAATACAGCCAGGAAAAATTGAACCAATTAGTGTTGCCGATAGAAACGGAAGTCAATCGGCCGGTTCAAGACGCTCTTTTTGAGTTTAAAAATGGTAAGGTGGTTAATTTTCAAGTTTCTAAAGAAGGACGGGCGGTGGATAGCGAACAAGTCAAATCTTTAATTGTTTTGGCTTTCAGTCGGGCAAAGCCGGTTCAGTCTTTACTGGCCTTGGATTTGCCGGTAAAGACAGTTTATCCTCAAATTGCCACAGTGCAAACTAATAGCTTGGGGATTAAAGAAAAACTAGCGGAAGGCGAATCTTTCTTTAAAGACTCCATTCCCGGCCGTGTCCATAATATTATTTTGGCGGCTTCTTACCTACATGGAGTGGTCATTGCGCCGGGAGAGGTTTTTTCTTTTGCCAAAAGAATCGGGACCATATCAGCAGAGACCGGCTATAAACAAGCATACGTGATCCGAGAGAAAAAAACGGTTTTGGAAGACGGCGGCGGGGTTTGTCAGGTATCGACGACTATGTTTCGGGCTGCGCTTAATGCCGGTTTGCCAATTGTCGAGCGGCAGGCCCACTATTACCGGGTCGGTTTTTACGAGCAAGGCGGTTATCCTCCCGGATTGGATGCGACCGTTTACCCGCCGTCTCCGGATTTGAAGTTTAAAAACGATACCAACAGTTATATTTTAATCCAAACTAATATTGACCAGCCGAACAAAAGATTGGCTTTTGAGTTTTATGGGACTTCAGATGGCCGAAGGGTGGAGATAGGAAAACCAGTGATTCACTCCCAAACTTCGCCGCCGGAACCGATTTACGTGGATGAGCCAAGCCTGAAAGCCGGGGTAGTTAAAAGGTTGGATACGGCTCACTGGGGAGCGAAAGTTTCCTTCTTATGGAAAGTTTTTAATACCGACGGTTCGGTTAAAGAGAGCCGCGAGTTCTGGTCCAATTATGTTCCCTGGCCGGCAGTGTATCAGCGGGGAGTCGGGCAATAGTTATTTTTTCTTCAATTCTTCCAGTTGCTTTTTAGTTTCAATAATCATGCTTTCGTAAAGCTTGAGCTGGTTGTCGAAATGCTCATCGTGCCACCAGCGAGTGGGCGATTGGACCGCCAGTTCATCATATTTTTTCTGATAATCTTTAAGCTTCTTTTCCAACCGTTTAATATCAGCTATGTGAACCTTTTTAACCATGACCAGAATTATAGCAAATCTGTGTTAAAATAGCCTTAAATGAGAAAAAGACTGGTTTTGATTGACGGGCATCATATCCTTCATCGGGCCTACCATGCTTTTCCGCCGACTTTGACGACCAGAAAAGGCGAACTGGTCAATGCCGTTTACGGCTTTACCCGGATATTATTAAAGGTAATTGCTGATTTGCAGCCTAAATATCTGGCGGTAACTTTTGATCGGCCGGAACCGACTTTTAGGCATAAAGAGTTTATCGGTTACCAGGTCCAGCGGCCAAAAATGGATGCTGAATTGGCTGACCAAATTGAGCGGGTGCATCAGATAGTGGATTCATTAAATATTCCCATTTTTGAAAAACCTGGTTTTGAAGCCGATGACCTGATTGGAACACTCTCTGGCCAAGCAATGAAAAAGAAAATTGAGACGATTATTGTTACCGGCGATAAAGATATTATGCAGCTGGTGGGTAAAAGGGTAAGACTTTATTTACCTCAAAAGGGTTTTTCTGAAGCAATTCTATGTGGGGAAAAAGAAGTCGAAGAGATTTTGGGAATAAAACCCAAGCAGGTAGTTGACTATAAAGCCATGGTTGGCGACAGTTCGGATAATTATCCCGGAGTATCTGGAATTGGACCGAAAACTGCAGTTAAATTGCTGATAAAATACGGTGATTTAAAAAATATTTACCGACACCTAAAAGTATTACCGGATAAAGTGGCCAAAAAACTGGCCGAAGGCAAGGAATCGGCCGAGCTTTCCCAAAAACTGGCGACCATCGTTGTCAACGCGCCAGTCAAACTCGATTTGCCAGCTTGTCTGGTTGCCGATTATAATCAAGATGAAGCGATTAAGTTATTTCAAGAGCTGGAGTTCAGGAGTTTAATTAATAAATTACCCGGCCTTGAACCGGAAAAAGAAGAAGAAAAAAAGAAAGAAAATTCCCAAATGGGTTTATTTAAATGAAAATCGCATTGGTACATGATTATATTAAGGAATATGGCGGGGCAGAAAGCGTTTTGCAGGCTTTCCACCAGATGTGGCCAAAAGCACCTATTTACACCTTGGTTTATTTGCCGCAGTATCTTGGGCCGCACCAATCCAAGTTTAATCCCAAAAATATTCACGCTCTAATTCCTTCCTGGATTCCTTTTTTGGATAAACTAATAAGCCCACTGAGGCTAATCGCGCCAGTTTTATTTAGCCAGCTGGATTTAACCAAATTCGATTTGGTTATTGTTTCGGCCACTGGTGCTTATAATCCCAATTTAATAAAAACCAAAAAAAGGACTCATATCTGCTATTGCCATACCCCGCCTAGATATTTGTATGGTCTGCCAACAGCCAGGGAGTGGAAAAAACATTGGTGGGTAAGAATACCGAGGGAAGTCGCTAATCACTTTTTAAGACTGGTGGACTTTAAATCAGCCCAAAAAGTTGATTACTTCATCGCCAATTCTCAAAACACGGCCGAAAGAATCTGGAAATTTTACCGGGAAAAAGCAATCGTAATTTATCCACCAGTGAACACAACCCATAGAACATACAATATAGAACAAAGAAATTATTATTTGGCCGGGGGAAGGCTAGCCCGCGCCAAAAGAGTGGATTTGGCGGTAGCTACCTGCACAAAACTAAAATTACCTTTAAAAGTTTTTGGCCGGGTTTTTGCGGGGTATGGTGAAGAGCTGAAAAAAATTGCCGGGCCAACGGTAGAATTCTTAGGAGAAGTCACTGATGAAGAAAAAAATCAGCTTTTTGCTGGCTGTATCGCCTTGATTTTTCCTCCGGAAGAAGAGGATTTTGGCATCATGCCGGTGGAGGCAATGAGTTTTGGTAAACCGGTAATCGGCTTAAGACAGGGAGGAGTGAAAGAAACTATTGTCGAAGGTAAAACCGGAGAGTTTTTTGACGAGCCAACGGTAGATTCTTTAGTGGCAAAGTTGCAGAGTTTCAAAGCTTCAAAGTATAAACCGGAAGATTGTCGAGCGCAGGCGAAAAAGTTTAGTAAAGAAAGGTTTAAGAGAGAAATGTTAAGATTGGTAAACTCTCACCGAAGTAATCAATGCGTCAATGGGAAAACACCTTATGGGCATTAGGGTTATAGAGTATTCATGGACCGGAGATTATTTTCCCTTTGTTTTTTTCCTGACAGTGTTAATTCTTTAAGTAATATATAAGCGAGCTGGTTACCTCTCCGCTGCTTCAGTAAACTGTTCAGGGTCCATCGTTAGGACCCTTTGCATTCTTACTGCAAGGTCCCTTGATCCCTCCCCTTCATTTTCTCCTTCTTTTAGCGTCATGAGCCTATATTATAGCACATTCTTGATTCAAACTTGATCTTCGAGTAAACTTAGACCATGGCTAGATGGGTTTTAAAGTTTGCTGCTTGGAAAAAGAAAAATGATATTTTCGAAATGGTTAAGTCGGGTAAAAAAACAATTGAGGATCGGCCGTATAATCCGGAAAAGAAAAGAAGCTATTCTAAGATTGAACCCGGCGACACTTTGGTTTTGGTTTCTTTGGATAGTGGAGATAAAATCGAAAAGCAAGCTAAGTGGGTACACGTCTATTCAGGTATTAAGGAAATGGCCGAAAACGAGCCGGTTGACAAAATTATTCCCGGTTGCCAGTCGCCGGCAGAATTGGTGGCAATCTTTGAGCAGTTGAAGAAAAAATGGGGTGTCAATTATGCCCGAAAATTAGAAAAATATGGCGTCGTTGCCATTGGAATGGAGTAAATTATGCCGGAACTTCCCGAGGTCGAAACCATCAGAATTCAGTTAAATCAAACCCTTAAGGGTTTGAGAATTAAAGATGTTGAGGTTTTGAAGGCGAAGAGTTTTCAGGGAAACAAAAAGGAGGTTATTGGGAAAAAAGTAGTTGGAGTTGGACGAAGAGCCAAGATTATTTTAATTCAACTATCTGGCGGTTATTGTCTGGCGATTCACTTGAAGATGACGGGGCAGCTGATTTTTAGAGATAAAGAGCCAAGATATAAAGAGGTAAAGAGCGAGAGAAATGGGCCATTTGTGGTGGGAGAGCTGCCGAATAAATATACGCGGGTGATAATTGATTTTAGTAACAGCTCGCGCTTATTTTTTAATGATTTACGGATTTTCGGGTGGGTGCGCGTCTGCGAAATTGAAAATGGAGAATGGGAAATTGATAATTTAAAGAGTTTGGGGCCGGAGGCAAATGACGAAAAGAAATTTACGCTTGAATATCTAAAACAGATTTTGTCTCGGAGTAAAAAGCCGGTAAAACTGGTAATTATGGACCAGGAAAAACTGGCCGGAGTGGGGAATATTTATGCTAATGAGGTGTTGTTTGCCGCTCGGATTGATCCGCAACGGCCGGCGAATAGCTTGAAAGAAGACGAAATTAGGAAATTACGAGATTCGATATTACGAGTTTTGAAATCTGCAATTGTCCATAAAGGGACTTCGGATAAGGATGAAGCTTACCGGCAAATCAGCGGGGAAAAAGGCGATTTTCAGAATTATTTGCAAGTTTATGGCCGCGACAAACAAAAATGCCCGAAATGTAGTGGCGAGATTAAGCGGGTTAAAATCGGCGGACGGGGAACCTTTTTCTGTCCAAACTGCCAAAAATAATTCTATTTTCTTATGACTAAAGCTGAAACTGAAAACAGAACTCCTTTTAGAGAAGATGGGCGAGAGATTGCTTTTAAGCAAATATTAAATAGTCTATGGCAGACAAATAACCCGGTATGCCAATTGGCTATGATTTGCGAGCAGATAAGGCAATTCGGTAAAGGACAGAAAATATTTCATGAAGAATCGGTTGAATTAAGAAATGAGGGTAGGTGGAACGAGCTGGTTTGTTGGAGTTTACCGATTTTGCTTAAATCAATCAGGCGTTTTCGGGATTGTGGCATAAATGGAAGAAGTCTATTTGAAATTGGGACTGAGACGCTTTTCGATAATATTTCAGAATGGAATCCAAAATTGAGACGTAAAAATGGCAAACATAATTATCTATCGGCGTTTATTTCAAGAAATCTTGGTTTAGCTTTCGAGCAGGCAATTACTGAGGTTCATCATTTAGGAGACTCTGAGGAATTTTCTTTAGTAGTTGATCCGGAGGAAAAAGCGATTCAAGATATTCTGAAAGAAAGCATCCAACAATTAATTGGAGAGTTAAATCCTAGAGCAGCGAGAGTAATTCGGCTCAGATTTGGCTTAGATGGTGGTAATGTACAAAGTTTAGAGGAAATAAGTAAAAAGCTTGGGATTACTCGGAGTGGAGTTTGGCAAATTGAGGGGAAGGCTTTAAAACAGTTAAAAACTCACGGGGTTGTAAAACAAATTAGGGATTTTTGGTAAAAGTTCTTACCTTATGAGAAGATTAATATATGCATTTAAGGCAACTATCACTTCGTCATTATAGAAACTATCCGAAAAAAGATTTTTCTTTTTCTTCCGGAACGACTTTGGTGGTCGGACCAAATGCGGTGGGGAAAACCAATCTTTTAGAGGCGATTTATCTTCTGGCGACCGGTAAAAGCTTCCGGGCGGAACTGGAGGAAGAGATGATTAGCTACGGCCAGGTGATGGCCAATGTCAGTGGTTTGTTGAGCAATAAAGAAAAGTTGGCAATTATTCTTACCACCGGGCAGGTTTTAGGTAAAAGAGTAGCCAAGAAAATCTATAGGGTTAATGGGGTTAACCGGCGGATGGTTGATTTTCTCGGCAATTTGAAAGTAGTTTATTTCGGGCCGGAAGATTTGGAAATTATTATAGATAGTCCCTCGATTCGCCGAAATTATCTGGATTCGGTTTTGGAGCAGACAGATCGGGAATACCGCCGAGCCAGCGTTTCTTACAAAAAGGGTTTACGGCAAAGAAATAAGCTGTTGGAACAAATTCGGGAGGAAGGCATGCCCCGTTCGGTGTTGTATTTTTGGGATAAGTTACTAATCGAAAACGGCGACATGATCACCAAAAAACGGACGGAATTTATCGATTTTATTAACCAACAACCGGAATATTTTGGCAAGCTGCAAGTAGCCTATGATAACAGCCTTATTTCTCCAGAAAGGTTAGCCAAATATGAGAATGAAGAAGTGGCGGCGGGAATGACACTGGTGGGGCCACACCGAGATGACTTTCAGGTTAGTTTAGATAAAAGGAACTTGCATGCTTACGGTTCACGTGGGGAGCAAAGGACAGCCATTTTTAGTATTAAACTGGCAGAGTTAGAATTTATAACTGCCAAATCTCAAACAAGGCCGATTTTATTATTGGATGATATTTTTTCCGAATTGGATCATGAACATAGAAAGCACCTACTGGAAATTATTCCTCATCAGCAAACCATTATTACCACGACTGATATTCATTTAATTGAGCTAGATTATCGAAAGAAAATCGATATAACTAAACTATGAACGAGTTTGACCAGCAAGAATTGAAAAAATTGTTTAAGCCGGCGAAAGATTCGACTAAAGAGGATAACGGTAAAGTCACGATTATCGGTGGTTCGTCTTTATTTCATGGTGCACCGATATTAGCTTTGAAAACCGCTTCTAGATTAGTGGATATGGTCTTTTTTTCTTCACCGGAACCCTCAGTTGGCGAAGTGGCGGCGCAACTAAAAAGTAAGTTGTGTTCTTTTATCTGGGTGCCGTTTGGAGAAATTAAAGATTATATTCGGAAATCAGATGCCGTTTTAATTGGCCCGGGTTTTATGCGCGATCGAAGTGAGAGTAAAAAAATTACCGAAGATTTATTACAAAAATTTCCGGACAAGCATTGGGTGATTGATGCTGGTAGTTTACAAATGATGAATAGGAATTTTATTCCCAAAAATGCGATTTTGACACCGAACCGTAAAGAATTTATGATGTTGTTCGGGCTGGAAGCGACGGCCGAAAACGCCCAATTGATGGCCAAAAAATACCAATGTATCGTGGTTTTAAAACTGGTGGAAACGATTATATGCTGCCCGGATAAATGCGTGAGAGTTAAAGGCGGGAATGCCGGCTTAACCAAGGGCGGAACCGGGGATGTTTTGGCTGGCCTGGCCGTCGGTTTGGCAGC